>SXGR01061142.1_pt1 | contig 11888 bp, 14 predicted proteins | sample 3174711 | NCBI WGS metagenome assembly SXGR01 (sample SAMN11356860, study PRJNA531348) | freshwater metagenome | isolation source: freshwater sample F1-60 | place: China: Fuxian Lake, Yuxi | collected 2017-12-25
AGTCGAAGGCATCGCGGACCGCCGTCCGGCGCGAAGCGGTGCCGATCAACGCGCCCACACCCTTCAAGCCCAGGTCGATTGCTCGGAAGAACGCGCGCCATGCAGCGGGCACCTCGCGCCGCATCGTCAGTCGACGCAGCGAACCCCGGTCCCGCGTGATCGGATCGAGCGCAAGCCGGACCCGTCGCGTCGGTCGCAGCGTGCTCACGATCGCCAGCGGCAGGATCATCGTGCGGCTCCATGCACTCATCTTCGAGAGGTGGAACGGGAACCACCGCGGCAGCCACACCACCTCGGGTGGGATCGCGGGTACGGCCATCCAGGGAATCAGTCCCAGCGCAGCGAGGTAGAAGTTCGTGAAGCTGTTGCACGCCTCCGCCCCCCCCCGCGCAAGGATGATGGCCGCGGCCCGCTGCATGTGCGGCGCGCGCTCGTCGTCACCCATGAGCCGCAGGCAGACCCACGCCTTCACGCAGGAACTCACATCGGCCGCGCTGCCGGGATACTGGCCCCAAGCGCCGTCAGGTCGCTGCTGTTCGCGAAGCGATGCGGCAAGTTCCTGCATCACCTGCCAGCCGTCGCGCCCATCGGCCATGGGCTCTCGCTCCTGGCCGAGGATGAACTTCATCAGCATGTACTCGCTCTCGAGGATGCTGTCGCCCTCGAGCTCGGCACACCAGTGACCATCAGGGCGCTGCAGCGAGAAGAGCGCCTCGGCCGCACGACGGGCTGCCTCGGCGGCCTCGTTGGCACCCGGTGCCGCCGCAGCCTGCGTCGGCTGCGATGGGCGGTCGAGGGTCGCGACCGTCCGGTCCTGAAGGCTCGGATCCATAGGACGGAAAAGGTACCTCAGCCCAGTTCCTTCAGCGAAACCGGGCGGCGCTCGCGGGCACTCATCACCGCGGCTTCGAGCACGCACTGGGTCTTGAGCGCATCCTCGAAGTCCGGCAGCGGCACGACCGGCTTGGAACCACCGAGCACCATCGCGATGTCGGCCGCCATGCTCACGAAGCCCTGCTCATAGCCGATCAGGTGCGCCGGCGGCCAGTAGTTGCCAGCGTACGGATGCACGCCCTCGGTGCACATGATTCTGGTCCAGCCCTGAAGGGCCTTGGGGGCCGTGTTGTCCCACCACTGCAATTCGTTCATGCGCTCAAAGTCGAACTTGATCGAGCCGAGCTCCCCGTTCACCTCGATCTGGTTGCGGTTCTTGTTGCCGGTCGCCAGGCGCGTGGCCTCGAAGCTGCCGATCGCGCCGCCGCTGAAGCGCGCGAGGAACAGCAGAGCATCATCGACCGTGCTGCGTCCGGTGCGCTTGCCCCGGCCCTTGGCTCCCTTGCCGCTGATCGAACCACCGGCGGAATCCACGACAGCGCGGTCCTTGACGAACGTGTGCTCGATCGCACCGCTCACCTCAGTGAACTCCTGGCCCATGACGAAGCGCGCCAGATCGATGATGTGCGCGTTCAGGTCGCCGTGCGCGCCGCTGCCGGCCTGGTTGGCCTGGAAGCGCCACAGGAGCGGCGTGTCGGGGCCACCCCAATCCTGCAGGTAGCTCGCACGCACGTGGAAGAGCTTGCCCAGCCGACCATCACGGACGAGCTGATGTGCGAGTGCCACGGCCGGGCAGCGCCGGTAGTTGAACCAGACGAACGTCTTCTGGCCCTTGGCCTTCTTCGCAGCCTTCACCATGGCGCGTGCGTCGGCGAGCGTGCCGGCGAGCGGCTTCTCGCACGCCACGTGCTTGCCGGCCTCGAGCGCAGCGATCGACATGTCGGCATGCACGTGGTTGGGCGTGCTCACGTCGACGAGGTCGACCTCGGCATCGAGCACGGCCAGTTGCCACTGCGCCACGCTCTTGCGCCAGCCCCATCGCTTGCCGAACTCATGGGTCTCGGCCGGGTCGCGGCCTGCCACGGTCACCAAGTCGATCGCCAGCGGCAGGTCGAAGAAGGGCCCAGCACTTGCCCACGCATGTGAGTGGGCCTTGCCCATGAACTTCGTGCCGATCAATCCAACCCCGAGTCGTCCAGTCTTGCGTCGTGCCACGATGGTCTCCTTGGGTCCGCGCTACGGAGCCGGGGGCTATCCTAGCCCCGACCACTTTCCACGGAGCCCCATCATGAGCGATCTCGAAGCACGCCTGTCCGCCCTCGAAACACACGTCGAATCCCTCGAGCGCGGTGCGCGGCGATGGCGGCGTGCGACCATGGTGCTCGGCGCGGTGCTCGTGTCGACCTTTGTGCTGGCAGCGACGGCGCTGAACAGCGAGACCATCAAGGCCCGCAAGCTCGAGATCGTCGATGAGGCCGGCAAGGTCGTCATGCTTGCCGACACCACCCAAGGTGCAGGCCGGCTCAGCCTGTGGGCGAGTTCTGGCGCCAACGTGGCGCGGCTGGGCGCGAACGAGCATGGCGGTGACTTCATCATGTGGAATGCGCAGGGCCGCGTCGTCGGCAGCCTGTACGCCACGGCGCAGGGCGCTCGCATCGAAGCCAACGCCGCCGACGGCAAGGGCAGCGCCTCGCTCGATGCCGCCACCGGACTGGCCCAGATCGCGCTGACTGATGCTGACAACAAGCCCATCGTGCGAGCCGCGATTGAGGAGGCCGGCGGCGTGCTGCAGGTGCTCGGCTCGAGCGGCCAGCCAGCCGCGTCGATTGGCTCGCGCGCAGGCGGCGGCTTCGTCGTCGTGCAGAACAGTGCTGGATCGGAAGTGGGCTCGATGCTCGTGCGCGAAGATGGCACTGGCAAGCTGCTGCTGGCCGATGGCAAGCAGCCCAACATCCTGCTCGAGACGGGTGCGGACGGCGGCGGAGCCCTGCAACTCCTGCACTCCACTCGCGTGATCGCCGGGCTCGGTGGCACGGCATCGGGCGGCCTGCTCAACCTCATGGGGCCGGAAGGCCGCCCCGTCGTGATCCTCGGACAGGCCAGCAACGCGCCGGGTGGTGCACTGGCGATCCGTGACAGCGCTGGTATCCGCGTGGCGCGGATCGGCATCGATCCCGATGGCTACGGCGAGCTGGCGGTGTACGGCGAGGGCGCCACGCGCAAGAAGTCCATCAACGCCCGGGACGAATGATCGGCAGAGCCACGACGTGCTGCTGCTCATCGACAACTACGACTCGTTCACGTGGAATCTCGTCCAGCGGTTCGGCGAGATCGATCCATCGCTGCGGGTGGAGGTCGTCCGCAACGATGCCATCGACGCCGATGCCGCGCTGGCGATGTCACCCACGCACCTGGTGATCTCGCCCGGGCCATGCACTCCGAAGGAATCCGGCGCGTGCCCCGCGATCATCACTGCCCTTCGGGGACGCGTGCCGATCCTCGGTGTCTGCCTGGGCCACCAGACGATCGGCGACCTTCACGGCATGGTCGTCGAGCGCAACGACATCCCGGTGCACGGGAAGACGAGCTTGGTCCATCACGACGGCCGCGGCGTCTTCACGGGGCTCTCGGATCCGTTCGAAGCCACGCGCTACCACTCGCTGGTCGTCCGACGCGATACCGTTGCCTCCGACTTCGAAGTCAGCGCGTGGACCGAGCGCGGCGAGGTCATGGGCCTTCGCTGGACGGCCCCCGCCGGCGCGGCGCCGATGGAGGGCGTTCAGTTCCACCCCGAAAGCTTCCTCACGATCGAGGGCCCGAGGCTGCTGGCGAACTTTCTGGCCATGGGTTCACGCGGCTGATCTCGCCGGTTCGGCGCGGGGCCGAGGCCACCGCCCCGTGCTAGGCTTGGCGAACCATGACCTCAGTGCTGACCGACACCGCCCGCGTGCTCGTGATCTCGACCTCGTCCGACGGCATCGTGGTGAAGGTTGCCGGAACGCAGTACCAACTGTCGTTCCTGCCCCACTGCCCGAACTGCGCCTTCGTCGCCGGCGAACGCGTTCACGCGCGCTTCCGTGCGACGGCGCTCAAGATGCACCACGCGAAGGCCGGTGGCATTTTCGTCGAGCCGAGCGAGGGCCATCCTCGCATCGTGCAGGGTCGCGTGATCGCCACCGACACGCGCTCAAACATGGTGCTTGCCGACGTCGTCGTTCCGATGTGGATCGCCGTGCCGCAAGGCCAGGCGGCGAGCGACTTCGCCACCGGCGACCTGCTGAACTTCTACGTCCAGAGCGGCTCCACGATCGAACCGGTGCGCTGACCGCGGCTCAGGCCGCTTCAGCCGTCCCGGCGACGCCATCGCGCGTCACATAGAACAGGTTCCGGGTGATCGGGTACGGCAAGCGGCGGTAATCCTCGTCGATGCGGCCCATGATGCGATCGATGAACTGCCCGGGGCCGCGGCTCATGGCCACGAAGATGTCTCGGGCTGGCGTGGCCACGAGGAAGTCCCCCTTGAGTTCCGGCGCAAGACGCTCGTGCAGGTGCGTGAGCAGGAGCCGAGCAGCGTCGTAACCATCACGAAGGCTGACAACCGCCGCCCTGCCGCCGTCACCTGACTGCATGATCTGGACGTTGAGTTCGGGTGCGTACGAACTGAGGTTCACCCGCGCCACTTCCTCGAGTTCGTCGGTGGTCAGGCCCCAGCGCACGAGCTGTTCGGTACTGATGCTGACGGTCATGTCGGGGAGGTCGATCACGAAGACGATCACCGTGCCGTTGACGAAGGGCATGTGGGCGACCTGCTCACGATCGACCGAGTCGAAAATCGACTCCGGCTGCAGTCGCGGCATGATGCGGGGCTTGGCGACCGCCAGCGGCAGCGCCGCCGTCGCCAAGAGGTCGCCCTCGAAGACCTTCTGGAAGTAGGCGCCAACAACCTCGGCCGCCCGCTCGGCATCCTGCATGACCAGGCGATAGAGGTTCTCCAGGCCCATGCGGCGGCCGTCGACCAGCAGCTTCAGGGCATCGATGACCTCGACCTTGCGGTCGCGCCAAGTGGCCTTGATGTGCTTGGCGATCGCTTCGGTGAACGCCGCGGGCTCATACGGGAATCGGTCCATCGTGCCTCCTTCGGGCACCTTGGGCCCGCTTCCATATGGACGATCGGTTTCCTCCAAGGGTTCATCAAGCGAAAGTCCCGGAATACCCGAGAACGCACGCTGTGCGGGCTTGCGTCACAATGCCGGGAATGGGTACCGCCTACGCCAACAGCCTCTTCAATCTTGACCTTGCCTTCGGCCCCCGCCGCCTGCGCCCGCTGACCGTGATCGCCGGGCCATGCGTACTTGAGGACGATGAGACCAACCTGCGCATCGGCACCGCCATGCGCGACGCCTGCCGGGCGCTCGGCTTCGCCTACGTCTTCAAGGCAAGTTTCGACAAGGCGAATCGATCGACCGCATCGAGCCCTCGCGGCCCCGGCCTTGAACGTGGCTGCGACATGATCGCCGCGCTGCGCGAACGACTTGGCGTGCCATCGACCACCGACATCCACGAACCCCAGCAGGCCGCGCGCGCGGCGCAGGCAGTCGACATCCTCCAGATTCCGGCGTTCCTGTGCCGGCAGACGGACCTCCTGTTCGCAGCTGCCCAGACCGGCCGGGCCGTCAACGTGAAGAAGGGCCAGTTCATGGCTCCCGGCGAGATGCGCAACGCGGTGGCCAAGGTCCGCGAGGGCGGAGCCCATCACATCATGCTCACCGAACGCGGAACCTTCTTTGGCTACCACCGACTGGTCAATGACTTCGCCGGACTGCAGGACATGGCCGATCTGGGCGTGCCGGTCTGCTTCGACGTCACCCACAGCACGCAACTGCCGGGTGCCGAGGGCGCCATGACCGGCGGCCGACCTGATCGGGCAGCGCTGCTGGCCCGTGCCGCCGTGGCGGCGGGCGTGGATGCCGTTTTCCTTGAGTGCCACCCCGAACCGGCGCGGGCCTTCAGCGACAAGGCCACCTGCCAGCCGCTGGCCACCATGCCGAAACTGCTGGAAGAACTTGCACGGATCCGCGCGGCGGTGGTCGATGCATACACTTCGTGACGATGAAGTGTGACCAGTGCGATAAGCCAGCCGTCGTGCACGAGACGGTGATCACCGCCGGCGTGCAGACCACGGTGCACCTTTGTGCTGAGCATGCTGCGGCGCAGATGCACCCTGTGCCTGCCAGCGTCTCGATCGCCGAGCTCCTGGCGCCCCACCTCAGTGGCAAACGGACCCTGCCAGCCTGCGGCGGCTGCGGCATGACGCTCGCGGAGTTCCGCAAGCACAACCTCGCCGGCTGCTCCGCCTGCTTCGACGCCTTGTCGCCCATGATCGATCAAGCCATCCAGCGCGCTCAAGGCGGCGCCACCGCGCATTGCGGACGGGCGCCTGCCCGCCGTGATGATGCAGAAGCCCGCCAGGCCTACCGGGCCCGCTTGCTGAACGACCTCGAGCAGGCCGTCGCCGCCGAACGGTACGAAGTCGCCGCGCAGGTCCGCAACTCCCTGCGTGAGGTCGACGGCATTCCGGGGCAGCAGGCATGAAGCCGATCGAGAACGGCGGACCGTGGCTGGGACCACTTGGCCGCGACGCTGACGTCGTCGTGGCCAGTCGTGTGCGGCTGGCCCGCAACCTTGCTGGCTTCCCGTTCACCAACCGCGCCTCGACCGCGCAGCGCCGCGACGTCGTGTCGATGGTCCGGGATCGCGCTCAAGCCGCATCGTGGGGGCGGATGCTTGGCTGGGTGGACCTTCAGGGGTGCCCCGCTGAGCAGCGCACGCAGATGGTGGAGCGCCACCTCGTGAGCAAGCAGTTCGCCGCTTCCGATGCGCCACGCGCCGTCGGCATCTCGGCTGACGAGACGCTCTCGGTGATGGTCAACGAGGAGGACCACCTCCGCATCCAGGCGATGTACTCGGGCCTGCGCATCGATGAGTGCTTCGCCGCGGCCACCGCCTTCGATCAGGGGGCCGAGTCGGCGCTCGACTACGCCTGGCACCACCGATGGGGCTACCTGACTGCCTGTCCCACCAATGTGGGCTGCGGCATTCGCGTGAGCGTGATGCTCCACCTGCCGGCGCTGCGACTCACCTCGGAACTCGACCGCGTGCGCCGTGCCGCCAAGGACCTGCACCTGGCGCTGCGCGGCTTCCACGGCGAAGGCTCGGAGCCGATGGGCGACTTCTACCAGCTCAGCAACCAGATCACGCTGGGGATGCGTGATGAGGAAGTCGTCGGGGAACTGCGGGACCGCATCATTCCGCAGGTGATCCGCTACGAACGGCTCGCTCGCGAGACGTATCGCTCGAAGGCCCCCGCTGCCGCGCGCGACCGGTTCATCCGTGCCGCGGCCATGCTCACGCATGCCCGCCTGATGTCGCTCGATGAGGCCATGAAACTCCTTGGCCGCCTGCGGCTGGGAATCGCCAGCGGACTGACCGAGGCCATCGACTCCACGCTCGTGCACCGCCTGCTGCTGCAGGTCCAGCCGGCCCATCTCGCTCTGGTTCGTCCGAACGATCCGATGGAGACGCTCGAGCAGCAATCGGCGGCGCGGGCAGCGCTCCTGCGCGATGCGCTTGCACCGCTGCGCACCTCGATCGGCTGAGCCGATCACCCACGGGCTTCACGCGCCGAATCGATCCTCAGGCGTGCTTGAGCGCAGCCGCCGCATCCGCATGCGCCGCGAACTCAGCATCCTTGATCGAGATCCCCCCGACATCGTGCGTGGACAGGCTCAGCGTGACCTTGGACCAACGCACGAGGATGTCGGGATGATGCTGCACGCGCTCCGCGTGGTCCGCCATGCCGTTGACGAAGGCCATCGACTGCACGAAATCGGCGAAGGTGAAGGTTCGCTGGATGCACTCGCCCACGCGCGACCATTCAGGAAGACGGCTGAGGGCTGCGTCGATTTCGGCGTCTGAGTAGCGGTGCATGCGAGGACTATATTCGCCGCCGATGGCAACGACCGTCACGCGCCTGGCGCCGAGCCCGACCGGCCACCTGCACCTGGGGCATGCGTGGAGCTTCCTGTGCACCTGGGCGCTCGCGCGCGCCCACGGTTGGTCGATCCGACTGCGCCTGGAGGATCTTGATGCGTCGCGAGCCTCGGCCGATGCACGGCTTGATGCGCTCTGGTGCCTGCAGTGGCTGGGCGTCGATTGGGACGGCGATCCGGAGCTCCAGTCGGAGCATGTCGATCGCCACCAACGTGCCATGCAGGGGCTGGCTGCACGCGGGCTCGTCTTCGAGGCGCCCCACTCGCGCGCCCAAGTTCGCGCCGCCAGTGAACACGCCGCCGAACCCAATGAAGCCAACGCGCCCAACGAGGGCGATGCCGTGCTTCGCTTTCCGCCCTCCTTGCGCCCGCCGCCGGGCGATTCTTGGAGCTTCCAGAACACCGCATGCAACCATCGCTTCGCCTGTCCGGCCGGGCCGCGCACGATCCAAGACCAACTGCACGGCGATCGAACGCTCGACCCCTCGCTGGTCTGGGGCGACCCGCTGGTCTGGATGAAGTCCGGTGTGCCGAGCTACCAGCTGGCTGTGGTGGTCGATGACCTGGCCGCTGGCGTGACTGATGTGGTGCGCGGCGAGGATCTTCTCGACAGCGCGGTGCTGCAGTCGGTCCTGATCGATGCCCTCGGCGGCGCATGCCCCCGCTGGTGGCACCTGCCGCTGGTCGTTGATGAGCACGGCCGTCGGCTCGCCAAGCGGCACGATGCGCTCTCGCTGCGCTCGCTGGCAGCCGCAGGCGCGACACCGGGGCGTGTGCGCCGACTCGTGCTGCACTGGTGCGGCGCTGCCGAACTTGGCGGGGAGTCATCGCCGGCCGAACTGGCCTCTGCCGTGGCGCCCGACGCGCTCCGCTCCCTTGTCGCGACGGAGGCACGCCTGCGGGTGACGCCGGATATCGTCCACTGGCTATGCCACGGACCGTGACGCTGATCGTGATCGCCCTCAGTGCCTTGCTCGCTGCGTGCGGCGGCTCGGATCCCGGGCGGATCGAGATCAAGGGCGAGGTCTTCAACCTCACGGTCTCGGCCGACGATGCCTCGCGCACCCGTGGGCTCGGCGGCGTGACCGAGATCCCTGAGCACGGGGGCATGATCTTCGCCTTCCGCACACCCGAGCTGCAGGGATTCTGGATGCGTCACTGCATCACGGACATGGACATCCTCTACGTGGATCCGCAAGGGTTCGTGGTGAGCGCCTACACCATGACGACCGAGGCCCCGCAGGCGGAGGGGGAAAGCGAACAGGCTTACTTCAACCGCCTGCGCCGCTACCCCAGCGGCAAGCCAGCGCAATTCGTCATCGAGTTGAAGGCGCGCACGATCAATCGGCTCGGCATCGTGCCCGGAACGAAGGTCACGCTCGATGCCAAGGCCCTGAAGGAACTCGCCCAGTGAGGCCGCGCGCCATCACGGTGCTCGCGGCGCGCGATGGCGCAACGGCAGCGGCGATCGCCCGCACCCTCGCCTCAACGGGTCCATTCACCTGTGAAGGTGGTGATGCCTACGCCGCGCAGGCCGGCAGCCGCGTGCGACGCGCCGAGGCCGTGCTCGTGCTGGGATCGGCAAGCGCCGACCCCCAGGTGCGTGGGCTGGTCGAGGACGCCCTCTCTCGCCATGTGCCCGTCCTCTGCCTGGGGGCCGATGATGCCGGCGAACCCGTCGTCGCGCGTGCGCCCGCCGATGCACCGCCGGAGTTCGTTGCGGGCATGCTGCTTGGCCTTCTTGAGCGCCAGATCGACCTCGACCGCATGCGCCGAGAAGCGATCGCAGCCAACGTGAGCAGCGGCGACCTGCGCGCCGAGGTGAACCGGATCACCGATGAACTGCAGTTGGCCTCGAGCGTGCAGCGTGACTTCCTTCCGCGCACGTTGCCCACCCTGGGCTCGATCCGCATGGGCGCGCTGTGGAAGCCAGCCGAGTTCGTCAGCGGCGATCTTTACAACGTGATGCGGCTTGACGAGCGAAGGCTCGGCGTCTTCATCACCGACGCCGTGGGCCACGGTGTGCCGGCTGCGCTGATGACGCTGGTGATCGGCCGCGCCCTGCCGACCAAGGACATCGCGGGCAACGCCTACCGCGTGCTGAGCCCGGCGGAGAGCCTCGAGCGCCTCAACACGGAAATGCTTGCCCGGTCTGAGCACGCTTCACGCTTCGCGACCGCGGTGTACGCCGTGATCGATGTGCAGACCGGCCAGGTGCGCTTCAGCTGCGCCGGTCACCCGCCGGTGCTGCTTGCCCGTGCGGGTGGCGGCTTCGAGCCGCACGGCACGACTGGCGGACTGCTGGGCGTGTTCGAGGGCACGACCTTCGGCGAGGCGGAACTCGAGCTCGCACCAGGCGATCGACTGCTGCTCCACTCAGATGGTTTCGAACAGGCATTCCCCGATGCCGCCGTGCTGCGGAAGAAGCACCGCCTTCCCAACGATCGCTACCTGCAGTGCTTCGCGCAGCATCGTGGCGTCGCGGAGCCGCAAGCGTTCTGCGATGCCGTCTCCCACGATGCCGACCAAGCCTGCGCCGGCACGCCGTTGCACGACGACGTCACGATGGTGTGCATCGACCGGCAGTGAGTCGGGCCGGAGTCCGTGATCGGCCAGCGACCTTGCCGCGGTTGACCTCTCCGCGATAGTTGACCGCGATCACCCAGGCAGCGCTCGGCTCGGACCTGAGAGGTGGCAGCCGAGCAGACAGCGGCGGTACGAGCGCACCTCCCCCGCTGAGACGCTGGTCGTGCACATCGTGCTGGTGCTCGTGGAGGTTCCAGGCGGTGCGACCGAAGACCTGCTTCATCGCCTGCACGATGCGTGCGAAGCTGTGGCCTTCATCGGCGTTGCTGTCGATGCGCCCTTCCGTGGCCTGCCATCGGTCGAGCGCGAAGAGCATGTTGTTCCCCGCCTGGACCGCGTCGATCTGCCAGCCAAGGCGAGCCACGCATGCATGGGGGTTGGCGTGCAGGACGGCATCCTCGCACTCGCGCTTGTACTGCCCGTGCGGATCCCGCGAGTTGCGCTCGTCGTCGACCTGGTGTGGGCCATCCGGAATGTGGTGGAACACGCCTCACGCGGCGTGCTGCGCACGCGCAGCATCAACGCCCATGCGAGAGTCGCCGCTCCACTTCACGCGCGATGAGCTTGGACAGGTGATCCGCCTCGATGTTGACGGCATGCCCTACCGCCAGCGCCGCGAGCGTGGTCCGCGAGAGCGTCTCGGGAATCAGCGCAACCTCGAACCACGCGCCATCCGCAGCGGCATCGGCAACCGTCAGCGAGACCCCGTCCACTGCGATCGAGCCTTGCGACACGATGAAGCGTGCCACCGGCTCAGGGGGCTCGATGCGCACGCGCCACTGCCCGCTGGTCTGGATCGAGGCCACGCGGCCCAGACCGTCGACGTGCCCCTGCACGATGTGGCCGCCCAGCGGCGTGGAGGCGAGCACCGCATGCTCGAGGTTGACCGCGCGCGGAAGCGAGGCAAGCGTTCCCAGTGCCGTCCGCGCGAGCGTCTGCGGAATCACATCGAAGCTCCACGCACCGGGCTGCACCTGGACCACCGTCAGGCACGTGCCCGAGACCGAGATCGAGTCACCGCGCGCCGGCTCGTGGCTCCAGCCGCAAGGATCAAGTGTCAGCCGTGCGCCGGCGGCGCTCGGTTCGGCGGCCGTGATGCGGCCCACGTGCTGGACGATGCCGGTGAACATGCGGGTTCGATGCGGTCTGCCGCGGTGCCCATGGCCGCGCTACCACGCGCGCACGCACTGGGCCCTCGGATAGTAGCGCTCGAGGATCTGCTGCCAGCTCTTGCCGGCCTTCGCGGTCGCCTGTGCACCATGCTGGCACATGCCGACGCCGTGGCCGAAGCCACGGCCCGTGAAGACGAAACCCTTGGGCGTCGAGGCGACCGTGAAGTCGTCGCTCTTGAGCGTGCGCGAGCCGCCCTCGCCCGGGATCCCGCCGTTGATCGCCTCGCGCAGCCGTGCAGCTGGGATC
>SXGR01321156.1_pt1 | contig 11886 bp, 11 predicted proteins | sample 3174711 | NCBI WGS metagenome assembly SXGR01 (sample SAMN11356860, study PRJNA531348) | freshwater metagenome | isolation source: freshwater sample F1-60 | place: China: Fuxian Lake, Yuxi | collected 2017-12-25
CTGGCCGGGGTGTACCTGATGCGGGGACAGCCCGTCGCGCGTGCCGCACTGGAAGGCACCGCGGCGCTGTCGGCGTTCACCGGTGTCGTCATCGCCGGGGCGCACTCCACCACATGGTTGGCCGGAACCCTCTCGGCGCTGGTGCCCGTCGCCGCGGTGGCGGCGTTGAGCGCCGACCGCAGGGTCCGTTACGGCATCGCCGCCGGTGTCCTCGCGCTCTGTGCGGTGTGGGCCTGGCTGGCCGCCGGACGGGTCGGCACCGTGGAGGCCTACACCGCCCCGGCGGCGGCCGCTGCCCTGGCCGCCGGGATCATCGGGTGGCGCGCGGGTCCGGGCCGATCCTGGCTGACGCTGGGCCCGGCGCTGGTGCTGGCGATCGGGCCCACGCTGGTGATCGGGATCGCCGAGGACGACGCGGTCAGGGTGGTCGTCGCGGTGGGCCTGGGGCTGATCGCGGTGGTCAGTGGTGCGGTGCTGAGGCTGCAGGCCCCGTTGTGTATCGGGGCGGTGGCACTGTTGGCCATCGGCATCGACCAGTGGGGAGCGGACCTCGTCCGGATGCCGCGTTGGATCACCCTCGGCGCGGCCGGGGTGGTGCTGATGTGGGTCGGTGCGACTTTCGAGGCCCGTCGCCGCGACTGGCGGCGCGCGTCCGAGGTGCTCGGGCGCTTCGGCTGAGCCTCAGGGCGAACGCCACACCGGCTCATCGCGGGGCGCGCGCAGGCCCAGCAGTAGTGCGGAGTCGTGAGCGCCGCCGCTGTGCACGACGCATCGTCCGGCGGGGCTGCGCCGGTAACCGGCAGGGAACTGCCCTGTCAGCGGGTTGCGGGGGAAGATCCAGCGGCCGCCGATGTCCAGGCGCAGGGTGTCCCCGGCGCGCATCCGGGTGGCGTGCGGCCGCAGGGCGATGTCCACCGGGACGATCTCACCGGTCCGCAGCGGCTGCGCCCGCCGATGGGTGTGCACGGGTTGCCATGGCGTGCTGAGGGTTTCGTCCAGTTCGCGGTGGGCCAACCGCTGCCAGCCGCGGGTCACCATGTCGAAACCAAACCCGTAGGACCCCTCGAACAGGCACTCCCGTCCGTCCCGGAACTTACGGACCCCGATGAACAGGTGCGCGTCGTCGGCGTCGAGCAGACTGACCCACAGCCGCAGGGCGCCGTGTCCGATGATGTCGGTGTCCTGCGGTACGGGCCAGGTCAGCGAGAGCGTCTCCCCATCCAGGCCGAACTCCGCCGTCGCGGGGAGGGTGGACGTGCTCGCCACCAGACGTCCGGCGGCCAGATCCAGACCCAGCGGTGTCCAGGTCAGGTCCGGTGGCGGCCAGTCCGGTTCGGCGAGCACCGCCACCGGGTCGGGTCCTTCGTCGTGGACGGCCACCCGGACCGTCGGGGTCGCCTCCCAGCCGTTGTCCGCGCCCTTGAGGACGTGGTCGAAGAACGCCGTCTGGGCGGCGACGGCCTCCGCGGAGTAGAAATGTGCCCACTTGCCGTCCCGGTGGGTGTAGAGCCAGCGACGTGGCGAGGAGGCCCGGCGATAGGCCTCGAACGAGCCGCGGGTGTGCAGATTGTGGTCGGAGAAGCTGCCGCACAACAACATCGGTACCTCGATGCGCTCCACGGCCGGGGTGTGCGCGTCGTACCATGCGTCCCGCTCTGGGCGGGCGACAAGCTGCGGGCGCAGCTTCTGTCTCATCCGGGTGGTCCGGTCGGTCAGCGCGCTCCACATGATGGTGAACCCGTCCTCGCGGACCCCGCCCGGGTAGGCGAGGTCGCGGTAGATGTCGCTGAGTCCCTCCCAGGGACAGATCGCCGCCAGGTGCGGCGGGCGGCTGGCCGCCGCACCGTACTGGCTGATCGCCAGATACGACACGCCCAGCAGTCCGACCTTGCCGGAGCTCCAGGGTTGGGTGCCGGCCCACTCGATGAGGTCGTGGTAGTCGCGGGCCTCCTGCTCGGAGAGCAACTCGCCGACCCCGTCGGAGGTTCCGGCCCCTCGCAGGTCGGCGTTGATCACCGCGTAGCCCCGGGCGGTCCAGGTGGCCGGGTCGGGTGATTCCCAGCCGGTCCACTCCGAGAAGCGGATCGGGTGCGGCTGCGGGAACGCCCGGTACTGGTTGTTGACCCCACCTCTACGAGCCGGGACCCGGTCCTTACCGTACGGGTGTGCGCACAGGATCACCGGCACCGGGTCGTCGATGGGCGGGCGGAACACGTTGACCCGCAACACCGTCGCGTCCCGCATCGGCACCGCGACATTCCAGTCCGTGCGAACTCCCGCGGGAGCGGGCAGCACGGTCACATCGGGGTGCAGTGCGTTGCTGACTCGGCGTTTCGCTGTCGCCAGGCGGCGGCGCAACAGTGACCGGCGGGCGTCCACCCCGTCACGGTAACGGCCGGCGGATTGATCGGACTAACGTTCGGCGCGCTCCCGGGCCGGCCGCCAACCGTACACGGTGAGATAGAGACCGATCAGCGCGAGGGCGAGGTAGCCCACCCGCCAGATCGCCCCGGATCCGATCACCGCGTTGGCCGCGGACATGAACGCCGCCGGGAAGGCCAGCAGCAGCACGCCGCGTAGCACCAGCAGCCAGCCCACCGCCGAGACGATGATCGCGGGCGGGCTGTCCCATCGGGAGTGCAGGGCGACGGTCACCAGTCCCAACAACAGCACGAAGGCGCCGACGACCCATGGCCACAGCGGGTTGGCCTCGAAGTCGCTCAGCAGCTCGTGCATCTGCGGTGCGCGGATCGCCGCGGTGATCGGGACGATGACAAAGTACGGGCCGAGGACCCGAGCGAACATCTGAGTTCGGGGTGCCGGTGAGGTCTCCATGGGCATACCTTTGCAGTCGGTCGACACAGGTATTCCCTGTCGGGTGGGTCGGGCAAACATGGCGTCGGACGTCATGGATCAAGGAGGGGCCGCCCATGGGCGCAGCCGGGGCCTTGGACTCCCCACGCCGCGTGGTGCTGGTGTGCCTGACCGCGGCCGTCGCCGGGATGGCGATCGGATTCGTCGGTGGGGCGTTTCGCTGGCTGCTGCAGGCCGGCGACCGGCTGCGGGTCGAGGTCGTCGGGTGGGCGACGGCACTTCCGGGACCGGGCTGGTTCATCCCGATCGCGACCGCGGCCGCCGGGGCCACCCTGGCTGCGCTGGTGGTGCGGTGGGAGCCGCTCGCCGACGGTAGCGGCATCCAGCATGTCGAGGCGGTCTACCGGGGTCAGGCGTCGCCGCCGCGGATCCGCCTGCTGCCGGCGAAGTTCGTCGGCGGCGTGCTGGCCATCGGGTCCGGGTTGGTGTTGGGCCGGGAGGGGCCGACGGTGCATATGGGCGCGGCCATCGGTGCCGAGGCCGCCCGGCGTGTCCGGTTGCCCGACGCCGAGGTCCGGATGATGCAGACGGCGCTGGGCGGTGCCGGACTGGCGGTGGCGTTCAACGCCCCGATCGGTGGGACCCTGTTCACCCTCGAGGAGGTGACGAAGTCGTTTCGGGCCACCACCGTGCTGGCCACGATCTTCGCCGCCTCGACCGCTGTCGGCTGCGCGCACCTGATCCTGGGCGATGACTCCGAGTTCCAGCTGCCGGTCATCGGGGAACCCGAACTGCTCTGGCTCCCGCTCTTCGTCGTTTTCGGGCTGCTGACCGGTTGCCTCGGGGCCGCCTACAACGCGCTGGTGCTCTGGCTTCTCGATCGGGTGAGCGCGATCCGCAGCGTTCCGGCCGTCGCCAAGGCGGGCGTGATCGGCGCCCTCATCGGCACGGTGATGGTGATCCACCCCCAAGCGGTGGGCGGTGGGGAACCGCTGACCCAGATGCTGCTCGGCGGTGAACGATTGGCGATGGCCGTGGTGCTCGGGTATCTCGTGCTGCGCTTCCTGGCCGGCCCGCTGTCCTACTCCGCGCCGGTGGTGGGCGGCCTGTTCGCCCCCATGCTGGCGGTCGGGGCGTTGTGGGGGGTGCTCTTCGTCGGGGCGGTGGACGCGCTGTGGCCCGGCGACGTGACGTCGTTGGCGGTGCCGATGGCCGTCGTCGGCATGGCCGCGTTCTTCTCCGCCACCGTCCGCGCTCCGCTGACCGGCATGGTGCTCGTCGTCGAGATGACCGCCACCACCGCGGCTCTGGTGCCGATGCTCGCGGCTACCGGGGCGGCCGTCCTGGCGGCCCAGCTGGTCGGCTCGGAGCCGATCTATGACAGCCTGCGCCGGCGGAGCCTGTCGAAGACCTGAGCGGCCGGGGGCGAGCCCAGATCAGCCGGAGAGAAATGCCGTCAGGTCCGGCCAGGCCGTCGGATCCTGCACGAGAAACAGATGGCCGCCGTCGTAAACGTGCATCGTCGCGCCGGGAACCCGATCGACGATGGCCTGTCCGTTGGCGACCGGTGCGATGCCGTCGAAGCGGCCGTTGCCGACGAGGGTGGGGCAGTCGATCCGGTGCAGCCGCTCCAGCACGTCGTGGTTCTTGCGGGCCTGCAGTTGGAGCAGACGCCCACGGGCCTGGGACGGCGTCTCGGCGTCATCCGGGGTGTGGGACACCCCAGCGGCGAGGGCGGCCTGGTCGGGATGGGCGGCCAGCCACTGCGGGGTCCAGCGTCGGTCCGAGAGCACCAGCGATCGCTGTGCCCGCTGGCCGGCGGACAGGTCGGCCAGCCGGTCGAGCGGACAGGAGGCGAACGCGCCCCCCGGGGAGGTGGACAGTAACGCCAGCCGATCGACCCGGCCGGGGTGGGTCACCGCGAACTCCTGGGCCACCATCCCGCCAAAGCTCAAGCCCGCCAGGGCAGTTCGGTCCCAGCCCACCGCGTCGAGCAACCCCGTGACGTCGTCGGCGAGGTCGGCCATCGTGTAGGGCCCATCCGCCGGGGCGCTGGACCCCATGCCGCGGTAGTCGAAGGCCAGCAGGTCGAACCGGGCGGCCAGAGTGCCGAGCAGGGGCCGGACGGTGTCCAGCGTGGCGCCCGATCCGTTGCAGTACAGCAGCCGGCGGCCACTGCCGCGGCGCTCGAAGTACACCTCGGTCCCGTCGAGGACGGCGGTGGGCACGACCGTGCCGTTCGCTAGCGGCGCGGCCGGTTGAAGAGCGCGAGCACCACCCCGGTGACCGCGATGACCGGTCCGAGCACCGACCAGGTGGTGGTGTTGCTCATCGGGCTGCCCTGCACCGCCCCGAACCCCTGCAGCGTGAACAGCGTGCCGGCCAGGGCCATCAGGATTCCGGTGATCAGCAATGTCTGTCGCATAGCGGCCATCGTGCCCCATCAGGAATAGCCGCGGGGCTTCGGGACTTGACCAGGTATGACCGATTTCACCGACAAGGCCGCGCTCGACGACTTCAACGCCGGCATCGTCGCGGAGTTCCGCGCGAACGCCGGCAAGGTGGGTGGGCCGTTCGAGGGCGCCAGCCTGCTGCTACTGACCACCACCGGCGCGAAATCCGGACAGCCCCGGCTCAATCCGCTGGCCTACTTCGTCGTCGACGGCAAGACGATCATCGTCGGCTCGAAGGCCGGCTCGGACACCCACCCGCACTGGCTGCATAACCTGCGGGCCAACCCACGGGCCCGCGTCGAGGTCGGCACCGAGGCCTATGACGTCACCGCCCGGGAGCTGCCCGCCGCTGAGCGCGACGCGGTGTTCGACCAGATCGTTGCCGCGGCGCCCGGCTTCGGTGACTACCAGGCTAAAACCAGCCGGGTGATACCGCTCTTCGAACTGCAGCGGGACTGAGCCTCATCAGCCCCGGGTGTAGACCACCCGCCCGCCGACGATGGTCTGTGCGGCGGCGATGGTGTGAATCGCTTCGGGTGCGACGGCGAAGAGGTCGTCGGTGAGCACGGTCATATCGGCGAGTTTTCCGATCTGGATGCTTCCCCGGTTCTCGCCCTCGCCGATTGCCTTGGCGGGCCAGATCGTCCACATCCGCAGCGCTTCCTCGACCGAAATCGCTTCTTCCGGTTCGAAAACCCCGTTGTCGGACATCCGGGAGACCATGGCTTCCATAGCGGTGAAAGGGTCGATGTTGCCGAGGTAGATCCCGGTCATGTCGGTACTGGCCGCCGGCTCCAAACCGGCGTCGATGAGGGTCTTGAACTTGAAACCGGTCCTGGCACGGTCGATGCCCATGTTCTCGATGTCGGCCTTGACCAACTCGGTCAGCCAGATCGGTTGAACCGAAACCCGAAGACCATGCTCGACAAGCTGTCGTGCGCGCCGAAGTTGGCCGTCGGCGAGCTGGAACATGCCGAAGTGTTCGATGCGGCGGATGGAATCGGGCCCTTCGGTTTTCGCCGAGTGCTCATAGGCGCTCAAGCCGATGTCGACGGCGGCGTCTCCCGAGCAGTGCAACATCGCGATCCGGTTGTTGGTGTGCGCCAGATCGGCAAAGTTGTTGGCCTGGTCCTGCGGTGTGACCAGGGTGCCCCGACCGCCCGGCGGGTCGATATCGAAGTGGCCGAGGTAGGGCTGATACATGTAGCCGGTGCGGCAGTCGTTCTCGCCGTCGACCCACGCTTTGATACCGACGAAGCGGAAGTAGTCCGGGTCGGCGTCGGCGGGCATCTCCAGTTCGCGCAGATCGTCGGGAAATCCCGTGCCGTCCGGGGCTGCCCAGACCGATACCGAGTACCGGATATCGGGCTTCGGGACCTTCGCGCTCACCGCCTGCACGACGGGGACAGCATCACGCGGGGTGATCGCCAGCACCGAGGTATAGCCATGGCTGTTCCAGAACTGCGGAATGCCCTGGGCGAGATAGCCCGCGATCTCGGTGGGCCGGGGCGAACTGGGGATGTCGGCGAAGCCGTCGGTGATCACCCCGGTGGGCACGCCCTGCGCGTCGAGCAGGACGCTGCCGCCCTTGGGCAGCGTGGTCTGCCCGGTGGTGATGCCCAGCACCGTCAGTGCGGGGGTGTTGACGATCGCCATGTGCGTGCCGTTGCCCAAGATCACCGGGTTGTACGGTGCGGCGTCGTCGAGTTCGGCCTTGGTCGGCAGCCGCTTCTCGGCGAACTTGTTCTCTGATGCCGAGACGCAGGCGACGAAGATCCAGTCACCCGGCTTCGTCGCCGCCGCACGGTCGCGCACCTTCTTGACGGTGGCGGCCACCGAATCGGTACCCGGGAAGCGCGCGTCGACCCAGTCGTCCTTCATCCAAAGGGTCTCGACGGGGTGGCAATGCGCGTCGATCAGGCCCGGGACGACCCGGCGCCCACGTAGGTCGATGACCTCGGTGGCCGGGCCGGCAAGCTTCTCGACCTCGGCTCGGTCACCGACAGCGGTGAACCTGCCGTCGGTGACCGCGACGGCCCCCGCATGCGGAGCGGACTCGTCGAGGGTGGTGATCTTCGCGTTGAGGAAGATGACGTCAGCGGACACGAGTCACACGTTAACCACGCCGGCCTTGACTGTCAGGAAGTAGAAGAGCACCGCCCACAGGCCGTTGACCGCCAGGACCAGGGCGATGCCCTTGAGGTTGGTGGCCGGCTGACGAGCCGTGGCCGATGGAGTCAGCCACCAGCGTAGGAGTCGCGTGCCGTAGTACGGCATGGTCAGGTAGCTCATCACGAAGCTGGACAAAAGGTTGCCCACCAGCATCGCCAACCAGAACGGCATGTGCAGCGGCTCTGTCAGCAGCGTCAGCAGTACCACGGTGGGGTACAGGCCAAGCCAGACCGCGACCGAGGTCTTGAAGTTCGATGGTGACGCGCCGGACGGGCCGTCGAAGGCGAACCAGTTGCCGAAGGACTGGTCGATCGTTCGGAGTGTGAAGTCGCCGAACCCTGCCCCGCCCAGCAACTCCCGGCGTTGCTTCGAGGTCAGCCAGGCCTGGAGGTGCTCGGCGGTGTCGAAGCGGTAGATGGTGGTCCACTCGTCCTGGACGCCCTTGATCGGCCGGAACACCTCCGAGCCGCGGAATCCCGGGTAGCGGCTCTCGGCCTCGGCCATCGTCTTGCGCCACGCCAGGAACGACTCCTCCTGGTCGGGGTCGATCCGGTTGGTCACCACCACCGTCACCAACGGGTCGCTGATTTCGTTGTTCTGCGAGATCACCTGTCGGGTGCCCGGCCCGTCGAAGAGATCGGCCGCCTCATCGATCAAGGTCTGCCGGGTGGAACTGTTCAGCCAGTTCTGCACCTCGGGCACGGAGTCGAATGTGTAGACCACCACCCAATCGGGCTGAACAGCGTTGGGCGGCTTGACCTCGGCGCCGCGGTAGCCGGGGTATCGGGAGGCGGCCTCGAGGATCCTCTTCTCCCAAGCCAGGTACTCGTTCTCGCGGCCGACGCGAACGGGCTGACTGATGATCAGCATGGCAGCACCCCCACCGGGTGCCTGCCGGGGTGGTTCCGCCGTCACATTCACCTCGGGTCCCTTCGGCCGATTCCGGTCCTGAGGCTCCTATACTCCCGCAGGTGGGTGCCACCAGCGTCGCGGGCCGCTTGCTCGAGGTGATCGAGCAGGACATCCTCCCGCTCACCGAACGCGGTGTGGCTCAGGGCAACAAGGTCTTCGGCGCGGCCATCCTGCGTAAGTCGGATCTGTCGTTGGTGATCGCCGGCACCAACAACGAGACCGAGAACCCACTGTGGCACGGCGAGGTCCGCACGCTCAACCGGTTCTACGAGATGACGGCACGCCCAGATACCAGGGAGCTGATCTTCCTGGCCACCCATGAACCCTGCACGCTGTGCATGTCGGCGATCACTTGGGCCGGTTTCGACAATTTCTACTACCTGTTCAGCCACCAGGATTCCCGGGACAGCTTTGCGATCCCGCACGATCTGCGGATCCTGCACGAGGTGTTCGGGCTGGACCCCGGCGGCTACCGGCACAGTAACGCTTACTGGACGGCCTATTCGATTCCCGAGCTTGCCGCGTCTGCAGCAGAGCCGCTGCGGTCCGAGCTTCATGATCGCCACTTACGCATCAGGGCGCGTTACGGTGAACTTTCGCAGCAGTACCAGGAGTCCAAGAGCGGCAACGATATTCCGCTCAATTGAGGAAGGCGACTATGACCGAGAACAGCCACGCCGCAGACTGCTGCGCACCGCATCCCGCAAACTCGGCGCGGGTGTCCCTGGACGGGGTCACCCCCGCCGACCGCACCGCTCAACCCCGCCGCAGCCACTCCGGTCAACAGGCCGACCTGCTGGTGACCGGCTCGCTGATCACCATGGACGACGCGCAACCGAAGGCGGAAGCGATGGCCGTCGCGGCCGGGCGGATCCTGGCCGTCGGCGGCCGCGCCGATCTGGAGAGCTTCGTCGGGCCCGGAACCAAGATCCTCGAGCACACGACCGGGTCCATCCTGCCCGGCTTCGTCGAACCGCACGTACACCTAATGTCCTCGGCGTTGGTGTTCAGCGGGGTGGACTGCTCGCCCTACACCAACAAGACCCTCGACGCGGTGCTCGCTGCCCTGAAGGCCGCGGCCGCCGCCGCCCCGGCCGGCCAGGCGGTGGTGGGCCAACTGTTCGACCCCAGTCTGCTGCCCGGCCAGCCCGACCTGACCGCCGACCTGCTCGACCAGATCTCGGCGACCGTCCCGATCGTGGTGATGAACGCCTCCCAGCACTTCTTCTACGTCAACTCCGCCGCCTACGCGGCCGTCGGGGTCACCGCGGCCACGCCCAACCCGCCAGGTGGGGACTACGGCGCACGCAACGGCAAACTCACCGGGATCGTCTCCGAGGCCGGGGCGATGATCCCGTTCATGAGGGTGCTTCCCGCCCTGACGCCGGAGGTCATCTCCGAGGCGATCACCGGGATCGCCACCATGGCCGCCAAGCAGGGTGTGACCTACGTGCACGAGGCGGCCACCGGTGCAATCGCCGGAGTTCAAGAAGTCGACCTGCTGCACACGACCTTCGGCCAGCCCGGTTTCGCGTTACGCGGGTCGATGTCGCTATGGGGTGAGCAGCTGGCCGACTTCACCGCCGCCGGGATCGTGCCGGGATCCGGTGACGACCGGCTGCGCAGTCAGACCATCAAGTGGGTCTCCGATGGATCCAACCAGGGCTACACCGGCTTCATGCGGGAGAACTACCTGGGCCGCGACACTCGCGGCGTAGCCAACTTCACCCCGGAGCAGTTGGCCGCCAACTTCGCCGAGACCGTCGCCGCGGGTTGGCCGATCATGTGTCACGCCAACGGCGACGCGGCGATGGACATGGTCTTGGCAGCCTTCGCCGAAACCGCCAAGAACCCGGCCTGGGACGGATCCAAGCGGCACCGCACCGAGCACTCCTCGCTGCTGCACGACGAGCACATCGCGGCGATGGCCACGCTCGGAATCACCCCGAGTTTCCTGATGAACCATGTCCGATTGTGGGGCAGGGTGATGCGCGACGACATCCTTGGTGCGAAGCGGGCGAACCTGCTCGACCGTTATGGCTCGGCGGTCAAGGCCGGACTGCGGGCGAGCCTGCACTGCGACTTCTCCGTCTCGCCGATCGGGCCGCTGAGCTACATCGCGACAGCGGCGGCCCGGACGATGGCCGACGGGGGAGAGGTGCTCAACGCCGCCGAGCGCGTCAGCGTGGCCCAGGCCCTGCGCGGCAACACCATCGACGCGGCGTGGATGTGCCACGCCGACGCGCTGGTCGGCTCGCTGGCCGCAGGGAAGGCCGCCGATTTCGTCCTGCTCGGCGGGGATCCGCTGGCTCACGAGAACGACCCCGACGCAGTGCGCGAAATCCCCGTGCTGGCAACCTATCTCGACGGCGTCGAGGTGCACTCGGCCTGACCGCTTAGGGCCGTCCGGTCATTGGGGTGCGGCGCTCGCCGTGGGCACGGTGAAGGTGGTCGGATCCTCGCCCTCCAGTTTCACCGGCGCCTTCGGATCATTGGTCACGACGTCCGGCATGCAGCGCCCGTCGGGGACGCTGTAGGCCTGGGTCTCGGCGCACTGCCGGCCCGGGTCGCTGGTGCCGACGGAATCCCCCTGCGGCGCCGGAGCCTGCTGGTCATTGGTGACCACGCTTGCCTCGCACTGCTCTGAGCTGGCGTCATAGAACTGATCGGCTAGACATTTGGTTCCGTCGAAGTCCGAGACGTCAGCAGTTGCCTGCGGGTCATTGGTGACCACGGCAGCCGCGCACTGCCCGGCGGTGGCGTCATATGTCTGATCGGCCGTGCATTTGGTTCCGTCGAAGTCGGAGATGTCATCCCAGGCCTGGGGGTGTCCCTGCGGCGTTGCGGCGACGATACCGAGGGCCACGCCGAATCCGACCGCGAGGAGCATCGCCGACGCTGCGATCCGCGAGCCTGAATACATCGCTCTACCTCCGGTTGTCTCCGAGAGATGATGGAGGGTGAGGCTACTCGTGAAGGTCGCCGTTGGCGGCGAATTCGGCGCGGTACTTCTCGGCTCCAGGCTGCCGGCCACGCATCTTTACCGGGAGTTGGTGCGCTCGTCACTCCGTCGAACCCGTCGAGCCACCACACCGCCACCACCATGGCCGCCGCCACGATCCCGACCGACACCGCCGGGCCGGCCCAGGCCATTGTCGCGCCCACTGCGGTGGCCGACAGGAACGTCGCGACGTGTTTGGGGGCCTGCGCCAGGCCGGTGACCCCGCCGCGGACCCCCTCCGGGGCGTCGGCCTGCACGATCGATCCGGTCACGGTGAACATCGCCGAGGTCGCCGCCTCGGCGAGTGCCACCGTCAGGCAACCGGCAACCAGCCACCCGGGTGTCGGTGCGACGGCCCCGCTGCCCATGGCCACCGCTTCCACGGCGAGAATCCCGGCCAGTAATCCGGCCGCCTGTCGCAGCAGTCGCGCCGGACACACCCGGTGCCAGACCAGCGTCACCCAACTGGCGCCCGCGAGTGCGCCCAGGGCGGCGGCCAGCGCAATCAACCACAGGTATTCGACTGCGGACAGC
>SXGR01234003.1_pt1 | contig 11878 bp, 9 predicted proteins | sample 3174711 | NCBI WGS metagenome assembly SXGR01 (sample SAMN11356860, study PRJNA531348) | freshwater metagenome | isolation source: freshwater sample F1-60 | place: China: Fuxian Lake, Yuxi | collected 2017-12-25
ACTTCCGCTTCAACGTCTGAGAGTAATTTTCGGGGATCAGATGAGATTGACGGTAAGTCTGTCGGTAAAAATGCTATTCGCAGAACAAATTTCTAAATGGAACAATGGCTTAAATATGCTGTTGATGATCGAGTGGAAGTAGCTTTCGGGATCTGTCCCGCGGCGCGGCGCGCGCGAGCGCCGGCAGATGGAAGGGTACGGCGCCCGGGACCGTGAATGGCCCAAGCAACGCGCGAGTGATCACGTCATCCTGGTATCCGTCCTGACATGACCGAAATTGCCCTGAATTGGAATCGCGCATGACCATAGCGGCGGACCCATGGAAGGAATTGTTCGTCGGCTCGCTGGTCGAGGCGGCGCCGGATGTGGACGGTTTCATCGCGCGCCAACGCCGCGCCAACGCCGAGTCGGTCAATCTCGTCGCCTCGGAGAGCTACTGCCCGCGCGCGACGCTGGAGGCCGAGGCCTCGGTGCTCGTGAACAAGAATGCCTCGGGCTATCCTCCGCGCGTCTCCTTTGCCGGGGGCGAGGTCATTGACCGCATCGAGAACCTCGCGCTGGAGCGGGCGAAGCGCCTGTTCGGCGCCGAGCACGCGAACGTACAGGCGCTATCCTCTACCGTCGCCAACGTGGCGGTGCTGCGCGCGCTTCTGGCGCGCGGCGAGCGCATCTTCGCCTTCGATCGCGGCGCGGGCGGGCATTCGAGCCATGGCAGTGCGCGTCACGTCTCGGGCCAGGACTACGAGGTGCGTTGGTTCGGCGTCGACGCGCAGAGCGGGCGCATCGACTACGACGCGGCGGCGAAGGCGGCGGCCGAGTTCCGGCCCCGCATGATCATCGCCGGGTCGAGCGCCTACCCGCTGCGGATCGACTTCGACCGGCTGGCGGACATCGCCGAGGGCTGCGGCGCCATGCTGTTCGCAGACATCGCGCACGTCTCGGGGCTGATCGTGGCGGGCCTGCACCCCAACCCGACGGCTCGGTGCGACCTGGTCACCACCTCGACCCACAAGACGCTGTGCGGGCCTCGCACCGGCGGACTGATTCTTTGCAAGTCGCGCCATGCCGCGGCCATAGACGCGGCGCTCGCGCCAGGCTTGCAGGCGGCGCCCGGGGCGCACATCATCGCGGCGCGTGCCGTGCTGTTCGACCTGGTGTCGAGGCCCGCCTTCGGCCTGCTGATGCACAGGGTGGTCGAGGGCGCCCAGGCCCTCGCCGAGGGCCTGGCCCAGGGTGGCGCGGCGCTCTACGCCGGTGGCACCGATACGCACATGGTGGTGGTCGACCTGCGCCGATCCGCGTGGCCGGAAGCCGAAGTGAATCGATTCCTCGAGAACCATGGCATCGTCGCCAACACCACCAGCTTGCCACGGAGGGCAGGGGATACGGGCATCCTCGGACTGCGCGTCGGCTCGACCCCGATGGCGATCCGGGGGCTTTCGGTCCAGGGATTCAGGGACCTCGGAAAGCAAGTCGCCGCATTGCTGGGGCGCGGACCCGCAGGCGCGCCGGACCGCGGAGTCGCTGCGCGGATGAAGGCGCTGGCGCTGCAGCACCCCATTCCGTTCGAGTGAGCTAGGCGAGCTCGAAGTAGGGCAGCTTCTGCTGCGGCATGTAGTCGACGAATCTTGCCTTCACGGCATGGCCTAAGAGCGGCTGCGCCGGCGCGAGGCTGGGCCTGAGGCGGCTGTACATGAGGGGGCCTTCGTCCAGGGTCACGGCGAGCACGACATAGGGCGCCTCGTCGAAGAAGACCTTGTGCTGCGGGCGATGGACGACCGTGAAAGTCGTAATGCGGCCGCGGCCCGACACCGGCCCCCAGGTGAGCTCGCCCGCTCCGCAGTAGGGGCAGCACACCCGCGGGTAGTACACGTGCCGCGCGCAGCCCGGCGCGTCGCAGCGCTGGAGCCACAGCTCGCCGCGGTTGCACGCTTCCCAGAACGGACGGTTGATGCTGTTGACGCGGGGTAGCGGCTTGTCCATGAGACCTCCTACGCGCGGCCCAGGATGCACGCGCTCGCCGACGGCCCCCGGCCGTACGACACCGCGCCGTAGCCGCAGACCACGCCGCGCTCGCAGCGCAGCTGCCGTGCGCCGGCTTCGCCACGCAATTGCAGCACCGCCTCGGTCACGCCGATCATGCCGCCGCCCGCGCCGCATTGCCCGGCGGAGAGCTGGCCGCCCCCGGTGTTGACGGGAAAAGTACCGCGCACCGTGCAGTCGTTGGCGCGCACGAACTCGGCGGCCCTGCCGCGCCCGGCCAGGCCCACGCCCTCAAGCTGGATGAATTCCATCACCGGATAATCGTCGTAGAGCTGCGCGAAATGCAGGTCTTTCGGCCCGCATCCGGCCTGGGCGTACATCCGGTCGCGGAACGTCTCCCAGCCGGCGCTCAGGGCGTAGACGTCATTCGCCGGGTAGTTGTGGACTTCTCCCCCGCCCAGGATGCGCACTCGCGGAACGTTCAGGCGCCGAGCGGTCTTCTCGCTGGCCAGCACCACCGCGTCGGCCCCGCAGCAGGGCAGCACGCAGTCGTAGAGGCGGATCGGATCCGCGATCACCCGAGCGTTCAGGTACGCCTCCATCGTGAGCGGCTCCCTGAGGAGGGCGTTCGGGTTGAGCCGCGCGTTCTCGCGCTGCGCGATGGCGAGGCGGCCGAAGTCCTCGCGCCGCGCGCCGAACTGCTCCATGTAAAGGCGCGTGTGCATGGCGAAAACGCCGTTGGCGGCGCCGTAGCCCCATGGACCCATGTAGTCGTGCTGCCCGGGATTGCGCACCATGTTCATGTGCGAGGAAACGTCGAAGGCGTCCGCCGCCACGATCGCCACAACATCCGCGTCGCCGTTCTGGATGGCGCGCGCCGCCTGCAGCATGCCGCTGATGCCGGAGGCGCCGCCGTACATCCCCTGCACGAGGAAACGGCACTGCAGGCCGAAGTGCTCGGCGATCGTCGTCACCGACTCCGGCGCCAGCGTGAAGCAGGTGACCCCGAGGCCGTCGACGTCGCGCCAGCCCAGGCCCGCTGAGCGCAGCGCCAGTTGCATCGCCTCCCAGATGAGTCTCGGGGAGGTCTTGGTCGTCTTTTTCTCGTAGGCGGTCTGGCCGCAGCCCACGATGTACACGCCGTCGTAGGCGCCTGAGGCCATGTTGCTTTTCTCCTTAGATGACCTTGAGCGCCTTCAGCCGCTCGTACTCGATGCGCTCCAGGCCCAGTTCCCCGAGGTACACCGCGTCGTTGTCTTCGCCGAGGGTCCTGCCGGTATGCCGGACCGAGCCGGGCGTGCGCGTCAGCCGCGGCACCGCGTTTTGCATCCGGACCGAGCCGAAGTCCGGGTCCGGCACCGGCACGATCGTCTTGCGCGCGGCGTATTGCGGGTCGCGAAAGATGTCCTCGATCGTGACCACCGGCCCGGCGACGACCTCGCCCGCCTCCATGACGCGCATGGCCTCGTCCAGGTCGCGCTCGCGGAACCATGCCGCCATCAGCTCGTCCAGCGCGTCGGCGTTACGCTGGCGCAGGAAAGCGTCGGTGAAGCGCTGGTCGCGCGCGAGTCCCGGCATGCCCATGGCCTCGACCAGCCGGTCGAAGCTCTTCTGCGTGCTCGCCGAAATGGTCACGTAGCGCCCGTCGCGCGTCTGGTAGGCGTTGCGCGGGGAATCGGTGCTCGAGCGGTTGCCCATGCGTTGTCGTACCACGCCCAGCTGGTCGAAAGCGATCGCCTGGGCCTCGGCAAGGCGAAAAAGCGGCTCGTAGAGGCTTACGTCCACCACCTGCCCGCGGCCAGAACCGCCCTGGTCCCGCTCGTAGATCGCGAACATCGCGGCCATCGCGGCGAAGGTGGCCGCCACCGAATCGGCCTGGGCGAACGACGAGGTCAGCGTGGGCGGCTTGTCGGGAAAGCCGGTGAACGACGGGATGCCGGTGAACGCCTCGGCGATAGTGCCGTAGCCGCCGCGCTGCGAATAGGGCCCGGTCTGGCCGTAGCCGGACACGCGCACCAGAACCAGCCGGGGATTGACCGCAGACAGCGCCTCGTAGCCCAGGCCCCAGCGCTCGAAGGTGCCGGGCCGGTAGTTCTCGACCAGGATGTCGGCGCCCGCCGCGAGCCGCTTGAGCAGCGCCTGGCCTTCCGGTTTCGAGAGATTGAGGGTAATGGTGCGCTTGTTGCGGGCGATGACCTTCCACCACAGCGACCGCCCGTCTTTCTCCGGCGGACGGGTGCGCATCGCGTCGCCCTGCGTCGGATGTTCGATCTTGATCACTTCCGCACCGAAGTCCGCCAGCAGCGTGCAGCACAGCGGCGCGGCGATCATCTGGCCCGCGTCGAGAACGCGCAGGCCGGCGAGGGGGCCCGACGCGGGCCGCGAGGGCGGTTCGCTCGTCATCGTGCTCACTGCGGCGCTAGTCGATCCGCGCGCCTGAATCGCGCACGGCGCGGCTCCAGCGCTCGCGCTCGGCGGCCATGAACGCCGCGAATGCAGCGGGTGTGCCGCCGGCGGCTTCCACCCCGTCGGTGGCAAGGCGCGTCTGCAGGTCCGGCTGCAGCAGCAGCCGGTTCAGTTCCGCATTGAGGAGCGACACGATGTCGGCCGGAATGCCGGCGGGCGCGACGATGCCGTACCAGGGGCTTGCCACCAGTTCGCCGAAACCGGACTCGGCGAGCGTCGGAAGCCCGGGCAGCGCCTGCGCCCGCCGGGCGCTCGTGACCGCGAGGGCCCGCAGCTTGCCAGCCTTGATGTGCGCCACCGCAGCCGGCAGCGAGGCGAAGAACAGATCCACCTGCCCCCCCATGAGGTCGGTCATCGCCGGCGCCGCGCCCTGGTAGGGCACGTGCAGCAGGGATACGCCTGCGACACGCTTGAAGATCTCGCCGACCAGGTGCCCGACGGTGCCGTTGCCCGCCGATGCGAAGCTGAGGCTGCCGGATTTCGCCGCGCTGGTGAGGGCGGGGAGCGACACGAAGGGGCGGGTCGGCGCGACCACCAGGACAAGCGGCACCGAGCCCACGAGCATCACCGGCGCGAGGTCGCGCACCGGGTCGTAGGGAAGCCGGGCAAACAGCGTCGGGTTGATGGCGAGATTGCTGGTTTCGCCCATGGCGATGGTGTAGCCGTCGGCCGGTGACTTCGCCGCCTGCTCCAGCCCGATGTTGCCGCCCGCGCCCGGTCGGTTGTCGACCACGATCTGCCAGCGGTTGGCTTCGCCCAGGCGGCTGGCGATCAGGCGCGAGAGCAGGTCGGTTCCGCCGCCCGGGGGGTTCGGGACGATGAAGCGGATCGGGCGCGCCGGGTACGGCTGCGCCAGCGCCGCCGTCGCCGCCAGCGCGAGGCAGACCGCCGCGAAGAGACGCCGCGCCGGGATCACAGCTTCTGCTTCGCGATGCCCAGGTCGCGCACGATGCGCTGCCAGCGTTCGCCCTCGGAGCGGATGAGCGCGCCGAACTCCTCTGGCTTCATCCCGTTCTGCAGGAAGCCCACGTTGTTCAGACGCTCCTGCACGTCCGGCTGCTTGAGGATCGAGACGATCTCCGCGTTCAGCTTGCCGATCACGTCCCTCGGGGTGCCCGCCGGCGCGAACACGCCGTTCCAGGAATACATGACGAAATCCTTCAGGCCCGCCTCGCCGGCGGTCGGGACCTCGGGATGCGCCGTCGAGCGCGCCGCCGCGGTGATCGTGAGCGCGCGCAGGCGACCGGCCTTAATGTGGGGGGTGACCGTGGCGATGCTGCCGAACATCGCCCCGACCTCACCGCCGCTCAGGATCGCCGTGACGGCGTCGGCGGAGCCCTTGTACGGCACATGGGTCGCCTGGATGCCGTTCAGCGCCTGGAAATGCAGCATCGCCAGGTGCTCGTAACCGCCAATGCCCGGTGAGGCGAAATTGAGGTCGCCCGGCCGAGCCTTGCCCAGGGCGACCAAGTCGGACACCGACCGGGCCGGAACCGACGGGTGCACCACCAGAATGGCGTGCTGGATGGCGACCGAGGTCACCGGGGCGAGGTCGCGCAGGGTCTCGAAGGGAACCCCGTCGAACTGCGCGTGCAGCATCACCAGATGGTTCGACGAACCCATGTACAGGGTGTAGCCGTCCGCCGGCGCGCCCAGCGCGGCGCGGGCGCCGACGATGCCGTTGCCGCCCACCCGGTTGTCCACCACCACCGGCTGGCCCCAGCGCTCGGAGAGCTTTTGCGACACCAGGCGTGCGAGGAAATCGGTCCCGCCGCCGGGCGGGAAGCTGGTCAGCATGGTGATGCGCTTGGCCGGATAGGCCTGGCTGAAGGCCGGGCCGATGCTGAGCAGACCAAGCGCAAGAATCGCGATGGCCAGGTTGCGGGGCTTCTCCAGAATCGCCATGTCAGCCTCCTATTCGCTTCAGTGGTTCTTCGCGGGAACTACCTGTGTGCGCCGCAGGTTGGTCGCTTGCGTGTCGACTGCGCCGTCGCTCAGGACCATGTTATAAACGTGCAGAGCCGCCGCGGGCGTTATTTTTTCCTCGCGAACGTCACGCGCAACGGCCTGCGGGTCGCGCTGGCGCGGTTCGCCCATGCCACCGCCACCAGGGGTAACGATCCGCAGCAGGTCGCCCGCCTTCAGTGCAAGTTCGGAGCACGTGGAGGGCAGCGACCGCGCGCTAGTCGTGCCGGGATTGAGCAGGTAGGCGCCTGTGGAGCCGGCCAGGCCACCGTCACGGCCTTGGGCGGCGAACTTCTGCCGAGCGCTGCGACAGGCGAGCGCGCTGTCGGACAGGATGCGCAACTCGCGTACCACGCCGGTGCCACCGCGGTGCCGGCCCGCGCCGCCGGAATCGGGAATCATCTCGTAGCGCTCGACCCGCACCGGGAATTCGATCTCCATCACCTCGATGGGCAGGTTGGATGTGTTGGTCATGTGGATTTGCGTCACGTCCATGCCGTCAGCCTCGCGGCTCGCGCCGTGCCCGCCGGCGAAATTCTCGTAATCCACATAGTACCGGCCCCGCGCGGCATCCCACCCCGACAGGATGATCCCCTGGTAAGGGCCCGCGGGCGCGAGGGCGCGCGCCGGGGCGGCCTGGCCAAGGGCGTCCAGCATGACGTCGGCGAGGATCATCGAGGTCAGGTTACGCGAGCCCACGCCGGCCGGCGGGCGCGGGCGCACCACCGAACCCTCCGGGGCGATGACCTTCAAGGGCCGGTACATGCCCTCGTTGATGGGCAGGTGCGGGTCCACCACCGCCTTCAGGCAGTAGTACACGGTCGCCATGGTGTGCGTATACGGGATGTTCTTTCCACTCGCGATCTGCGGTCCGCAGCCGGTGAAGTCGAAGGTCACCTCGCCGTCGCGCACGGTGACCGCCACGGCGAGGTGGATCGGCGTGTCGCTCACGCCGTCCTCGTCCAGGCGATCCTCGGCGCGATAGGTGCCCTCGCGCAGGACTTCGCGGATGAGACCGCGGATGCGCTGCTCGGTGGCGTCCAGGATCTCGCCGGTGCAGCGCGCCAGGGTGGCGCTGCCAAAGCGCGCGTGCATCTCCTGCACCCGCTGGATGCCGCTCTCGGTCGCGGCCCGCTGCGCGAAGATGTCGCCTTCGCTGAAGTGCGGGGTGCGCGAGTTGAGCAGGAAGAACTCCAGCACGTCGCGGCGCAGCACCCCGGCATCGAACAGCTTCACCGGCGGCACCCGCACCCCGTCCTGGAAAATGCTGGTGGAATCCCCCGACTCGCTGCCCGGGACCCGTCCCCCCACGTCCGAGTGGTGCGCGACCGCGGCCACGAAGGCCACCACCTTGTCGCCGACGAACACCGGCGCGGCGAGGGTGCAGTCGTTGAGGTGGGTCACGCCAACGATGTAGGGGTCGTTGGCGAAGAACACGTCTCCCGGGCGCAACGATTCGAGGGGAAAGCGCTCCAGGATCGCCGGTATCAGGATCAGCGTCGAGCCCAGGTGCGCCGGCGCGTGGGTGGCGAGCGCGAGTGTGCGTCCGCGCACGTCGCACACCGCGGTGGAGCAGTCGGCTCGCTCCTTCACGTTGGGCGAATAGGCGGTGCGGATCAGGCTCGCACACATCTCGGCCGCCGCGGCTTCGAGGGCGGCCGCGACGATTTCCGTCTGGCCGTATTTCATGCGTCGCTTCCCTTGCGTGAAAGGATCAGGTTGCCGAGGCCGTCGGCGCGGGCCGAGAAGTCCGGCGGCACGACCGTGGTGCAGTCCAGCTGCTCGATGATCGCCGGTCCCTCGACGAGCGAGCGCTCGCCTAGGTCGGCGCGGTTCCAGACCGGGCACTCGACGAATCCGTCGGCGACGTCGAACCATGCGCTGCGCGCGCCTGCGGGCCGCAGCTCGGCCCCGGGACCCGGCGCCTCGGCGCAAAAAGCCGGCTTGGGGACCGGAATGCCCGCCCTCAGGCGGAAGGTGACGAACTCGATATCCGAGCCCGGCCGGTCGTACCCGTAGCGACGGCGGTGATGCGCATCGAAATCGCGGCGCACTGCGTCGAGGGTGTCGGCGTGCACCGGGCCCGCGACCACCGGAACTTCCAGCTCGAAGCTCTGCCCCGCATAGCGCGCGTCCACGCTGCGCTCGATAACCCAGCCGCCAGCGTCGATGCCCGCATCGCCGAAGGTCCGTGCCGCCCGCTGCTCCAGATCGGCGAACAGCGCCGCCGCGCGTGGTGCGATGTCCTCGCTGCGGCCGCGGGCAAGCAGGGTCTGGCTGAGGTCGATCTGCATGTCCTTCGTGAGCACGCCCATGGCGCACATGACCCCCGGGGCGGGCGGCACGAGCACCGTCATGCCGAGTTCGCGCGCGACCTCGGCCGCATGCACCGGCCCGGCACCGCCGAACGCCACCAGCGTGAACGCTGCGGGGTCCAGCCCGCGCTCCACGGAGACGAAACGGATCGCCTGGGCGATGTTGGTGTTCGCGACCGCGAGCATCGCCGCCGCCGCCTCGTTGACCGCCAGTTTCTTGGGGACCGCGATATCGCGACGAATCGCCTCGGCCGCGGCATCGGCGTCGATCGGCAGCGCGCCGCCCAGGAGGAAACGCGGGTTCAGCCGCCCGAGCACCACGTTGGCGTCCGTGATCGTCGGCTTCGCCCCGGCCGCGCCGTAGCAGGCGGGGCCAGGCTGCGCGCCGGCGCTGTGCGGCCCGACGCGCAGGAGCCCGCCCGCGTCGATCCACGCGATGCTGCTGCCTCCGGCGCCGACGGTATGCACGTCAAGCGCGGTGGAGCGCAGCGACAGCCCGTCGATGACGCGGCCGTGCGTGACCTCCGCGCGCGCGCGCTCGATCAAGCAAACGTCGGTGCTGGTCCCGCCCATGTCGAAGGTGATCAGGTCTGGACGCGCGCACGACTCGGCGAGGTGCCGCGCCGCGCTCACGCCGCCGCTTGGGCCCGAGAGCAGCATGTCGATCGGCCGGCGTCCGGCGAGCGCCGGCGCAACCACGCCGCCGCCCGAGTTCATCACCAGCGGGGGCTCGGGGATTCCCAGGTCCTGCACCTTGCGCGCGAAGCTCTCCAGATACCGCTGCATGGCCGGCATCAGGTAAGCGTTTGCCACGGTAGAGGACAGGCGCTCGAACTCGCGGTACTCCGGCACGATGTCCTGCGAGACCGTCACCGCGACCTTGGGGGCGAGCCGGCGGATCAATTCGGCGATCCGGCGCTCGTGCCGAGGGTTCGCGTACGAATTGATGAAGCACACCGCGATGCTCGTGACGCCGCGGGCGGCGAAGTCCGCGAGGATGGCGGCAAGCCCGTCCTCATTCATCGGTGCAACGATGGCGCCGTCCGGCCCGACTCGCTCCGGAATCTCCCGCCGCAGTTCGCGCGGCACGAGGGGAGACGGCTTGCGGGCGAACAGGTCGTAGGCATGCGGCCGGCGCTGCCGCCCGATCTCCAGCAGGTCGCGGTAGCCGGCGGTCGTCAGAAGGCCGGTGACCGCACCCCGGCGCTCGAGGAGGGCATTGGTCGCCACCGTCGTTCCCAGGCCGACGAAGCGCACTCGCGAGGGCTGGACGTTCGCTTTGTGGAGCAGTTCCTGCAAGCCTTGGATGGGTGCCCGGTCCGGATCCGCGGGTGTCGAGGGAAGCTTGTGTCGGACCGTGCGGCCGCTCGTCTCGTCCAAAAGGAAAAGGTCGGTGAAGGTGCCACCGACGTCGATGCCAATGCGGATTGTTGCGCTCATCAAGGCGTCATCGAGGACCCATCGGCGTCCACGGATCGCGGGGGGGGCCGGGGAAAGCTATCATGGACGCCTGAATGATAATGGAATATACTCGAGGCGTTTCGCTGGGCGGAACCTCGCCATATCGCAAGCGGCTGAGATAATCGACGGCGCGGGCATGGGAGGCCCGCCAGTCATGGCTCAACGTGTGCCGCTTGCGCGGCGTGCCGCCGCATTGGCGGCGAATGTTTCCGACGCCGAAGGCCACGAGTCGATCCCGTTCGACTCCGGGCATGCGTTCCCGGGACTCCTTCCGGACCTGTCGGCGCACGCTGCGCGCGCGTTCGCGGCGCACCGGGAGGAGATGCTCCAGTACGCGCCGCGCCGCGGCCTGGCCCCGATGCGCGAATGGCTTCGCGCGCAGCTGGCGCTCGATGGCGTAACGGTGTCGATGCAGGAACTCATCGTCGTCAACGGCGCCAAGCATGGCATCGAGATGGTCTGCCGGCTCTTCTTGGACGAGGGCGACACCGTGGCAGTGACCGCGCCCACGTACTTTACCGCCCTGCCCATCTTCCGGAGTTTCGGCGCGGACTTCCTCGAGATCGGCCAGGACGAAGAGGGCCTTCTGGTCGATGCGCTGGCCGAGGGGATCGATTGGTTGCGCGGCCAGGGACGGCCGGCTCCCAAGTTCGTGTACGACATTCCTGATTTCCACAACCCGACAGGGCGCACGACCTCGCTGCGCCGGCGCGAGGCCCTGGTGGAGCTTTGCGCGCGCCACGGCATGTTCATCGTCGAGGATAGCCCCTACCGCAGCCTGCGGTACGAGGGCGATCCGGTGCCGTCGATCAAGGCGCTGGACCCTGGCGGGCTCGTCATCCAGGTGGGCACGTTCTCGAAGATCCTCGCCCCGGGGATCCGGATCGGCTGGCTCGCCTGCGCCGAGGCGCTCGTGGCGCGCCTCATCCAGTTGAAGGCGGACGGTGGCAGCTCGCCCTTGTCCCAGCGGCTCATCCTGGAGTACTTGACGCCAGAGCGCCTGGCGGCGCACGCGGCGCTGGCGCGCGACACCTACCGCAGGCACCGCGACTGCATGCTGGCCGCGCTTGCGCGGGAGATGCCGCAGGTCCGGTGCACGCGACCGCAGGGGGGCTACTACGTATGGCTCACGCTTCCGGACGGCGCGAGCGGCGACGAATTGGCGCGGCGCGCGCGGTCCATGGGTGTCACGGTCCTTCCGGGCAGCGCGTTCTACGCGCGCGGCCGGACGGGTTTTCCCGGCAATGCAGCCGCCGAACCCAACCACGTCCGCCTCACGTACAGCCACGCAGGGCCGAAGGATATCGACGAAGGTGTGCGCCGTCTGGCGAGCGCTTGGGGTTCGATGAAATGAGGCGAGATGGCGTTCCGGCGCTTGTTGCAGTGGGCTCGGATAGGCGCGCGCTTTCCGGGTGATATTTGGCAGGCATACGCGGCGCTGCGGCATGTCGCGGAACGGATCTAGCGCAATCCGCTACGCCTGATCCGGAGCGTCGGTTAGCTACCGGATGCCATGGACACTCCGGTTCGCGTCCCTGGAAGTGGTGTACGAAGGTTCGCCGGGATCGACGCGTAGCGGAGCCGTAGGCGAAGCGAAGCGCTGATCCCGGCGGCGGCCCGAAAAAGGGGCCATCGTGGTTCTTCGGTAAGGTTGAGGTGCGACCCACCAACCTGTATCGAGGAGACAC
>SXGR01620718.1_pt1 | contig 11877 bp, 11 predicted proteins | sample 3174711 | NCBI WGS metagenome assembly SXGR01 (sample SAMN11356860, study PRJNA531348) | freshwater metagenome | isolation source: freshwater sample F1-60 | place: China: Fuxian Lake, Yuxi | collected 2017-12-25
CCCTCTCCATCGGGAAAGGGGGCATCGACCACGCTTGCACAGGCGAGGATCCGTCCGTTCCGTTCAAGCACCCAATGGCGAGTGCCCGCTAGAGCATCGCACGCCCAAATTGCCGTTTCTCTGGGGCGTCCAGGCCGCAGTACCTTGTGGCGTAAATCGATGACTTCTTCGGCGGTGGCGCGGCGTACCATGGAGAACTCCGGAGAACAGAAGTGTCGCCGATTTTGGAACCGCCGGCCATGGCCTTGCGTGTAGGAGACTGCTGCGGTATTCGCGGGTATCGGAGGCGAAATGTGGGCGATCCTGGCGTGTGCTTTTGCGGCGGAGCCGGTGGTTTCGTTGCAGGAGGCGGAAGCAAGTGGGTTTTTACCTGTTGAGCTTCCCGCGGATCCACCGGCGCCGCTCCGCGTTTTGAAGGGGGCGGTGGTTTGGACCAGCGTCGGTGAGCGGCTCTCTCCTGGCTATGTGGTCCTTCGGAATGGGAAGATCGATGCGGTCGGTGCCGGCGAGCCTCCTGCGGTTCCTGGTGCTGCAATCATCGATTTGGCTGGTCGTCACGTCACTCCGGGGCTGATCGATACCCACAGCCATTTGGGCGTGTACCCGGCGCCCGATGCACAGGCGAATGAAGACGGCAACGAAATGACCAGTCCGACAACCCCTGGGGTTTGGGCCGAACATAGCTTATGGCCGCAAGATCCGGGGTTTCAAACGGCGGTGGCAGGCGGGATCACCACTCTTGAGATTCTCCCGGGTTCGGCGAATTTGGTTGGCGGACGCGGGGTGATCATACGTCCAACGCCGCGTCGCGGCAGCAGGGCCATGCGTTTGGACGGTGCACCGGAAACCGTAAAAATGGCTTGCGGTGAAAATCCGAAGCGCGTATACGGCGAAAAAAGTAGAGCACCCAGCACGCGAATGGGAAATTTGCGTGGTCAGCGGGAAGCGTTCTTAGAGGCAAAAGCCTACCTCGCCAAATGGCAGGAGTTCGATCGCAAGCATTCCGAATGGGCGACTCCCAAGAAAAAGAAGTCCAAAGGGGAGGAACCGAAGGCTCCCGACCGCAATTTGGAAATGGAAACCCTCGCGGGAGTGCTGACCGGCGAAATTCTGCCCGAGATTCATTGTTATCGGGCTGACGACATGCTGTCGTTTCTTCAGCTGTCCAGAGAGTTTGGGTTCAAAGTACGTTCCTTTCACCATGCTCTAGAAGCTTATAAGATCGCCGATATTCTGGCCAAAGAGGAGGTTGCAGTATCCACCTGGGCGGACTGGTGGGGGTTTAAGCTGGAAGCGTACGACGGGATTCAGGAAAATGCGGCGTTTATCGAGGTGGCGGGCGGACGTCCGGTGATCCACTCCGATTCGCCTATCGGAATTCAGCGGCTCAATCAGGAGGCTTCAAAAGCCTTGTATCGAGCCAAAGACGCGGGTTTTGATGTGACGGAGTCGGACGCGATCCGTTGGGTGACCGCCAATCCCGCCTGGGCCTTGGGGATCGACGATCAAGTCGGCACGCTCGAAGTAGGAAAACGCGCCGACGTGGTCGTGTGGAGCTCCAATCCATTGAGTGTGTATGCAAAGGCCGAACAGGTCTACATAGATGGTCAACTACTTTACGATATCACCCATCCTGAGCCATGGTCGGACTTCATGATCGGTCAGGAGGCACGATGATCCTTACACTTTGGTCGTCTTCCGCACTGGCCAAGTGCGTCTTGTTTGCTGGGGCGCTCACCCACCTTCCCGAAAAGGAACAGATCTCCGACGTTCTCGTGGGGAACGATCGGATCGTATCGGTAGGCGCTGGCCTTCCGTCGACCTGGAACGGCGAATCCTGCGAAAAGATGGACGGAAAGGGTCTTCAACTGACTGCGGGCTTCATCGAAGCCAACAGCCACTTGGGGTTGGTGGAAGTCAGCCTGGAAGACCGAACTTCCGACTTTGATGCCGAGAAATCCGACCCGGTACGCGCCTCCCTGCGCGTGGCCGACGCCTACAACCCCGCCTCCACCTTGATCCCGATTTCTCGGCGTGGAGGGGTTACTTCTGCGATTACGACGCCTTCGGGCGGTCTGGTCAGCGGACAATCGGGGTGGGTTGATCTGGCGGGGGACACTCAACGCGCATCGGTGATCCGGCCGTCGATCGCGGTTCGCGCGGAGTTTTCGGCGTTTGGCTCCAGAGCGGAATCCCTGCTTCGGTTGCGGGAGTTGTTGGACGATGCTCGCCGGTACTCGGCCAAGAAGGCAGTATGGAGCGATGAACTCTTGCATCCGGACGGCGTCTCGCTCGGAGATCTGGAGGCATTACAGCCGGTCCTCAAAAGAGAAGTTCCATTGGTGATCGCCGCCAACCGCGCCGCCGACATCGAGGCGCTGCTTCGCTTGGCCGAACAACAGCAGATCAAGCTGGTGATCGAGGGCGGTGCGGAAGCATGGATGGTGGCCGATCTGCTTGCAATCTCAAAAACCGCGGTGATCCTCGACCCCTACGTGTACGGGCCAGGAGGTTTTGATGAGGTTCATGGCCGGGCGGAGAACGCTGCTCTGTTGGAAAAGGCCGGTGTGCCAGTGATTCTTTCGACGTTCAGTTCCCACAACGCCCGGTTGCTTCCGCAGGCCGCCGGAAATGCCGTTCGCGGGGGGATGACGCATGCGGGCGCCATTCGCGCGATTTCGTCGACCCCAGCGGAGGTGTTTGGCGTGCCGGACCGCGGGAAGATCGCCGTGGGATCGCTGGCGAACCTCGTCTTATGGTCCGGGGATCCGCTGGAGTTGTCGACCAACGTCAAAGGCGTGTGGATTGGCGGGCAGGCGATGTCGCTTGAAACCCGGCAAACGAAGCTTCGGGACAAGTACCGCGAAATCGTAAAGTAGGTTGATGATGTCGACGGACTTGGGCGACGTTCGGGACACCCTGCGCGCCTGCAGTGAAAAGTTTCGCTTAGAAACCCGTTTTATCGGTGCGATGGTTGAGTTTCGTCGGGGAGCGGAGGCACACCACGGCGCCTCGGTGCGGCTGGAGACTACGACCGTGATCGCCCAAATCGTTGCTTGGCCCAACGGTTATGTGGACCTAGAGATCGCTACTGTCACCGACGATGAACCCCATATACGCACGGAGGAGGTCACCTCTTTGGCGGCACTGCGGGGGTTGGTCGACACCTTTGCAGACGAGGTAGTACGGCTGGGCGGTTGAGGCGCCACACCAGCAACAGTGGACCCCCCAAAGCGCGAGGTTTCCGACAGCGGGCCCGCCCTTTTGATCAAGAGTTGATTTCCCTTCCCCGAATTCGGAACTGGCCCCACGCTAAAGCGCAATTTTAGGCCGAATTGAACCGAGGTCGCCCGCGCACTTTGTCCTTTGCGGCCCACCGCTGCCGTGGCGTTGTGATTGCCCCTGGTCCGGCCGCAGCGGGCACGCCGAAATGAGAATCGCTACCACCGTCCTTGCACATCCAACAGCGGCATCATGTCCAACGGCACCACCGGCGGCGGAGCTGGCGTTCGGTCATCCCAATCGTGAAATCCATATCGAAATTTCTCCCAGGCCATGGCGACCCCTAGCCCGACGGCGACATGATTCCCGATCGCCCGCAAAACGAAGATTTTCCCGCCCAGATCCGGTCCCCCCGAAAACTCAATTCGCCCCTGCCCGGTGATCACCCAGCCGGCATTCGGCGTCCAATCCAGGCGAATCGTCGGAGCCAACGACCATCCGGTGACCAGTGGCGCAAGTAGTGGGTCTAACCAAGGGACATCCTGGAATTCCAGAGGTTTGTCGCCCCGCGACGTCAGCGGAATCCCTCCGCGAAAATGAATCCGCATCGACACCGCGACCTGGTCATTCCGCCAACCGCCATACACGCTTGCACCGGGAACCAACGTCCAAGCCACGGTTTGGTCGGCACCGATCGGTTGCAGAAATCCGGTCTGCAACATCTTGAAAGCGAAGGTGGGTACCCCTAACTCGCCCCCCGCGGCCAGCGAAAACCCGGAATCATGGTCCCAAAGTTCGCGCTTGAATTCGACCGTCGGCGCTAAAAAGAACGCCAACCCATTGGCGCTGATCTCGGTGCGATCATCAATTCCAATGGTCACTGGCCGAAACAGTCCAAAGGCTCCGTTCTTTTCGCCGATGGTCCAGGGGGTGTTCGTCCCTGAAAACAGAGGGCTATTGGCAGGATCTCCTGCGAACGCCAAGCTTGCAAGTAGCGCGATCATGGGAGCACCAACACGCCCCACATGGGGGCATGGTCGGAAAGGGTCATTGGATCGGGCACTTCTACCCCCGGGCCGTCGTCGGCATCTTGAACGACCCAGCCCTCCGACCAACTGCGATTGGAGAATAGATAGTCCAAACGCTGGGTCCAATGGACATCTTTGCTGATGGAGTGGGACATGTAGTTGGCTTGCTCTGCTTCGGTGGTGGCATTCATATATGCATCGAGGGTCGGCTTCCCGTCCCCATGATCCTCTTCCGATGCCTCTTCCCATGCGTCATACCACGGAACCAACACGTCCTCTTGCCCGATGTAGTCGACCGACCCCACTCCTCGGTTTCCGGAAACATCCGATTCATCGGCAAAATCCTCCAGTCTCAGCGAACCCGGCGGAATCACATTCAAATCGCCCCCGATGATCACATCTCCCTCAATTCCAGCGGCTTCGTCAAAGGTCTGCTCGATCTGTCGGATTTTCGTGCCATCCGTCGAATAGGCGTCCGGATGGTTGACCAACACTTCCATCGGGCCGGTCGGCAATTCCACGGTCGCCCGTAAGATACATCGGTCCAAATAGAAATATTTCGTGATGGCATCCTGGTCCTCCTGCGGGCCCAAATCGATGCGGGTGTTTTTTGTTATCGGGTACTTACTCAGCAGTGCATTGCCCATATCAACCTTTCCTAGGCCATGATCGGGCACGTAGTTGACCTGCCAATTCGGTACATAGGCTGCATAGTTGTAGCCGAGATCGCTGTCGTTTAAAAACCAATCCACCATGTCCACATACGCGCTTCGTTTAGACCCAACCTCGATTTCTTCCATCATCACGATGTCCGGATCGAATTCCGCCAATAGATCGCGGATGCCATCCAAGTTTCCCAGCACTTCGGCTTCCGTCATTGAAACGGTATCTCCAAAGCCATCAAACCAGAAGTCGATTCGCCCTGCCCCGAATTTGATGTTCCAAGCCACGACCTTCAATTCATCGATGTCGTCCGCGGCGGGGGTCATCTCGTCCGCTTCCCAGATGGGGAAATCCATGCGATCCGGCCAGTCTTTGGCGATGGGCGCACAGCCGGTTCCGAGCAACAGCCAAACCCATGGTCGCATCTTCCCCTCCTCGGCGGATTCTATGCGATCTCGGGTCGGTTCTGGGCGCGCCGGCTTTCAGCCGTCCGGTGCTTCGGGGGTTCCGTCGCCTACAAGCATCGCTTTACGGCGACTGCTTCGCACCCCTTCGCCCCGTCGCGCGGTTTTCGCCGGTGGAGGCGTTGGCGAAAAAGACAAGCACTTTACGAAATTGCGTGGGCAAGGATCTCGTAATCGGAGCGTTCATTGTACACTTGAGCGGAGACCCGCAGCCAACATCGACCGCCCCATGGCGAAATATGCACCTCGATGCGCCGCGCCTGCAGTGCGCCCGCCAACCGAGGAGCTTCGGAAGCGGGGAATTCCCCCGGGTAGGGAAGCGTCGCCGAGAACCCACGCATTTCGGGTGGAGCCGGAAGGGTGACGCCCCAGGTTTCCGACAGGAGGGCTGCCGCCTCGGCGCACAAGGTCCGGTTGTACGAGCGCATTTCCTCGATTCCGAGGTTTGCAGCAAATGTCAGGGCCGCCGGAATTGACAGCCATGCGGAAGGATCAAAGGTGCCGGTCCAGTCAAATTCTTCGGTGAATCCTTGCTGATAGCCGTGGGAGATCACCGTGGGATGGATCTTCGATTGATGTTCCGGCTTTACCCAAAGAAAGCCGCACCCTTTCGGAGCGAACAGCCATTTGTGAAGGTTGCCTGTGTAAAAATCTGCATCCAAGCTTCGAAGATCGATCGGCACGGTCCCAGGGGCATGCGCGCCATCCACCAGCACCGGGATCCCCCGCGAGCGACATTCCGCCACCAAAGCCTCGATCGGGTATACCAACCCCGAAAAGGAGGTGATGTGGTCGAGCACCGCGAGCCGCGTGCGCGGGGTGATCGCCTTTCGAACGGCGGTAACCACCTCTTCGGAGGAGGCAATGGGAAACGGAACCTCCGCTTCCACGACCGTAGCGCCGCTTCTTTCTGCGAAATGCCGCATGGCTTGTCGAACCGCCCCGTACGCGTGTCCGGTGGTGAGCAGTTCGTCTCCGGACGAGAACTCTAAGGACGAAAGCACGGAATGAACGCCGCTGGATGCATTGGTCACCAGGGCGATGTCTTGTCCGTCGGCGCCGAAGGAGTGGCCGAGTCGATCGCAAATGTCTCGGATCCGCGCAGGAAGTTCCCGCATGAACTGAAGCGGCTGCCGTTCCAGCCCTTGGCGCCAACGATCCTGTTCGGCCAACACCACCTTTGGGGTGGCGCCAAAGGAACCGTTATTCAAGAACACCCATTCGGGATCGAGCATCCATTGTTCGAGGAGGGAACGTCCGAAGGTCAAGGAGCGCACTGTGCGCGACAGGGATGCACCTCGACCGTCAGGTGATCGATGTTGACCACTTCCAACACCGCCTTTCGGTAGGTTTCTGGATCGCGCGGTGAGTGGGTGACCAAGGACGCCATGCACGCCTTTCGTCCAAAACCCAGATCCCACACGTGAAGATCGGCGATCTTTACGTCGTCAATCGCTTCCAACCGACCGCGAATCTTCTGCATGGACTCGTCTGCAGGTGCGAGATCGAGGAGTTGCGAAGCGGATTCAAGCAGTAGACCGACGCCCCACCGCACGATCAGCAGCGCGCCGACCAGCCCCATGATCGGGTCCAAGATCGCCAAATTCCACCAACGTCCGGCGATCAACGCCAGGATCGCGGCTACGCTGGTCATCAGGTCCAACATGACGTGCAGGTAGGCGGATTGAAGGTTCAAATCCTTGCCATGCTCGTGGTTTTCGTGGGAATGTCCGTGGTGGGAGTGCCCATGTCCGTGGTGGGAATGTCCGTGGTGGGAATGCCCATGTCCGTGATGCGAATGCCCATGGGGGGCTGCTCCAGGCTTTTCGGTCTCGGCGGATTCCGTAGGATGCAAAAGGAAGGCGCAGACCACATTGACGATCAGCCCCACGACCGCGACCGGCAGCGCTTGTTCGAAATGGATCTCCACCGGCGATACTAGACGTAGAATCGACTCTACCATCATCCAGGCGGCTGCTAGCATCAGCAGGATCGCGTTGGTCCAGCCGGCGAGCGCGTACACTTTGCCGGTCCCAAAAGAGAACCTCACCGCCGAAGCCCGCGTGCGAGCAAACCAATAGGCAAGTCCGGCGAGACCGATCGCCCCGGCGTGGCTGCCCATATGCCAACCATCCGCCTCCAATGCCTTGCTTCCAGAAGCGAGGCCGACCCCGATCTCCGCGACCATCATCACGGCCGTGATTCCGACAACCAGCCAAGTGCGGCGTTCATTGCTTGTATTGGCGGGAGGAGCGCCGTGTTCGAAACGCAGCCCGCGGAGCACTTCGTCGTGCATGTTTCCCCCGTGCGCAGCATATCATGGCTCGACAGGCGCCCACGACTCACATAGGTGCCCGCTTCGGAGTCGACGATGAGCAATCCGTTTGCGCCGCCTACGGGTGGTTTTGGTGGTGGGGCAAGTTCGGGGGCTATCGTTACCGGGCAAGCCTGGGCAGAAGGCCCGTTATTGGTCACTTCGACCGTGGCGACGCTTCCCGATGGGTGCGTGGTCTGCGGCGGCGAAGGACACCAGAGGGTGAAAGGGCCGATTCAATGGATTCCGCTGTGGGTGCGGTTGTCGATTCTGCTGAGCCCGTTGATCATGATCGTGTTGATGGTCATTTTCAGGCGCCAGGCCGTCGTAGACTATGGATTGTGCGAAGAGCACTTTCAGCGACGAAACCGAATGCGGATCGGTGGAGGGATCGCCCTCGTCGCGGGCATGATCCTGATGTTTGGGTCCATTGCCCTGATCGACGCTTTGGAGGGAGGCGCCTTCGGGTTTATGCTCGTTGGATTGGTCATTTTGTTGGGGGGAGCGATCGCCCTTGGCCGGTTCGCGGCGCCGTTGATGCCGAAACACATTGACCGCGAATATGCTCGATTCACAGGGGTGCATCCGGCGTATCTGGATCGCCTTCCCCCTTGGACCGGCGGATGAGCGGTCCTTTGGTCGTTGCCCACCGCTATCCGGTTTGGCTGGGCACCACCCTCAAGTGGCTGTACGATCAGATCCGGCTTCTCCCTCCTGAAATCGAAAGCCATGTGATCTGCGAGCGCACCGAAAACCTCGATCGCTTTCCATGGGTGCATCTACACGCATTGGAGAAGGAGTCGCGGTGTACATCATTGAGAGACAAAGTAGGACGTCGGCTTTGGCGGAATCACCTGCGGTTCACCGATCGCGTCTGTCGGGAGGTGGGGGCCGCGGTCCTTCATTCCCATTTTGGAGATGTGGCCTGGGGAGATGTAGGCGCCGCAAAACGCGCAAACATCGCCCATATCGCCACCTTCTACGGCGTGGACGTTCGTGGCCTTCCGACCCGCGATCCGCGCTGGTATCGCCGGTACCTTGAGCTGTTTGAGTCGGTCGACCGAGTACTTTGCGAAGGCCCGTTTATGGCAGCGGCGGTGGCAGAGTTGGGTTGTCCCCCTGAGAAAATCACCGTCAAACCTTTAGGATTGGACGTTGCCGCGTTCGAATACCGGCCGCGGCAATGGCGTTCGGGGCAGCCGCTTCGGGTGTTGATGGCAGGTTCCTTTCGTGAAAAGAAGGGTTTCCCGGACGCGATCGAGGCCTTGGGCCGCCTGAAACGGCTGCGTCCGAAGCTGAACCTCCAGGTGACGATCCTCGGGGATGCGACGCCAGACGCAGCTTCACAGGCAGAAAAAACACGGATATTGGGTGCGTTGGAGGCGTGGAAGATCGAAGCGAATCTGCTGGGGTATCGCCCACATTCCGACTTGATGGCGGCGTATGGCGAGCACGACCTCTTTCTGTCACCCAGTCGTACCGCGTCCGACGGAGATACAGAGGGGGGAGCTCCCGTTTCCATCATTGAGGCGGCGGCGGTCGGTATGGCGATCGGCAGCACCACCCATGCAGATATCCCCTTTGTTCTACCGAAAGCGATGAAACCTCTGTTGGCGCCGGAGGGGGATGCGGCAGCGTTGGCGCAGCGGCTGGATGTGTTGCTTGACACCGAGTGGGCGCCGCTGCTGGATGCCCAACGAAAACGCGTTGAACAAGAGTTTTCGGGGGAGATTCTGGCGACCCGGTTGGCGGGGATCTATCGCGAGGTGGGTTCACCGAAATAGTCAATCGGGTTGACTATGGGTCACTGGACGAGCGTTCGGCTCGGTGGTGCGCTTCGATTTCCGGGGTTTTCGCGGTTGTTTTGTTGAAGCGCTTGAAGCTCGCTCGCCAGCTCTGTCGTGATCCCCGCCCTGAGCAAACCCGCCGGATCGTCCCAACGAACGCCACGAAAGGGTGCTGCTCCCGTAGGGGTGGTTCCTGTGACGCAGGTAGCGTCGCCAAAGGCCGGGTCGGAGTTGTAGAAGTAAGGGGAGCCATCGCCTCGCCGGCCGACGGTCACGAAGTGATTGAGCCCCGGTGACTCTCCTCGGCCTCGAATCTGGCGTACGACCGATCGCCCGGGGCCCAATTCCAGGAGCGTTGCCAATAGGTCGCTTCCCATTTCCCCCGTGGCGCCTGTCACGGGCTGGGGCGCCGCGAGAGGGGTGGTGTGCAATCCACCGCTCTGTGCGAGACTTGCCACCCCTACGTCCGACATCCCCGTGTTGGATTGGGTTGCGCCGTTGTGGGCCTGCGGGTCTAGAAGTCGACCGATACGGTACAGCAACACCTGTGCTTGGTTCAGCTCGGCAAACCTGAGTGGCGGTTGGGGGGCCGGCAAGGCCACCCGATCGGCGATCGCTCGAAGCTCGGTTCGCGCGGCGACTCGGTCAGGTGGTTCTTGCCCGCCCCCGCGGTCCGAGACCTGCCGGAGAAATGCTGCGGTGGCTTCACGACCCTGCATGATTCGGCCGGCAAGTAGCGCGGCGGCTCCACAGTCGTTGTCTTCATCCGTTCGGGCGGAACTTTGGGGCTGTGCGCTGCGCTGGGTGAGGTGCCCGAGAATTTCAACGCCCGGATTGGTCCACGCTTGCGGAGTGATTTCGCCGCCGGAACTTTGAAGCACCGCGTTTTCATTGGTGTTTTCTCCCACTCTCGCCCCTACCCCTCCGGTGGTGGGCAAAAGCGAGCTGTGTTCCGGCGCTGGCGAGGGTAGGTTCGCCTGCGTCGCGGCGTTACCCGCGCCACCGTTGCCCGCGGAAACACTGGTTCGTCCGTGGCGAGGCGGCGCGGAACTCTGGGCGGGGGTCTGTTGTCCGATTCCCATGGGCTACCCACTTGATGATGTCAGTATGCATCGCCAGCGAGCGTTGAACGCGAAAATGTCGTCACGAGGCGCTCAGCGGCCTGCCTGGGCTGCGTCACGCGGATCGGGGGGATGCACACTGGCGGTCTGTGCAAGGCGCTAGGGTGCCCGACGCAGAAACCCTTCAACCTCTCGGTTGAACGCCTTCCATTTTTCGATGTTGGGGGCGTGCCGTGTTTTGGGCAAGGACACAAATCGGGCGTGCGGTCCGATCGCCGTGGTCAGGCGCCGACCGACATCCACAGGGAACAACGCATCATTTTCACCCCAGATCACCAACGTCTGTGAGCGGATTTCCCAGAGTTCGGGCGGTTGCACCGTCTGAAGTTCTGCGAGCAACTTCCGCTTCTCATCGACCTGCTGAGTGAACATGGTCTGATAGACGTCCTTCAACAGAAAAGGTGGCGTCATCGGGGGCTTTTCGTATGCAAGCTCAAGCAGGGTGCGAACCCCGGTGTAGTCCCTCGGGATGACGATGTCTGCGGCGTCGCCAGCACCGAAACGGGCCAGTGATTCTTCCAGGTCGGAGGGGGTGAACACCGGACCGGGGCTGTCGACGATCACCAGTCGATCGACCTGCTCCGGATGGAGGAATGCAAGGTAGAACGCTACAAATCCACCATAGGAGATGCCGGCCACATCGGCGCGTTCGATGCCTTCGTACGCCATGACCCCGCGAACCGCGTCCAACTGAAGTTCAAGGCCGAAATCGTCGCGGGTGCTGTGGCTCCCCCCAAACCAGACCATGTCGGGAACCACGAGTCGGTGATTTTTGGCGAGAGCCAGCTGGTTCATCCACGACCATTTGGCGTCGCCACCAAAGCCGTGCAGGAGCACCAGTGGCTCGCCTTCGCCGCCAACCCAGTAACGAACGTTGGTATCACCGACTTGAACGTCGCGTTGCTCGAGGCCCGCGCGCCCATACGCCCGGTCGAGGCGTTTGCTTTGGAAGGTCGCGAGGCTGCACCCCGACAGCAGCAACGCCAGCCAAGCCATTCGCACGTTGTCCCCTCCAGTTGTCCTGCCCTCATCGCACGGCGAACGGCTTTGTGCCAGAATCGGGGGGGAGTTTCGATGGACGTCCTGTTTCTGTCGCCCGCGTATCCGTTGGAAATGCAGCAGTTCAGCCGCGGTTTGGCCGAGGTTGGCGCCCGTGTATTTGGGGTTGGAGATTCGGATCCCCGTGGGATGCCTTCGCCGTTGAAGTCGTATTTGGCGGACTATTTGCAGGTGCCGTCGATCCTGGATGAGGAAGATGTGTTTCGGCGCGTGATGTCG
>SXGR01045944.1_pt1 | contig 11874 bp, 6 predicted proteins | sample 3174711 | NCBI WGS metagenome assembly SXGR01 (sample SAMN11356860, study PRJNA531348) | freshwater metagenome | isolation source: freshwater sample F1-60 | place: China: Fuxian Lake, Yuxi | collected 2017-12-25
GTTGTTGGTCACGACATAGCCATCGGCGCTGACGATCACGCCGGAGCCCAGGCCGTTTTGCGGCTGAGTCTGCATGTCGGGTGGGCGATTGCCGAAGAATTGGCGAAACGCCGGATGATCGAAACCGGGAGGGAGATTGGCGGCATTGGCGGCGACGCGTTTGGCTTTAGTCTCGGTCGTGATTTTAACGACGCTGGGAGCGACGCGCTTGACGATCGTGGAGAAGCTGGCGGCTTCGAGTTGGCCGCGGGCGACGGGTGTGGCATCGCGTTTGAGGTCGATGGAGGATTTATCCGAGCCGGTGCCGGCGGCGGCGAAGAGGGCACCGGCGAGCGCGAAAGCGCTGAGGGTGCCGACCGTGGCGAGCCCGGGCTTGGCAGGACGGCGGGTGACAGGAACGAGGACGAATTTTGGCTGATTCATGGTTGGATGGGTTTTGATGGGTGGAAGGATTGGGCTGAACGTGGAAAAAGATAGCACGGGGTTTTCTCCCGGGCCTTTCCGGGACATTACAGAAATGTAAGGTTGCGGGGCGGAGTGGGGAGCGATCGGGGCGCGCACCCGGTCGAGAATTTAGCGGAAAAAAGTTGCCGCCGCTTTTTACCCGCGACGACACTCCGAGCTTCACCCTTTATGAAAAACGTTCGTCTCGGCATCGTTGGTCTCGGCAACATCGGCAAATTCCATACGGGATACCTGCTCGAAAATAAAGTTTCCCGCTGCACGCTCACTGCGGTCAGCGATGCCTTCGCTCCCGGGTTGAAACCCTTCGAGGGCCGGCCTGGACTCAAGACGTTTGCGAACTGCTCGGAGATGATTCGCTCGGGTGAGATCGACGCGATCGTGATCGCCACGCCGCACTTTTTACACACGACGATCGGGATCGAGGCGTTGCAGGCGGGGCTGCATATTATGGTGGAAAAGCCGATCTCGGCGCACAAGGCGGATGCCGAGCGCTTGATCGCGACGGCGCAGGCGCACCCGAAGCAAGTGTTTGGCGGGATGTTTCAGATGCGGGTCGAGCCACGCTATCAGAAGATCCGTAAGCTCATCCAGGACGGCGAACTTGGAGAGATTGTGCGTATCAACTGGATCATCACGGATTGGTTCCGCACCGAGGCCTACTACGCGAGCGGGGGTTGGCGGGCGACGTGGAAGGGCGAGGGTGGCGGCGTGCTGCTCAATCAGTGCCTGCACCAACTCGACATGCTCCATTGGCTCTGCGGCATGCCGGCGCGCGTGCGCGGCTTCTGCCAGCTCGGGCGGTTTCACAACATCGAGGTCGAGGATAATATCACGACTTACCTCGAGTGGGCGAACAAGGCGACGGGCGTGTTCATTTCATCGACGGGCGAGGCACCGGGTACGAATCGTTTCGAGATCAGCGGCACGCGCGGCAAAATCGTCCTCGAAAACAACAAGGTTTCCTTTACGCGCAACGACTCCGACATGATCGAGTTTAGCAAAACGTCGAAGAGCGGCTTCGCGAAACCCGAGGTGTGGAACATCGACATCCCGGTCGACAGCGCGAACAACCCGCATGGGATTCTCATGCAGAACTTCGTGGACTCGATCCTCGATGGCACGCCGTTGATCGCGCCCGGCGCGGAGGGCATGGGCTCGGTCGAACTTGCCAACGTGCTGCTTTATTCGTCGCTCATCAACCTGTCGGTTGAGCTGCCGATGGACAGCTCGGCGTGGGAGGCGAAGCTGAACCAGCTCATCGCGGAGTCGCGGCATCAAAAGAAAGTCACGCAGAACGTGACGGAAGATTTCACGAAGTCCTTCGGACGTTGAGCCGGAGCGATGAGAGCGGCTGGGTAGTGACCAGAGGCACCAGCCGCTCATTGACGCCAGACACGATGACGGGCGGACTTGGCGGATGGTGAATACCCTGATTTCGTTGGTCGTGAGCCGAGGAAATGACGAAGTGCTTCGGATTCGATTTTTCTAACCTCTATGAAAGTGATCCTTCAATGAAAACCCAAATCCCCGATGCGGTGTCGCGCCGTGAATTCCTGAAACTCACTGGTCGCTTGGCGACGGTGTCCGCCCTCGCGGGTGTGACGTTACCCTACGTGCACGCGGCCGGCAGCGACTTGATTCAAGTGGCGCTCGTCGGCTGCGGCGGTCGCGGCACAGGAGCGGCCGGCCAGGCGCTCTCGACCAAGAGCGGGCCCATCAAACTTGTCGCGATGGCGGATGTGTTCGATCCGCGCCTCGGGGCGGCGCACGGGCGATTGACGAAACAGTTCGCCGCGCAACCGAGCTTGGTGGACGTGCCGGAAGACCGGCGTTTCATCGGCCTGGATTCCTACAAGGCGGCGATGGATGTCCTGAAGCCGGGTGATGTCGTGATCCTCGCGACGCCGCCGGCGTTTCGTTGGGTGCATTTTGGCTACGCGATTGCGAAGGGGTTGCACGTGTTCATGGAAAAACCTGTCACGGTCGATGGGCCCACGAGCAAGCGCATGTTGCTCCTCGGCGAGGACGCGTCGCGGAAGAACCTCAAAGTCGGCGTGGGTTTGATGTGCCGTCATTGCAAGGCCCGCGGCGAGTTGGCCGATCGTATCCAGCAAGGGGAAATCGGCGATTTACTGATGATGCGCGCCTACCGGTTGCACGGGCCGATCGGCTTTTTTGCATCGCCGCCGAAGCCGGCCAACCAGTCCCACCTGATGTATCAGATTGAGCGATTCCACAGTTTCATGTGGGCGAGCGGCGGGGCGTTCAGCGATTTCTACATTCACAATATCGACGAATGTTCGTGGATGAAGGGCGCGTGGCCGGTGAAGGCGCAAGCCAACGGCGGACGGCACTATCGCGGCGACAGCATCGATCAAAATTTCGACGCCTACTCGGTGGAATATACGTTTGGCGACGGCGCGAAGCTTTTCCTTGAAGGCCGGTGTCAGACGGGAGCGCAAGCGGAACACTCCAGTTGGGCGCACGGTACGAAGGGTCTCGCGGTGGTTTCGGAGAAGGGCCACATCCCGTCGAAGGCGCGGATTTACAAGGGTCACAACCTCGCGGCGGCGAATTTGCTCTGGGCCTTCCCTCAGCCGGAGCCCAATCCCTACCAAGTCGAGTGGGACGATCTCATCGGCGCGATCCGCGCCGACCGGCCCTACAACGAGGTGAAGCGTGGGGTGGAAGCGAGCCTCGTGACGTCGATGGGCCGCATGGCGGCGCACACCGGGCGCACGGTCACGTATGATGAGATGCTGAACTGTGACCATGAATTCGCCCCCTGGCTCGATACCCTGACGGCGTCGTCGCCGGCGCCGTTGCAACCGGATGCGAACGGACGTTATCCGATCCCGCAGCCGGGGTTGATCACGAAGCGCGAGTATTGAGCGGTCGCGGTTTTTTGGCGCAGCTCGCGGTTGGATCCCGGTTGGCGGTGCTGGCGGAGGGACGGCTTTCCAGCCGCTTAATTCCAAGTGGCGTTTACGATGTGCTTAACCGGCTCGGGGGTAGGAGCCTGCTGGCGGGGGATTTTTTCGTCCTGGATCGTCTGCAAGCAGGCTCCTCCAGAAGGCCGTCCTTCCTCTCATCTTGAAAGCAACTTGGCATCAGTCCGGCGTCAGCGGTGTCGCCGGATTGTTGCGACCGTTCAGCCCTCGGAGATGCAGTAGAGGAACTCGTGACCGCGCAAAAAGAGTTCCTTGTCGACCATCACGGGAGACGCATCGAAGCGATCGTTCAGCTGATTCTTTGCGACGATTTCGAACGTCGTCGTGTCCTTGAGTACGAGCACGAGGCCCTCGCGGCCGACGACGTAGAGAAGGCCGTTGGTCGCGATGGGGGAGGCGTAGACGCCGCCGCGCATACCCTCGAGCTGCTGGTCGCTGAAGTGGAATTCGCCGGTGAGCGCGTTCAGGCAGGAGAGATAGGACTCGGTGCCCTTGGTCACGAAAATCCGGTCGCCGGAGAGCACCGGCGACGTAACGTAGGGCGTACCCTTCTTCTGCTGCCAGACGATGTCGGGACCGGCGGAGACATCGCCGCGCGCCGTCAGTTTGATCGCCTGGATGAAGTAGCCTTGAAACCCGCTCGTCACGTACACCAAGCCGTGGCCCGTCACCGGCATGGGGATGACATTGGCGCCGAGCCCGCTGGCCTCCCAGATGAGTTCGCCGGTTGCGACGGCATAGCTGCGGGTGCGGTTCGAGGCGGGGAGAATCGCCTGCTGTTTTCCGTCCACCGCGACAATCAGCGGCGTTGACCAACTGCTCCGCTCGTTGCGAGCCTGGCGCCAGATTTCGGCTCCGCTTTTTTTGTCGAGGCCGACGATGAACGACGCGCCGCCCTCCTGATCCCACGGCACGATGAGAACATTGCCGGCCAAGGCGGGCGAGGAGCCTTCGCCAAAACCGTTGCGGGTCTGCATGTCGCCGAGGTCTTTTTCCCAGAGGAGTTTTCCCTGAAGATCGTAGCAGTAGAGGCCGCGTGAGCCGAACGACGCGTAGAGGCGCTCGCCATCGGTGAGGGGAGAAGCGGAGGCATAACTGTTGGTCGGGTGGCGACCCTCGTGGGGGACTTCGCGGCGGGCGGTTTTCTGCCAGACGACTTTGCCGGATGCGCGATCAAGAGCGACGACGACGAACTCGTGAACCTTGGTCGGTTTGGACCCTCCGCCGAAGCTGCCGCGCTTCCCGCCTTTGCCCTTTTGTTCGCCGCCGCCGGGAGGGGGAGGGGGCGTCGGTGGGGGCGTCGGGGCGGCGGCGACCTGCTCCGTCGATTCGATGGAGGCCAGGAGGAAAATCCGGTCCTGCCAAATGATCGGGGTGGAGAAGCCGGAGCCGGGTACCTTGGCCTTCCACTTAATGTTTTGCGTGCCGTTCCACGTGGTGGGCGGAACCGCGCCGGGGGCAACGCCCGCACCGGACGGGCCGCGCCAAGTGGGCCACGACGTGGTGCCGGCAGCGAACGCGGGCGATGCCAGCAGCGCGAACGACGCGAGGGCGAGTGCCGGGGTACGGAGAGCGGATTTCATGTGAGCAAAGCGAGGATAGGGAGAGGGTGAGGACCGAGGGGGCTGACGGATTGACTGGGGGGACGTTGCGCGGGTCCGACTCGGCGTCAAGGAGCCGAGAAAATACGAAAAGCGAAAAGTCGAATCGCCGCTTGATGTGGTACGTCTTTTCGCGTGAACCTTCCGCCCACTATGACTTCCGGAAATTCCCCTTCTGCGGCAAGTGCTCCGGCTCTTTCGCGCACCGCCTGGCTGATCTGTATTATCGCGGCCATCGGGTTCGCGTTCGACATCTACGAGCTGCTGATGCTGCCGCTGATCATTAAGCCAGCGATGGCTGCGCTCAGTGCGCCGCTGGTGGAAGCGCTCGTGACAGGTGGTATGGAGCGCGCGAAGGCGGCGGCGCTGTGGTCGCCCGGAGGCGAAATGTATGTGAGTTGGGCGCGCACGCTGTTTTTTGTGCCGGCGCTCGCGGGCGGCGTGTTTGGTCTGCTCGGTGGCTATCTGACGGATTTGCTCGGACGGCGGCGCGTGCTGACGTTTTCGATTTTATTGTATGCGTTTGCCGCGTGCGCGGCGGGTTTTGCGACCACCTTGCCGCAACTGCTCTTTTTCCGGTGTCTCGTTTTCATCGGCGTGTGCGTGGAGTTTGTCGCGGCGGTCGCGTGGCTCGCGGAAATTTTCACGAATCCGGTCCAGCGCGAAAAAGTGCTCGGTTACACGCAGGCGTGCTCTTCGCTCGGTGGCTTGCTCGTAGCGGGAGCCAATATTCTCGCGGCGAAGTGGGCGATGGATTTGCCTGCGATTGCGGGTGGCCATGAGGCTTGGCGCTACACACTGATCTCCGGGGTGATTCCGGCACTGCCGTTGCTGCTCATTCGGCCGTTTTTGCCGGAGTCGCCGGCATGGCAGAAAAAGCGCGAGGCCGGCACGCTGAAGCGGCCGAGCATCGCCGCGCTCTTCGCGCCGGAGCTGCGCAAGACCACTGTCATCACGACGCTCATTTTCGCGGCGAGCTACGGTATCGCGTTTGGTGCGATCCAGCAGCTCCCGCAAATCATCGGTGCGCAGCGCATCGGCACGCCGGCGGAAGCCGGTCACGTGGCGGTGCGGACGATCGCCAAGGAAAGTGGCGCGACGGCGATGGCCGCCGCGAAGGCCGCAAAAAAACCGGAGCCCGTCGCCCAGCGCGAAATGCGTCAAGCGGCCGGCAACGCCAGCGATCAAACCGTCGCGGGCGTGACGCTGTGGCAGGAGATTGGCGGGTTGGTCGGCCGTTTCATTCTCGCCGTGCTGGCAGTGGTGATCGTGAGCCGTCGTACGCTCTTCCGGGTGTTTCAGATCCCGTCGCTCATTTTTGTGCCGCTGCTCTTTTGGTGGATCTCGGGCCAGCTCGGTAACGCGGACAGTCTGGGGATGATCAAGGCGGGCATCTTCGTGGCGGGCGTGCTGACGGTCGCGCAGTTCAGTTTTTGGGGTAACTACATCCCGCTCGTGTTTCCCGTTCACTTGCGCGGCACGGGCGAGAGTTTCGCGGCTAACATCGGTGGCCGCGTGCTGGGCACGGCGGCGGCGTGGCTCACGCTGACGCTCTCCGCCTCCGACAAACCCGATCCGGCGCGCGTGGCGCTCGTGGGCGGATGCGTGGCCGGCTGCTACGCACTGGTCGGCGCGGTACTCACGCAATTTCTGCCGGAGCCGAAGCCTGATGAAGTGACGGAGTAACGAAGCCGCTTCTATCCGAAAATCGCACTTCGACCCAAAGAGGCGGTCGAACCTCGCGGCGCGCAGGCCGGTCTTGAGCACCCCATCGACTGTCCACAATCGGCCGGCGAGGTGCAGGTGAGCGGCGACATAGGCTGCTTTGAAGCGCGATATTTGCGGGTAATACGACGTAATCGCACAGAAGAACGTGAGGGCGAAGTACCGGTGCACGCCAAACCCCAAAGCTGATCCCGTTCGGCCTGCCTCGTCAATCGCCTGCCTTTCGGCACTGTCCCTGATGGCCCGCGCCCGCCGATCCACTGGGGCCGCAACCTCCGGCGCGTCGACGTCGCCCCCGGCTACCGCCTGACGCCGCACCTACTGCTCAAGCTCGAATGTTCGCTGCACCACGAAGCCGCCTCCGCCGCCGTCGCCGCCGAACGGACCCAGACGCGAGCCGCGCAACTCACCGCGCGGTTCTGAGGCCCCGCTGGAGAACCCCCCGGTGGCCGTTTTTGATCTTCCCTTGACTCCTTCTGCAATTTTCGGGTCTTCGGTGAAAGCATCTGACGTCCTTTTTTCTCTCTTCCCGCCCTCATGAATGTTTCCGCAGCGTTCGTACGTCGCCTCCATTGGCTCAATCTCCCGGGCGTCCTGCTCATCGCGCTGCTCCAGCGGACCCCCGTGCTCCGCGTCGCGGCGAGCGTCGGTGAAATCATCCACGCCTCGCCGCTCGGCGCGATCCTCCGCGCCACGGTGGCCGCCACCGCTTCACTCGGGGCCATGCACACGCTCGCAGGCGCGACGCAGATCGTGACTAACACCACGAACGTCGCCGGCACCGTCGGTTCTCCCGTGCAGTCAGTGGTCTTTTCGACGAGTGGTGCGCCCGCGTCGGCGGGATCTTTTTCGATCGGTGGCACGTTACCGCCGGGCGTGACTGCGGCGGGCGCCGTCGGCGGCATCATCAATAGTTCGAGCGGCCTCCTCTCCGGCACACCCACGTCGGCCGGCACTTTTGACGTTACCATCACCGCGTGGCACTTTGCCCAAGCCACGGGTGCTTCTTTCGGGCCGCAGAACGTCCGCTACACGATCACGGGTGGCGGCACCGCTCCCGCGATCACGACTCAGCCGGTCAATCAAACGCTCAACGTCGGTGCCACCGCTACGTTCACCGTCGTCTTCACCGGCTCGCCGACGCCCACCGTGCAGTGGCGCAAAGACGGTGTCGCAATCACCGGGGCGACGCTCGCCACGCTGACGTTACCCAGCATCACGGTTTCTTCGGCCGGTGTTTATTCGGCGCTTCTGACTAATACGACGAGCACCGCGACGAGCTCTGGCGCGACGCTTACCGTCAACACTCCGCCCACACTGACGACGCAGCCGGCATCCCAAACGGTCGTCTCCGACAGCACTGTGACTTTCACGGTCGCCACTGCGGCCGCCTCGGTCACCTACCAGTGGCGCAAGAATGCCGTCGCGATCACGGGCAATGCCTCGGCCACCACCGCCTCGCTCACGCTGCCCCGCATCACGACCGCCACCGCCGGCAGCTACGATTGCACGGTCACGAACACCGTCGGCACCACGACGAGCACCGCTGCCACGCTCACCGTCACGCGTATTGCCGTGAGCATCACGCTCGGCGCACTCGCGGTCACCTACGACGGCAGTCCGAAATCCGTCTCTGCCACCACGACGCCGAGCGGACTTCCCGTAAGCCTCGCCTACGCGGGAAGTGCCACTGCGCCCACCGCAGCCGGCGCCTATGTGGTCACCGCTGTGGTCAACACGTCCGAAGCGGAAGGCTCTACCTCCGGACAAATGACGATCGCGAAAGCCGCCCAGACCGTGACCTTCGGCGCGTTGCCCACCGCCCTTACTCCGGGGATCGCGTTTACCCTCAACGCTTCGGCGAGTTCTGCCCTCCCCGTCGGATTCTCGGTCGTGACCGGCAACGCCACGGTCGGCGGCAACTCGGTAGTCCTCGCCGATACCTCACCCGTCACGCTCCGCGCCAATCAGAATGGGAATACCAACTACCTCGCGGCGATCGCCGAGACGACCGTCACCGCCACCAAGCTCGCCCAAACGATCACGGTCACGTCGCCGCTCACTGCGCAGGTCTCTTCCGCCGGACCACTCACGCTCGCCGCCACCGCCACGTCCGGCCTGCCCGTCACGTTTACAGCTGTATCCGGTCCCGCCTCACTGACCGGCAGCGTGCTCACCTTTACTGGCGTGGCGGGCACCGTCGTCGTCCGGTCGTCGCAACCGGGCAATGCCACTTACAGCGCCGCGCCCGCAGTGGATTTTTCCTTCGCCGTGACCGCAGCCAACATCGCCCCCGCCCTCGGGGCGCAACCCACCGCCCAAGTCGCGCAGCTCGGCGGCATCGCCGTGTTTTCTGTCAACGTCACGGGCACGCCGTCGCCCACTTTTCAGTGGCGCAAAGAGGGTGTCGCACTTCCCGGCGCGACGACCGCGACGCTTGCGTTGAACAATCTGCAGACCGGTGACGCCGCCGGTTACGACGTGGTGGTGACCAACGCCGCCGGTTCCGTCACCAGTTCGGTCGCGCGCCTGACGCTGACCGCTGCCGATTTCGCGCCCGCGATCCTCACGGCGCCGACGAATCAAACGGTGGCCGTCGGTCAAAGCGTGACGTTCACAGTCGTCGCCAGCGGCCAGCCTGCACCCACCTACCAATGGTTGAAAAACAATGTCGCCCTCGTCGGTGCCACCAGCTCGACGCTCAGTTTGCCCACTGTGCAACTCTCCGATAGCGCAGCCTATGTCGTGCGGGTGACCAACTCCGCGGGCTCTGTCTCCAGCGCCGCTGTAACCCTCACCACTACCGCAGTTCTACTCGCGCCGACGATCACGACTCAACCCCCGGCGACCCTGACCCTCACCGCTGGTCAACCTCTGACGCTCCGGATCGGCGCCGCTGGTTCCGGTCTCGCTTTCCAATGGCGCCGCGTTTCCGGGCGAGTCACGACGCTTATTCCCGGAGCCACGGATGCCGTCTTCGTTCTGACGACCGCCACATCCGCCGACTCAGGCACCTATTTTTGCACCGTTTCAAATTCCGTCGGTTCCGTCGACAGCGTGAGCACCATCGTCGCGATCAACGCGCCGACGGTCGTTTCTGCGCGGCTGATCAATCTCTCCGTGCTGACGGCACTCACGTCGCCGGGCGACTCGTTCTCCCTCGGCTACGTCGTAAACGGGGCGAATCCCGCCAACCCCCAGCCGCTCGTCATCCGCGCCGCCGGACCGTCGCTCGGCGCATTGGGGGTCGCCGGCACGCTCTCCGATCCGAAGCTCGAACTCTTCGCGAGCGCGACCAAAACCGGGGAGAATGACGATTGGGGCGGCTCACCTCTGCTCACGAACGCAATGGCCGCAGTCGGTGCTTTTCCATACGCCGCTGCGGCCTCCCGCGACGCCGCTGTCACCGCCAGCATCACCTCGCGGGACAATTCCGTGAAGATCTCCGTCGGAGCCAACGCCGCTGGCGCGACGGGCACCGTGATCGGTGAAGTCTACGACGCTTCCGACCTCAGCGGCACGAGCGACCTCTCTGCGCCGCGCTTGATCAATCTGTCCGTGCTGAAGCAAGTTGGCTCCAGCCTGACGCTGGGCTTCGTCCTTGGTGGCGGCGCGAGCCAACGCATGCTGATTCGGGCCATCGGCCCGACTCTCGGGTCCGCCCCGTTCAACGTCGGGGGCGCGCTGGCCGATCCGAAAATCGAACTCTTCGACGACTCCGGAAAGAGTCTCGCGACGAATGACAACTGGGGCGGCACAGCGGCGCTCGCGGCCGCCTTTGCCCAGACCGGTGCTTTCGTGCTGTCTCCAAATTCCCGTGACGCTGCGCTCCTCGTGACCCTCGCGGCCGGCAACTACACCGCGCAGGTCACCGTCGCCACCGGCAGCACCGGGGTCGCGCTCGTGGAAGTTTACGAAGTCCCGTAGCGGGGGCGACCATCGGCCGGCAGTTCCCTTGCGCGGCACGGGCGAGAGTTTCGCGGCTAACATCGGCGGCCGCGTGCTGGGCATGGCGGCAGCGTGGCTCACGCTGACGATCTCCGCATCCGACAAACCCGATCCGGCGCGCGTGGCGCTCGTGGGCGCGTGCGTGGCCGGCTGCTACGCACTGGTCGGCGCGGTGCTCACGCAATTCCCGCCGGAGCCGAAGCTTTAAGGAGTGACGGAGTAACGAAGCCGCTTCTATCCGGAAATCTCACTTCGACCCAAAGAGGCGGTCGAACCTCGCGGCGCGCAGGCCGGTCTTGAGCACCCCATCGACAGGCCCCAATCGGCCGGCGAGGTGCCAGGTCAGGGGTGACATAGGCTGTTTTAAACCGCGATATTTTCGGGTTACACGACGTAATCGCACAGAAGAACGTAAGGGCGAAGTGCCGGTGCACCCCAAACCTCAAAGCCAGCCACGAATGGCGCTTAGATAAGGCGCAAAACTTTCTTATTTAGAGGGCTGCGTCGTTCCGTATCAGGAAACTTGGCGCGCATGATTTGGCGGGAGAGGCGACGCATATTGGCGAGGAGTTTTTTGACGCGGCGATGCTCGGCAATGGCTTGCTCCAGCCAGTCGGCCTGATCGGCGGAGAGGGCGAGACTGACGGTCTTGGCCATCACCTTGGTTGACCAAGTGAAACGCGTGCCGGGTTGTCCGGCCGGTCGGCGATAAACCGAACCGTCGCTGAGATAACCGATGCCTGCCATTTCCTGGCGGAGGGCGGTGTAACGGGCTTCCAATTGGGCGAGGCACGGTGGTCGCATGGGGTGATTTGGTGTGTGAAAAGGCTGGCTTCGTCAAGCAGTGGCCGTTACTATACGGCCTATGAACGAAGCCACACCTTATTTTCCCCAACTGCGGGCCCAGTGCGCTCCGTTGGGCGTGCAACTCCCACGCGCGGGCGCCGCGACAGACTCGCTCGTCGGCCTCGCCGCGCTGTTCGGCGGCTATTTTGCCGGGTTACTCGTGCCGGCCAAAACGGGGTCGGCAGCCGCCAGCGCGCGTTGCCTCGCGTCGCGGTGTTCTGGGCCTTCCTCGGCCAGGTGCTGCAGCGCGGCGCGAGTTGCCGCCGGGCGTTGACGCGCTTGCAGGCCGATGCGGTCTCCCGGGGCCGCCAACCGCCGGGCAACGCCACCGGCGCCGA
>SXGR01207206.1_pt1 | contig 11869 bp, 8 predicted proteins | sample 3174711 | NCBI WGS metagenome assembly SXGR01 (sample SAMN11356860, study PRJNA531348) | freshwater metagenome | isolation source: freshwater sample F1-60 | place: China: Fuxian Lake, Yuxi | collected 2017-12-25
AGGATCACTGGACTGCGGTGCAAAAATCCCTTCTAGTACTCGGCGAGGTCCAGTATGGCGTCTATTATAATCCCCAGGAGGAAATGAAACGTATCGAAAATGGGCTTCTGATGGCAGTTGGTAAACAGGCTATGAAATGAGCAAGTCAGAACATCCATGAAGCCTCCTCCCCATTTACGTTCCCTCAAGCCCGGCATGGCCGAGAAGCTGGGGTATTACGTCTACCTCTATGTCGACCCTCGGGATGGCAAGGTCTTCTATATCGGGAAAGGGAAGGGCGAGCGTTGCCTGGACCATCTGTTCGAGGACGACGATCACCCGAAGGTGAAGCGCATCCGGGAGATCTTCGTCGCGGGACTTGAGCCGCGGATCGAGATGTTGGCGCACGGTCTGCGTACGGAGCAGGAAGCCTATAACATAGAGGCCGCGGCCATCGGGCTGCTGGGTCTGGAGAACCTAACCAATCGGGTCGTGGGCAAGGACAGCCTCCGTTTCGGCCGTAAGGGCCTATCGGAACTCGAAGGCTACTACGCCGCCAAGCCGGTGAGGATCACGGACCCAGTCATCCTGATTCGGGTGAACCAGCTTTACCGTCACGGCATGCCCACAGCTGAGCTCTACGATATCACCCGGGGGGTTTGGGTTCTCGGTCTTAGTCGTGCCTCTAAGATGAAGTATGTCTTCGCCGTCTATGAAGGCGTCGTCCGCGAGGTCTTTGAGCCGGAGAAGTGGGTGCCGGCGCTCACCACCAAGTATCCGACACGGAACGACCTTGTCCCCGAGGATGCCAAAGGCCGCATCGAGTTCGTCGGACAAGTCGCACCCGAAGCCATCCGCCACAAGTATCTCCTCGGTGACGTCACCGCCTACACCAAGGTCAGCCTGCAGGCTCCTTGCCTTTATATCAACGAGCCTGCCTGACTCAGGAGGCTGCCAGGAACTCATTGAGGCGAGCGGCGATCAGCTTGCGACGCGCGCTCAGGAACTCCTTGTAGTTCTCGGTCTTCAGGAGCCTCGGGTCAGTCGGGATGCACTGGGCATCGAAAGCGGACTGGCCTGCCGACTCGATGAGGGTCGGGAAATAGTCAGCGGGCGACTTGTCGCTGATATTGCGATTAGTCTTACCTCCGATGAACGAAAGATTTGCGATGTCGTCCGCTTCGCGAGAGGAATAGGACTTCTTGAGCAAAGCCTTGGGGAAGATGTGATGGAACTGGAGCTTGTGTTGCGCGCCGGAGTGGTCGAATGCAATGGACAGGTTGGACTTCCAGTCTTTGGCACCCGCGGCCCTGAAAGCCAGGAACATGGTCTTGAACAGGGCGCTGCGCTGATTCCGTCCTTCAAGTTCCTCAGGCGAAACCTGCAGAAGGCCGACCTGCTGCCTTAGTTTCTCGACGAGATCCGCGACGCCACCGCCATCACGGATGATAGCCAGATCCTGGTCGAGGACCGTTTCGCTGGATCCGCGGGAGTAGCGCCCCTTGGCATTGGCGAGCAGGCACCAGCGACGCAGCAGCTCGGCCTCTTCCTTGGAGAACTGGAAGTCTCGGCGATGGCCGTAATAGGCCAGCGCCACCATGAGGGAGGAGGAGGACATCAACGCCGGGCTGTCTATCTTCGCGTTGTTCCTCATGAAGTTCGAAGCGAACTCCATTCCCTTGACCGAATCGTTCCAGCCGGACTGGAGCTTATCGACTCCGATGGTGTTGACGGTGATGAAGCGGGACTGATTGGTGATGAAGGCCACCAGGCTTCGCAGGAACACGCCCAGCTCGAGGTCCAGGCCTTCGTCGGCACATTGGGTTTGGAAGGACTGGAAGGTCTTGAGCGCGCCGCGCCACTTGGCGGTGATCTGCGCCAAGGCCAGGTCGGAGCTTCGCAGCTTGGCGCCGAGGGAATTCACGCGGACGAAGATTTCCGTCACCTCGTCGTAGGAGAGCGTCCTCTCGAGCACGTCCATGCGGTAGATGTACTTCTTGATGCCACGGAGTCGCGCAAGCCGTTGACTGTATTTGTCGAACCGAGGGTCGCTGAAGTCCTTGATGCCGGCGCGTGTAAGGAAAGCGGCGTCATTCTGGGCTTTGAAGACATCGGTTACCTTGACCCACTGAGGCAGCTGCTCCAGCTTCCTGGTAGCCACGACGAAGGTCTTTCTATCGAAGCGTTGCTGCAGTTCATCATCTGACGAATCTGCTTCGTCCGAGACGGATTCGCGTTCGTTATCTTCCTCGTCGTCAAGATCCTCGTCCTCGTCGATGTCGGTCGCACCGGTAAGTTGATCCGGGTGATCTAGGTTGAAGAGGATATCGATGGGCTTCTTGCGGCCACGCACGGAAACAGGCTCCCCGCGGATGACGGAGGAGAGGGAGGTGAGGCGCTGCTGGCCGTCGAGCAGCAGGCGGGTGCTCTTATAGGGGTTGGCCTGCTGCTTCACCGAGAAGTCCTGCAGGGGTACGTCTTCATCGGTTTCCCAAAGCAGGATGGCCCCGGAGGGGTAGCCCCGGTAAAGGGAGTCCAGTAGGTCGCGCACCCTGGTGGAGCGCCAGACGTAGCGACGCTGCATCTCCGGCAGCCGCAGCTCCCCCCGCTCGATCATGCTGACCAGTTCTTCTACGGTTGCTTCGGATTTGGCCATGGGGTTGGTCTAGGTCTAATCAACCCGCCATTGGCACAAAACCAAGCCCAATGAGGGATGCACGGATACAGACGCCGAGGGGCGTTGGTCCTATTGTTGAATGACAAAAGGACAGATGGCAGCCTATGGAGACGCGACCGAAGAACTGCAGGGGATATAATGGGCTTACAAGCAACTCGCGGTTGCAAAGGGTAGGGAGCGGGGCATATGACGAAGGACCCGATTTCATGCCTCCTTCGCAAGAAAACCAAATACAGATGGATCTAATCAAGCGTGCCGCTTGGGCCGCTTGTGACACCTTCCGCGGCGCCGTCGATGCGGGCCAGTATAAGGACTACATCTTGGTGATGTTGTTCTTGAAATATATCTCCGACACCAATCGGGCGCACAGGAAGCAGCTGGAGGCGAAATATGCCGGCGATACTGTTCGGCTCGCACGCGAGCTTCAGCGTGAACGCTTCCAGATCCCAGCCGGCGCCTCGTTCTACGACCTCTATGCGCAGCGTGGTGCCGACAACGTCGGTGAACTGATCAACGCCGCCCTCGAGTCGATCGAAGCCGCGAACCGCACGAAGCTGGGCGGCGTGTTCAGGAACATCGATTTCAACAGCGAGTCGAACCTAGGCCGGAAAGCTGACAGAAACCGTCGTCTAAAGGCCGTATTGGAGGATTTCGGCAAGCCGGAGCTCGATCTCGATCCTTCCCGCGTAAGCGAGGACATCATCGGTGAGTGCTACATTTACCTGATTTCTCAGTTCGCCTCCGACGCTGGCAAGAAGGCCGGCGAATTCTACACACCCTCGAGCATGTCGGTGCTGCTCGCCAAGCTGGCAGCACCGAAGCCTGGCGATAAGATCTTCGACCCTTCCTGCGGATCCGGCTCGTTGCTCTTGAAGGCAGCCGCCGAGGTCGGCAGCCTGAACTTCGCGCTATACGGCCAGGAAGTAAACGGAGCCACGTGGGCCTTGGCTCGGATGAACATGTTCCTGCACGCCCAAGACTCGTCGGTCATCAAGTGGTGCGATACCTTGAACAGTCCTGAGCTGACCGAGAATGGCAGGCTGATGCAGTTTGACCGAATCGTCGCCAACCCGCCGTTTTCTTTGGATAAATGGGGACATGAAGGGGCCGCCGCCGACCCTTATGCACGTTATTCGCGAGGCATTCCGCCCAAGTCCGCCGCGGACTACGCTTTTGTCACGCACGTCGTCGAATCTTTGAAGCCAGGCAAGGGGGTCGGCGCGATGATCGTGCCGCACGGGGTGCTCTTCCGCGGAGCCGCCGAAGGGAAGATCCGCAAGGCGCTCCTCGAAGAAAACCTCATCGATGCTGTGATCGGATTGCCGGAAGGCATGTTCAGTTCTACCGGAATCCCTGTCGCGATCCTTGTCATCGACCGCAGCCGTGAGCAGGTGGGCTCCAATGCGAACCGCAAGGATGTCTTGTTCATCGACGCTTCACGTGAGTTCCAGGAAGGGAAGGCCCAGAACGTCATCACGTCCGCACATATCGACAAGATCGTCGCTGTCTTCCGCGAGCGCCGAGAGGTCGAGAAGTATTCGCACGCCGCGAGCTTCGACGAAATCAAGGAGAACGACTTCAACCTGAACATCCCGCGCTACGTCGACACCTTCGAAGCCGAAGCCGTGGTCGACATCGCCAAGGTCCAGGAAGAGATCCTCGCCCTCGAGAAGAAGCAGGCCGAACTCCGCGTGAAGATGAATCAATACCTGAAGGAGCTGGGGCTGTAAGTATGGCTGTTAAACTCACCGTTCCTAAGGGCTGGAAAAAGGGTACGATTGGTGAACTAGTCGTCGGCATTAGGGGGGTCACCTTTGCCTCCGAGGACGTTCTTGCTGCCCCCAACGATTCATCGGTGATGTTGCTGCGATCGAACAACATTAAGGATGGCAGGATTAATTTCGAGGAAGTATACCATTTGCCGCCGACCTATGTGTCGGATGCCCAAACGGCCCGCATGGGCGACGTAGCCGTTTGTATGTCAAACGGCAGCAAGCGTCTCGTTGGGAAAGCTGCTAGGATCTCCAAAAATGACGCAGAGCGAAAAATTGCCGTTGGTGCATTTTGTGCGCTTTTCAGGCCAACCACCAACGCAGATCCACATTTTGTGCCTTATCTTTTCGACACAGAAAGTTATAGGCGAGAATTGCACATCACCCTTTCGGGAAGTGCTATTAACAATCTGAAAAACTCTGACATCGAAGGCATCAAAATCCCCCTCCCGCCGCTCGCCGAGCAGCGCAAGATCGCGGAAATCCTCCGGACCTGGGACGAGGCCATCGAAACCGCCGAAGCCGAACTCAAGGCCAAGCAGGAGCGTAAGCGAGGCTTGGTGCAGATTTTTATCAATGTCTCGGTGGAAGGAGTTGAGGCTTTGATGAAGAAGGGTCGGCCAAAAGTGCTGTTGTCCAAACTAGGCACTCTTAAGAAGGGAGGCGCCATTCTTCGGGAGAAATTGCGCCCACAAGGGGCAGCGGTTATTCTCTATGGCGATATCTACACTAAGTACGCCGAAATTGTAACTAGGTTTGTTTCTCGGGTAGATTCCTCTGCCGTAGTTGATGGCGTACGGCTTAATTATGGTGATATTGTTTTTGCCGGATCGGGTGAAACCGCTGAGGAAATCGGAAAGTGTATCGCCTATGTAGGCAATGAAGAGGCATACGCCGGCGGCGACGTCATCATTCTAAGCAACCATGGTCAGGATGCTCGCTACCTCGGGTATGCTCTAAATGCGGAAGATGCCATTCGGCAAAAGATGCGTCTCGGGCAGGGAAGTTCAGTCATGCATCTTTATAAGGATGATGTAGGCAGCATCCAGATCCCCCTCCCGCCGCTAGCTGAGCAGCGCAAGATCGCGGAAGTGCTCCAGTCTGAAGACGAAGCCATTGATGCGCTGAAGACTAAGGCGGAGCTGCTCCGCGCCCAGAAGCGCGGTCTCATGCAAAAGCTGCTGACCGGCGAAGTCCGGGTCGCGGCGTAATTTTACAAAACAATGAGTAACAAACGAGAACTGTCGGCTACCACCGAGAAACATGTATCACAGGTCCCGGCGCTAGCGCTGCTGTCGGCGCTGGGTTGGGAGATCGTACCCCAGGCCGAGGCGGACGCGCTACGCGGATCCAACACGAAGGTGCTTTTCCCGGAAGTCGCCGTCGAGCAGCTGCTCCGCATCAATCGTTTTACGGCGAAGGGCCGTGAGCACACTTTTGACAGGTCTGATGTCGAAGAGGCCCTGCGACAGCTCAATCCGACGTCGGACAGGAGCCTCAGGCTGGTAGACATCAATCGTCATAACCATGAGACTCTGGTTCTAGGCGCAACCATCGCCAAGACCGTGGACGGCGACAAGAAGAGCCATGGCATGCGCTACGTGGATTGGGATAATCCGGGAAACAATCGCTTCCAGGCGACGCCCGAATTCAGCGTCATGCGTAACGATGGCAAGAACACCAATCGTTGCGACATTGTCCTCTTGGTGAATGGCATCCCGTTCGGCGTGATCGAGAACAAGGCCCCTGGTGTGGAGATGAGCAAGGGCGCCTATCAGCTGATCGCATATCAGGCGCCAGATGCTATCCCGAGCCTCTTTCACACGGCTCAGCTTTTGATTGCTGCCAATAAGAACGACGCAAGCTATACCTCGGTAGGCGGAAGCCGTAAGTCTTATGCGAAATGGCGCGAACATCATGACGAAGCGGCCCTCTCTAAGCTCGTGAATCAGGCTCTGCCCTTGGAGGTCGAAAACGCCTTGTTCGCTCAGCCGCTCGCCGATGCCCGGCGCTTCTTCAAGGAGCAACGTGCCGCAGGGGAGATCTCGGTGACTGAACAAGACCGGCTTATCTATGGGCTTTGCCGTAAGGAAAGATTCCTGGAGTTCGCCCGAATCTACTCCCTTTTCGATGATGGCGACGATGGCCGGAGAAAGATCGCCCGTCATCAACAGTATTTTGGCGTAAAAGCCGTCGTTGAGCGCATCTCGGAGCTGGGCCCAGATGGTGCCCGTAGGGGTGGTCTTGTGTGGCACACCCAGGGGTCGGGCAAATCGCTGACCATGGTCATGCTAGGAGTTGCCCTTTCCTATGAGAAGCAGATCGCAAACCCTCGTATCGTCATCGTGACGGACCGGACGGATCTGGATGATCAGATTTCTTCGACTTTCAAGAATTGCCGGAAGGGCGTGAAGAAGGCCGAGTCGGGGGCGCAACTCCTCAAACTAATTCAAAGTAAGACCACGGATGTCATCACTTCGGTGATCAACAAGTTCGAATCCGCGATGGAACATGCGTCGGATTTCAGGGATGATGATCCCAACATCATAGTCCTGGTGGATGAGGGCCATCGCACGCAGCACGGAAGTCTTGCCGCGCAGATGCGACGTCTGATGCCCAAGGCTTGTTATATCGGCTTCACCGGTACTCCCATCCTGCGCAAGGACAAGGAGACGGCAGACCGGTTCGGAGGTATCATCCACAAGTACACTATCGAAGACGCGGTCAAGGACGGTGCCATCGTGCCGCTGATCTACGAGGGCCGAATGGTCGCGATGCACTCCAAGAAGGACGACCTGGATGCGATGTTCGAGCTCATCTCCGCCGGACTGACCGACTTGCAAAAGATCGACCTCAAGAAGAAGTTCACGAAGATGTCCGTCGTGGGCCGTACTGAGCCAGCCCTCTATGCGCGTGCGTTCGACATCTCGGAGCATTTTGCGAAGAACTGGAAGGGGACGGGTTACAAAGGACAGGTCGTGGCTCCGACCAAGGCGGCCGCTATCCGCATGAAGGAACTGTTCGAACAATTCGGCCAGATCACTTCTGAAGTCATCATCTCGGGACCTAATCAGCGCGAGGGGGATGAAGAGGTCGAAGGCGAAGGCAGCCCGGAAGACGAAGACAGCGTCAAGGTGTTCTGGAACCAGATGATGGCCAAGTACGGCGATGAGGAGAAATACAACCGACAGGTCATCAAAGCCTTCAAGGGCGAAGGAGGCCCTGACGTCATCATTGTCGTCTCCAAGCTGCTCACCGGATTCGACTGCCCTAGGAACGTAGCGATGTACATTTGCAAGCAGATGAAGGAAGAGAACCTTCTCCAGGCTATCGCCCGAGTGAACCGTAACTGTGAGCTCGCCCGACCTGGCCGTGACATCGACCCCGACGATGAAACGTCCGCCGATGTGAAGACAAACGGATACATCTACGACTACGAAGGCCTCCTTTGTGAACTCAACACGGCCATGCTGAACTATCGTAACCTCCAGGGATACGACACTAAGGACATCCAAGGCGTAGTGACGCCGATCGTGGATGAGATTCGCAAGCTCCCCGCGCTATGTGCCGCGGTCCACGACATCTTCAAGGCAGTGAAGAACAAGCTGGATCACGAGCAGCTCGAGCAGGCGCTCCGCGACGACGATACGAGAAAAGAGTTTTCAGACCGACTCGGCAGGTTTTCCAAGACTCTTGCGAAAGCCCTTGGGTCCACTCAAGCCTACGACATCTTCAAGGCCGATGAGATCGAGAAGTTCAAGGGCGACTGGAAGCGGTTCTCTAATCTTCGTCGGTCGGCCGCGCTTCGCTATCAGGATGCCGTCGATATGCGCGAGTTCGAGCCGAAGCTCCTCCAGCTCCTGAACGACAACATGGTGGCCGATCCTGCCAGGCAGATCATCAAGCCCGTTGACATGAGCAACCCGGTGAAATTTCAGGAAGCTGTCGAGGAAGCGGGCGGAAGTCAGAGCGCTAAGAATGAGGGCAGGGGTCGTGCCATGAGGCGGTATCTCGATGGTCATCTTAAACACGAGGATCCCGCGCTATACCGCAAGTTCTCCGAGATGCTGGACGAGTCGCTCGCAAAATATGAGAGCGGGCGTATTGATGCGCAGGAACTGGCCAGACAGCTCGAGCAGCTGGCCAAAGACATTATGGCAGGCAAACGCGAAAAGCCTCTGCCCGCTTCTATCGCCGGTAACGGCGACGCCGAGGCGTTCTACGGCATTTTGCTTCCCGAAATCCAGGAGGTCTTGGGCGTAGGCGACAAGTCCGAGGAGTTCACGGCTACCGCGGCCTTGGAGATCTTGGCTATCTTGAACCGATACAGGAAAGTTAACTTTTGGGATGACGAAGACGCGCAGAAGCGTCTGGCGACCGCGCTCGACGAATACTTCTTCGAGACTCTGGCACGCGATCGCAACGTGAAGATCGACGTCCCGCGTTTGGATCAAACTTACGAGCTGCTATTGAGCACCGCCCGCCGCCGATTCGGTAAAGATGGCTGAAGCTCTGGTTTTCACGCTCAAGGGTGAGTCCGTTCCGTTCACTATCAGGCGCTCGGATAGGAAGACTTATCGTGTCTCCGTGGACATCGATGGCTCTATCCGCCTGCTGGCCCCCCACCTTGCCTCTGATGAAAAGTGCGTAGCTTTTCTTCGGCAAAGCCGGCACTGGATCGAGAGACAAAGGGCGGCGATGCTCAGACTGCCTAAGGCTCCCAAGCTGAAATATGTAGCCGGCGAATCCCACTTGTATCTAGGAAAGACCAGGCGGCTTAAGACGCCCTTAGCTACTAAGGCCTCGGTAAAGCTCGATCGTTCGCAGTTGATCGTGTCTTCGCGCCAAGAGCCTGAGCCATCTGCCGTAAGGTCGGCGCTCGAGAAGTGGTATAGATTGCAGGCTTTGGATGTATTTCAGGTCAGGCTCATGGCATGCCTTCAAAACAGTAGCTTCAACGAAGGAGACAGGCCTTCCGCCATCAGGATCAAGAAACTCAAATCTAGCTGGGGGTCGATGAGTCGCGCAGGCGTGCTCACGTTAAGCGCCGATCTCATTAAGGCTCCGATCGAGTGTATCGATTATGTGATCACCCACGAGCTCTGCCATATCAGGATTCCTAGCCATGGGCCCGATTTTTGGAAGGCACTCACACGGGCCATGCCTGATTGGAAGGCCCGCAGGAACACTCTCGAACAAATGCTAGGCTGAGGGCCCGGCCTGACCCCATGGCCCTGACGCTGACATACCCTGTCAGCCCTATTGCTAAACCCATCTTTGCGGGCATTAACTATGTATGTCCGACATCCATGATTGGGAAGGCGCCATCAAGGCGTCGGGTTTCCGTGAAGCGCTCTTGGCTTACGGCCTAGCTGAGGGGCAGATCGAAGCCGGGGATGGATTACCCGAGGATGAGGATGAAGTGAAGTATATGGCCGCCGAGGCGATCGAGGCCGGCTATACCGAGTTCAGCCTAGAGGATGCCGAAGGAGAGCGCGGCAGCACCGATGTTAAGCTCTTTGCCGGGCTCTATTGGTGGTGCGACTGGGGTGGCATCAACGGGCCGTTCGACTCCTTGGAGGATGCCGCGGACGCCATCCTGTCCATGGCCGTCGAACAAGAGACTCCTGGCTTCTACTGCTCCGCCTTTGGCAATCTGTCCGATGATTTCATCGCGACCAGGGCGACGAAACTCGTCGATCTGAATGACACCTTCGTCGTCAACGACACGGTCTACGTCCGCACCAAAGCGGCCCTTGTGCCTAAGGCTTAACTTGTGATTTAGGGCTGAACCCATGTGGTTCCCCGGCCAGATCGTTACGCCCGGCTAGCTTTGATGAAGTTAGGCAATCAGTCGGCCAACCATGAGAGATAGCTTGTCGCCGATGGCACCAGTCTGGCTGTCGCCGACATGGACTTCGTAGTCGCCGAAATCGACGTCCAGCGTCCATGAGACATCGCGGACGGCAGCTTCATTCAAACTAACGCCGCGATCGTGCATCTTTTCTGCGATCAGATACTCGGCGAAATCCTGCCAGAGTTTTGCGGAAGGTTTCCGCTCGAAGTGGCCGGTTTCTTCGTCGGGAAGGTAGTCAGGCGAGGCGGTGATCTTCCATTTAAGGAAGGTTGCCCCACCTTCTTCTCTCTCGAGGTGGCGCACCTCATGTCGGCTGGTACGCAGGATACGGGATGTGAAGTCGAAGACAATACGGACGGTATGAGGCTTGGCATCGACCGCGTGATATTCATAGCGGAACGAAAAAGGGCAGAAGCCATCGCCGACGGAAGCCGAGGGCGCCCAGAAATTCAGCAAGGCCTTTCTTTCCCGCGTCTCCTTGGCTTCTTGTTGCTCCAGGGTCAGCCTATTGATGAAAGCATGCGGGGTCAGTCGTGGCGAAATCTCCGGCTCTCGAAATGTCACGCCGGCTTTTTCTACGAAATGCTCATGCCTCCGTTTGTTGGCCTCCTTGACGGATTGGTTGCGCTTAAAATTGGCCAGTCTGTGCGGTTCGACCAAGCGCGGGCTGATCCCGGCGCATATCGCCAGAAGGTCCATTTTTCGCGAAGATCCGTAATTGGCATACTCGAGCATCTGTTCGTAGCTGATTACCTTATCCGTCAGGTCGTCGAAAGAGCGGATGCTATCTCTGTCCAGCTGGACCGGAGCAAACGTGCCCGGTCGTGAGCTCTGGCCCCGGCGCTCCGCCAGCATCACCGAATGGTAAGTGTCCTTCGCAGGCCTGAACGGCAGGCGCGCGATCAGGATGGCCAGTTGCAAGGGGAGGAATAGCAGGCGGAAAAGGACGACGAAGAGCGAGACGATGAGGCTGAAGGCGACGTTCTTGATGCCCATCCCCGGGTGGCTGAAGAATCTCCCAAAACGATGTTTGAAGCTGTAGCGCTGGTCCCAGCGCTGCGGGGCGACCTTCGCGAGCTCCTTCATCTCGCCGTCGGCCTCCGCCTGCGCCAAGGCCTGGTGTTCGGGAGTCAAGGCCGCGACCAGGCGATCCAAGTCTTCTTGCGTGGGTGAAAAGGGGGTCGGTGCCGGGAATTTGAGCATCGTTCGGGGAGGTAGCCGTTTATAATTCCCGGCAGAGGCCCGGGAAAGCCCAAACCCCTTGCCCTTGGCGGTGTACGGCATGAAACGCATTGATTTCTAATAAGATCAGGCGAGCATCGGCCGAACACGGGGTCAGGCCGTACAATGGGATCTGGCGTAACTTAAAACGCCCGAAATACCCGAATTTAGTTACGCAGGCATGAGGGTACGGCCTGACCCTTTTCAGCGCGAGACGGAGCGCGGCCGAACACGGGGTCAGGCCGTACCATGGGATGAGGCGTAACTAAAAACGCCCAAAAGAGCCGAATCTAGGTACGCAGGCATGAGGGTACGGCCTGACCCCTTAGCTTTGCGCGAGAAGTTTTCGAAGGTATGCCTCCG
>SXGR01592301.1_pt1 | contig 11867 bp, 7 predicted proteins | sample 3174711 | NCBI WGS metagenome assembly SXGR01 (sample SAMN11356860, study PRJNA531348) | freshwater metagenome | isolation source: freshwater sample F1-60 | place: China: Fuxian Lake, Yuxi | collected 2017-12-25
CCCGCGACAACAGGCCCATGTGAAACTATCGCACCAGTCCGCGAAAATCTCGGTGCAGGCGCTGGCTGGGCCACGCCGTCAACTTCGATGAAAGTCCGTCGCGCCACGTTATGTGGATGCTTCGCCGCCTCGCTCATTGTCAACACAGGCGCAAAACAAACATCAGTACCTTCCATGATCTGACACCATTGCGCCTGTGACTTGGTTGCAAAGACGGCAGTCAAACGTTGCTTCAACTTCGGCCACATCGAGCGATCTTGCTGATTTACAAACTCAGCATCACCAGCCAACCCAGTCAGTTGCAATAACTGTGCATAGAACTGTGGCTCGATCGACCCAATTGAAACAAACTTGCCGTCACTGCATTTATAAACATCGTAAAAGTGAGCGCCAGTGTCAAGCATGTTGGTGCCACGCGCATTCTCATCATGCATTCCAATATTCTTAAAACCCCAGAACATCGACATCAATATCGCCGAGCCGTCGACCATCGCAGCATCTACAACTTGACCTGCACCACTTCGTTGCGCTTCAAGCAATGCGCACACAACACCGTATGCAAGCAACATTCCGCCACCACCAAAGTCACCGACCATGTTTAACGGCGGCACGGGCGCCTCGCCCGCACGCCCAAAATGCGCCAACGCACCGGCAAGCGCGATGTAATTAATATCGTGCCCTGCAGAGTTTGCGTACGGTCCGTCTTGCCCCCAACCCGTCATTCGACCAAACACAAGTTTTTTGTTTCGCGCTAGACAAACGTCTGGTCCTAAACCGAGACGTTCCATTACGCCGGGTCTAAAGCCTTCAATCAGTGCATCTGCACGGTCAACTAGTTGCAATAACGCCTCGACACCATCTGCGTTTTTCAAATCGATCGCAACATTTTTTCGCCCACGTTGCATTACATCCCAATTCGCATTCGTCGAATCTCGCACCGCCTGCACCCGCTCGACGCGCACAACTTCAGCACCCATGTCGCTAAGCATCATCGCCGCAAACGGGCCTGGTCCAATGCCTGCGATCTCAATAATTTTGTAGCCAGCTAACGGGCCACTTGATGCACTATCCACAAAAACTAGTTTGTCGACACGAATTCAGAAACTATTTTGACGAGGTTACCCCAAAGTGGTTGCGGCAAGTCGTGACCCATGTCGTCAAGTAATACGAATTTTGCATTTGGAATCAACTCTGCCGTGCGCTCACCACCCGAAGGCGTGATCAAAGTGTCGTCTTTGCCGTGAATCACCAGCGTTGGCGTTTTCACCGCGCGTAATTGCTCGGTGCGACGACCAGTTGCATATATCGCGGCGAGTTGTCGAGGCGCACCTTGCGGATAAAAACAGCGATCAAAGTCGCGCGCCGCGGCACGCTTTGAGTTTTCGTCACTGCGATATTTTTTAGAATGAAAAGCCTGATAGATCGGCGCGTGAGCGATATAGCCGTCACGATCTGAAGGCGGAACCGACAACAATGCGTTCATCGCCTCTGGCGCCGATTGACCATACTCAGGTTCACCCGACATAGACATCACCGAAGTCAATGTACGAACTCGTGTCGGATGCTCGATAGTCATTACTTGAGCGATCATTCCGCCCATTGAGGCACCTAAAACATGTGCTCGTTCAATTCTTAGGTAGTCAAGCAAGCCCACTGCGTCACTCGCCATGTGCGAGAGCGTGTAGGGCACCGGCGGAATTGGGTCTTCCATCAACGCGGCCGCGATAACTGCATTTACATCAACCTGAACTCCGTCAAATTTTGTCGACAATCCACAATCGCGATTATCAAATCGAATGACAAAGAGATTATTTGCGGCAAACATTCGACAAAGTTCATCTTCCCAAGCAACCATTTGTGCCGTATACCCCATTATCAGCAACAACGCAGGATTATTCGAGTCTCCAAACGTGTCATACTCAAGCTCAATCGTTGGCGAAATTTTTGCGCGTGTCATAGAACAATTCTCTTTCTAATTCGACTGTGGTTCTACTTATATAGTGACTAAAGACTATGTCTGAAGCACGTATTTCGTATCAATCGCCCGGACGCGTCAATTTGATTGGCGATCACACCGATTACACAGGCGGCCTGGTTTTTCCGATGGCGATTGATCGATATACAACGATTCGTGGCACCCGCACGACTGCGTCTGTTCACTTGCGCAGTCAAAATGAGCCCGAACCAGTCAAATTTCAAATACCGATTTCTTCGCCCGACCAAGTCACCCCGAGTTGGGGTCGATATGTGGCTGGTGTCGCTGCCGAAATGCAAAATCGAGCTCAGGGTTTCGATGGCGAAGTCGCATGCACAATTCCGATTGGCGCCGGTCTGTCATCGAGTGCCGCACTCGAAGTTGTATCTGCACTCGCTCTTGGCGACACGAGCACACCCATCGAGTGCGCAAAACTTTGTCAACGTGCTGAACTTCGCAGTGTTGGTGTTCCTTGCGGAATTATGGATCAACTGACGGTCACGTCTGGCATCCGCGATCATGCTCTGCTCATTGACTGTCACGAACTGACCATTTCGCCAGTACAACTGCCCAACGATGTAAAAATCGTCGTGCAATTCATCACCGAGCGCAAACTCTCGTCAAGCAGTTACGCCGAACGCGTTGCACAATGTAACGCAGCTGAAGAAATTATCGGCCCACTGCGCCTTGCAAATTGGTCGTCATTAGCGAACATCACTGACAAAACTATTTTTCACCGCGCACGGCATGTTGTCAGCGAAAATCAACGTGTACGCGACTTTGCTGCGATGATGTGCTCAGGCGATCTTAAAACTGCTGGCCAGTTAATGATCGAAAGTCATAATTCGCTCGACCGTGATTTCGAAACTTCGACACCGCAGATGAATAATGCCGTCGCTGTTGCAATTGCGCAACCCGGGGTTTTCGGCGCACGTATGACTGGTGGTGGCTTTGGCGGTTGCATTGTCATCTTGGCTGACATCACCGCAAAAGTTGACGGTTGGCAAGTACGAGCCGTCAACGCCGCTTCTCAAATCGAATAACAACTATCCGAGGAGGCGCCGCTTCTGCTCGTCGAACTCTGATTGCGTGATTGATCCACGCAACAACATCGCCTCAAGACGCTCGAGTTGCGCCACGACCGGGCTCGCATCAGCATCTCGCCCAGTGCGCGCATGAATTGCTTCGTGAATAATGTTCTGCACTTGTTCGGGGTTGCGAATATCGCCGAATAGTTGCTGACCATCTTCGCTCGCCGACTCGATTAGCAAATCACCTGCACCAAGCATCCGCTCCAAAATTGACTGGGCGAAATTCACATTGTTCACCCGCTCAAGTGGAATCTCAACCCCGCGCCGTGCCAACACACCTTCACGAAAAATCACTCGCTGTGATGTGACAACAAAATAAGTTCGCGACCATCGCAAGATAACCGACACCAAATTGATCAACCCCAACAGAATTGCCACAAGCAAAACTCGAGTCACACCGGTCTTTAACCAACCGTCAGCAAGTTGCTGCGCCCAAATCACCACTGCAAGCAGCACGACCACAACCGACCCTGGCTTGACGAACACAACCCAGTGCGGGTGCAAATCGAGATTTATGTGCTCACCGCGATTCAATAATTTTTGCGGATAAGCCATTCCCCAAACTTAGTTTCTCGCAGCCACACCCACCGCCTAGCGTTATGGCGTGGACGCCGACCAACTTCTCAATGGCATGGATGCCGACCAACGCGCCGCGGTTACATGCCCCGAAACTGCAACCGTGTTGCACGCTGGTGCTGGTTCTGGCAAAACTCGTGTGCTGACTCATCGCATCGCCTACCGCATCGCCAAAGGCACTGCAGATCCGCAACGCGTTTTGGCAATCACATTTACTCGTGAAGCTGCAAGCGAAATGCGCAGTCGCCTAAAAACTCTCGGTGTTTCGCGCGATTCACAATCTGTCACTGTCGGCACATTTCACGCGGTCGCGCTCGCACTTTTGCGACAGCGGTTAGCCGATACACACAAACAAATGCCGTCGATAGTCCACAATCGCCCACAACTAATTGCTCAAGCCGCGCGCGAACATCCGATGTCTACTCGCACTCGCGAACTGCTGATCGAAGTCGATTGGGCCCACGCTCGTTTAATCTCGCCAGCCAACTATGCACAAACAGCAAAGCGACTTGGTCGTTATACGGCTGCGCCACATAACGAGATTGCGACGATTTACAAAGAATATGAACAATTAAAAATTCAGCGCAACACTCTCGACCTCGATGATTTAATCTCGCGAGTAATCGAAGCAATGCGTCTCGACAACGCATATGCCCAAGCGGTGCGCTGGCGCTACCGACACATTTTTGTTGACGAAGCACAAGACATGAACCCGCTGCAATACGAACTATTCGAAGCAATTCGTGGGCAACGCGCCGATGTGTTTATCGTCGGCGACCCAATGCAAGCAATTTACGGATGGAATGGCTCTGACAAGCGGCTCTTCGACGAACTTCCTGACAAAATTCGTGGCACAACAGTTTTGCGACTACCTAATAACTATCGCTGTACTCCAGAAATATTGAATGCCGCCACTGCAGTTGCAAAACTTGTCGATCCACAAATCGAGGTGCGGGCGATTAAGCCGGGCGCCAATCCAGTCATTAAGCGTGGCTTCTCCGATGCCGAAGCAGAGGCCAAAGGCATAGTCGATTGCTTGTGGCAATACGCAAACACTGGTGGTGACATCCCATGGCAGTCGGCCGCAGTTCTGGTGCGCACCAACATTCAGGTCGAACTCATCGTAGATGCGCTCGTCAAAAACAATATCCCGGTTCGGTCGACTCGTCCATCAAAAGAACTCAACTCATCAATCGCCGATGCCGCCCAAAGCACCAATCGCAATGAACTCTCAACCTGGGCAACCGATGTGCTCACCGAGTCAGATTCAGAAATTCAGCGCTGGGTAGCCGAACAAGTTCAAACGTTTTTGAAACTCGATCACCCAGGCAATGTTGACGGTCGCACTTTCACCTCATGGATGCGAGCGACTTCAGCCGAGCACCGTAGCACCGAAGGCGTTGAGGTTCTCACTTTTCATTCGGCCAAGGGCCGCGAATGGCGGTGCGTTGTTGTCGCCGGCGCTGAAGTTGGCTTGATGCCTCACAGTTCAGCGATAACTCAAGATCAACAAGATGAAGAGATCCGCCTGGCATATGTCGCCCTCACTCGCGCGTCACAACAATTGTTTGTCACTTGGTGCGAATCACGCAAAAATCGCACGGCAGGGCCAAGTGTCTATCTTGCAAACATTGTCAGCGAGTCGAATCCAAAACTTGTACCGGAAGTTGCCGCCCGACCTAAATCAAAAAAAGATGCGACCCCGTCTCTCGAAGACAAACTTCACACTTGGCGCAGCAATCGCGCCAAAGTCATCCGTCAACCGCTCACATCAGTTGTTTACGATGAAGATCTTCGCGAAATCGCCAAGCAACTGCCGAAAACTACGGCACAACTTGCCGAAATCGTCGGCATGATTACCGCCCAAAAAATTGGCCCAGAAATTTTGTCGATTGTGGCAAAAGCCGAGTCACGACTCGAAGATCAAACTCTTAAATAGTCTTAGCCCGACTGCGACTGACGAATCTCAAGCAATCGTTGAAACACCTCAGGTCGCATCGAAACAAACAAACCTTTGGCCTCGGCGCAAAGTGTTTCGCCGTGATGCAGAGTGCCTGCCACACTAATTTTGCGACCCTCGACCGACGCCACCCATCCGCGAAAGACAACTGGCTGCAAAAGTGGCGTCGGTGAGCGATAATCAACCGTCAGGTTCACGGTCATGCCGGGGTTGCCGCTAAGCGACTGCGCCATGCCTAAAACCTCGTCGAAATATGCCGCGATAAAACCGCCGTGCACACAACCTGGCGGCCCTTCGTATGCTGCAGCAAATGTCGCATGACCCACGACAATCGAATCTTTACCCCCGTCGCCATCGATACTCATCTGCATTGGCACACTCAGCGGATTAATGCCCCCGATTATTGGACTGCGATCGAGAAAACTATTCATCGGCGCCAGCGAACCCTCGGCTGGCCCGGTGTACTCACGAGAGTGCGGGCGTGATCGCAATCTCGTAACCGCCTGATTTATCATCTTGCGTGTCTCTTCTAACTCTTCTAGCGATGCCGAAGTTGCGAGCAATTCATCGATAGCCGCGCGCAACTCTTGAGCGATCTCGATTCGCTTTGCATCTGTCGGCGAATGCTGCTGAGTTCGAATATGAAACCCCTTAAAAGCACTCTCGTATTTCGGCGCTGCCCCATCAGAAGTTTCATTCAAAGACATTGCGTTACTTTTTCAACGAAATCGTCACTGGCACATGGTCGCTCGGTTTCTCGCCTTTGCGCGCATTGCGATCGATACTCGACGATTCAACGTCGCCCATCAGCGATTTTGTGGCGAGCAAAAAGTCAATGCGCATGCCTTCGCCTTTGTGAAAACTGCCGTTTCGATAATCCCACCACGAGAAAACTTTCGGCTCAGGGTGTAGTTCACGAAATGCATCAACGAGCCCCCACCCACACAAGTCAGCGAAAACTTCGCGCTCTGCCGCACTCACATGGGTTGCACCTTCAAACTTGGTTACATCCCAAACGTCTTCGTCGGTCGGCGCAATATTGAAATCTCCACCAATGACGAGACGTTCGTTTGGCTGAGCGATCGTGTCGGCGTGCTGTCGCAATTTCTTCATCCACCCAAGTTTGTATTTGTAATGATCGTCGTCGAGCGCCCGACCATTTGGCACGTAAACACAAATAACTTTCACTCCGCCACATGTCGCCGAAATTATTCGTGCTTCATGGTCAGGCTCAATTGGCTTAGCAAAGTTGTTCACCACATCGGTCAGGCCAACTTTCGAGATAATTGCCACGCCATTCCATTGACCTTGGCCAAAATGTGCCGACTCATAGCCCATCTCAGCAAATGTCAATACCGGAAACACTTCGTCTTTCATTTTAGTTTCTTGCATGCACAACACGTCTGGTTGATTCTCTTTTACCCATTGGGTAACACGATCAAGTCGGGCTTTGAGTGAATTCACATTCCAAGTCACAATTAGCACGACATCACCGTACTCAAAAATTGATTAGCGCTTCTTACTAGAAACGTTTTTCTTAGCAGTCGGCTTAGATTGCTGAGCACGTCGCTTGGTTTTTTTGCTGATCGCTGCGCGCGGGGACGAACTCTTGACACTGCGAACACTCGCAGCCTTCGCGACAGATTTCTGCGCCAAAGTCTCCATGCCTGAAACTGCCAGCTCGACGCTTCGACGCGAAGGCGTATAGCCAACCACAACCAAATTCAACATTGCACCAAGTTTTACATGCTCGCGGGCGCTACGTGGCGTCGGGTTCGCCATTAATCTCATCGGCAAATAACCCAATACATCACCGATCTTTACATAGACGCCATGGGATGCATAACTATCGACTGTGCCTTTTACTTTTGTGCCAATCGGATTCTTCTCGACGAAATTCAAAAACGTTGTGAGGTCGTTAAGTTTCGGCGGCTGAGCAGATTTCGCCGCCGCACCAGACTTGACATTCGTTGACTGAGATTTAACCGCTGTCGCTACCGCACGCGAACTAGGTGGTGGCGATTTCGGCACTGGCATCGGGCGCATTGCCGCACGAGTCGATTTGGCGCGACGCAAAGTTGCAGCAGTCTCGCGACCCACCTGTTTGCGCACAGGTAGTCGTTGAATAAACACCCAACCGACATTCGGCACTGGCTTTCCGCCTATCAATCGCCCTTCATCGAACAACCATTTATATTGATCGTGAAACTCTTGGTAACTATCGTTCGATAAGACACTTGCTTTGACTTTGTCAGCGATCGTTAATACAAAGCCATCTCCACGACCTACGGCACCCGCAGGTGGCGCCACGAGTTCATTGTTGTTTATCGCTTCGTCAAACTCGGCTCGCTCGCGGCGATCAACTCGATGACCAAAAGTTGCGTCGACAACCACTGTGACTTTCGTGCCCGGAAACTCTTTCATAAACGCCAACACGGCTTCGTTTAATTGTTTGAGGCTTGGCTCCGTTCGACCCTCTGTTGCAAGATTCGAGCCGTCAACAACGACATGCGAGAAGGGTTTAATCACCCTCTCATTCAACCACCGCTAACTAGTTACCAGTTAGCGAATGTTTGCGCCATTAAGTCGTCAAGTTCTTGATCGTGAATTGTCTTCGAACCAGTCGCTGGACTACCCGACTCAACTCGCGCCACATGGTGCAGTTTGTAGCCTTCTTGTTTCAAAGACCAAATGCGGTCATCAACAAAATATCTTGGACCCATATTTTCTGGTTCTTCTTGCAACCAAACCAGCTCTTTGGCATTCTTGTACTTCGCCAAGATTTGTCGAATTTGAGCAATTGGAAATGGATATAGCTGCTCGAGTCGAACAATCGCATATTTGGCACCGCGCTTGTCTCGCTCAGCAAGTGCATCCCATGCAACTTTGCCGCTGCAGAAAATTATGCGTGAAACCTCGTCGGCGTTCGCGATCGTTGGGTCGTCAAGAATTTCTTCAAAACTTCCACTCGTCAAACTATTTAGTTTCGAGCGACTTTGCTTCATACGTAAGGGTTGCTTCGGTGAGAAGATTACCAACGGCTTTAGGTGATCCTGTTTCACTTGGCGACGCAACAAATGAAAATATTGAGCCGATGTCGTCGGGTTGCAAACTTGAATGTTGTCTTCGGCGCACAACTGCAAAAAGCGCTCAATGCGAGCCGACGAGTGTTCGGGGCCTTGACCCTCGTAGCCATGCGGCAATAACAAAACAAGGCCATTGCGTTGCTGCCATTTATCTTCGGCAGCGACTAAATATTGGTCAATGATGATCTGAGCGCCGTTGACGAAGTCACCGAATTGTGCTTCCCACATCACGAGCGCTTTTTGATTCGCGTGTGCGTATCCATATTCGAAGCCAAGTGCCGCATATTCGCTCAACAGCGAGTCGTAAACCCAGAATCGACCAGTCGCGCCAGGTATTTGCGCCAACGGCACCCATCTCGATTCGTTTAGATAATCGATCAATGTCGAGTGACGATGACTAAAAGTTCCGCGACGCGAGTCTTGACCCGCAAGGCGAACTGATGTGCCTTCGAGCACCAAACTGCCAATCGCCAAAGCTTCAGCGGTTGCCCAATCAACTTCGCCTTCACTGGCAACCATCGCATCTCGCGCTTCAAACTGACGCAACAGTTTAGGGTGCACCATAAAACCGGTCGGATAGTTTCTCAATTGAGCCAATACAACATCCAAGTTTTGACGAGGCGCACCAGTTTCAAAATGTGGCACCACACCAATTGGGGCCGGTGGCTTTGCAGCAATTACTTTTTCGGTCGTCTTTGCGCGAGTCTGTTCAAGCGCGCCTTGCAATTTGGCTTGATAGTCGGTCAGCGATTTCTCGGCTTGCTCAACCGAGATGTCACCTCTCTTGACAAGTGTTTCAACATAAAGTTTTCGCACACTGCGACGCTCGGCAATCGCTTTGTACATCAATGGCTGTGTATAACTCGGATCATCACCCTCGTTGTGGCCGTATCGGCGATAGCAAATCATGTCAATCACGACATCTTTGTGAAACTTCTGTCGATACTCAAATGCCAATTGCGCAACTCGCACGCAAGCTTCTGGGTCATCACCGTTGACATGAAAAATCGGCGCCTGCACCGTCTTGGCGACATCACTGCAATATTGCGACGATCGCGCATATTCGGGTGAAGTCGTAAACCCAATTTGGTTGTCAATTATTAAATGGATAGTTCCGCCGACGCGATAACCCGATGTGTCGCTCATCGCCAAGCATTCAGCGACAACACCTTGACCAGCAAATGCCGCGTCACCGTGTATTGCTAATGGCAAAACGCTGTACGCAAGTGGTGGCTCAATTTGATCTTGCATTGCACGCACCGTGCCGAGCACTACAGGGTTGACAGTTTCTAAATGGCTCGGGTTCGAAACCAATTCAACATGCACCTTCGAGCCGCTCTGCGCGACGAACTCGCCGATTGCGCCGAGATGATACTTAACATCGCCTGAGCCTTGCACCGACGACGGGTCGACATAACCTTCGAACTCTTGAAAAATTTGGTCGTATTCTTTGCCGACAACATTTGCTAAAACGTTTAGCCGACCACGGTGAGCCATGCCGATTACAGTGCCGTCCATCTTGGCGTCGGCGGCGAGATTTAAAATCTTGTCAAGAATCGGAATCGCTGATTCGGCACCCTCTAAACCAAAACGCTTTGTGCCGACATATTTAGTCGACAAAAATCGCTCAAATGCTTCGGCTGCGTTCAATCGCTCGAGAACACGAATTTTGTCGACCTCGAAGTCATTGCGCTTGACACCTTCGAAATGTTCTTGAACCCATCGTTGTTCGTCGGTGTTTTGAATATGCATGTATTCGACACCGATCGTGCGGCAATACGCATCGCGCAACACACCCAACAACTCACCCAATGTCGACCGGTTGACACCGCCGACGCCACCGGTCAAAAACTCACGATCCAAGTCCCAAACTGTCAAACCATATGTTGCAGGGTCAAGTTCGCGTGGCATTCTTGGCGCACGCCAGTGCAATGGATCAAGGTCTGCAATCAGGTGACCACGCACGCGATGTACACGAATTAGAGTCGCAATCTGCATTTGTTTTTCGAGTAGAGCATCTTCGCTGTCGAGCGAATTTGAGTCGTCATGCCATTTCACCGATTCGTACGGCACACCAAGACTGCTGAACACATCGGCATAGAAGTTGTGCTCGCCGGTCAACAACTCATGCACATACTTCAAGAACATTCCGCTTTCGGCGCCCTGAATAATGCGGTGGTCATAAGTGCTGGTTATCGTCACGACTTTTGAACCACCAAGTCGCCCGAGTGCCCGCTCATCGCTGCCTTGAAACTCGGCCGGGTAATCAATCGAGCCAACGCCGACAATCAAACCTTGACCAGCCATCAACCGTGGCACCGACATCTGCGTGCCAATTGTGCCTGGGTTGGTCAAACTGAGATTGGCGCCCTGAAAGTCATCGAGCGTCAATTTGTTCGCCCGCACTTTACGGATGATGTCTTCATAGGTCAGCAAGAAACCCGCAAAGTCAAGCGTGTCGGCATTGCGCAAAACTGGCACGACCAAACTGCGTTGACCTTTGCCTTTGTCGACATCAACAGCCAAACCCATATTTACGCGACTGAACTTTTTGATCTGAGGCTTACCTTGTTCGTCGACCGAATAGACATGCTTCATGTTCGGCACCGCATCTGCGATTGCACGCACAATTGCGTATCCAATCAGATGCGTGAAACTAATTTTGCTTTCGCCGCTTCGCTCACGATAACCGTTAATGACTTTGCGATTAACTTCTAGAAGTTTGGCTGGCACTTGACGAACACTTGTCGCTGTCGGCACAGCAAGGCTCGCTTCCATATTCGTGGCAATCACTGACGACACACCACGCAACGGCTCTGGTTCGACGACCTCTAAAGGCGTCTGCTCGACTGGCGCGAAAACGGCAGCAGGTCGCGGTGCTCGCGGCGGCGCTTCGGGTGAGATCGGCTCTTTAATCGACGACTTACCGTTGCTAGAAACACCGCTCTCAGTTTTTGGTTTTAACTTCGTTGCAGCAACTGCCGGCATCGGGCTGCTTTCGAGTGCATACTCTGGTGACTCGTTAAAACTCGGCCTGATCAATTCTCCGGTCGGGTCAGTCTTTGGTGAACCAACCGGCTTATAGTCACTAAAGAACTCGCGCCACGCCGGCGACAGAGTTTCAGGCTCGTCGCGATAGCGCTCGTACATCTCCTCGACTAGCCAGGAGTTTGCACCAA
>SXGR01341412.1_pt1 | contig 11866 bp, 9 predicted proteins | sample 3174711 | NCBI WGS metagenome assembly SXGR01 (sample SAMN11356860, study PRJNA531348) | freshwater metagenome | isolation source: freshwater sample F1-60 | place: China: Fuxian Lake, Yuxi | collected 2017-12-25
ATCTGGATTTCGGCCGGGGTTTCATACATCGGTCCACGAAATTGTGCATAAACACCCTCGGGTAAACCCGGTTCGATGGTGCGGCATAGCTCGCGCAGGCGTGGTGAATAGAGATCGGTGAGGTCGACGAAATGGGCACCGTGCAATGGCGAGGTGCCGGTGAGGTTGAGGTGATCGCGGATCAGCACCGGGGTACCCGGAACCCAAGTTGCGTCGAGGCCACCGCAGCCGTTGGTGAGCACCACGGTCTGGCAACCGGCCATCGCCGAGGTGCGAACCGCATGGGTCACGGCGTCGACTCCGCGTTCCTCATAAAGGTGGGTGCGACCTAAGAAGACGAGCACCGCGGTGCCGTCGGCATCGATGCTGCGCACCAGTCCGGCATGACCCTGGACGGCGGGTGGGGTGAAATATGGGAGGTCGGTGACGGGGAACTCAGCCACCGTTCTACCCAGGAGATCCGCGGCCGGCACCCAGCCGGAGCCCAGCACAACTGCAATTTGGTGGCTAGGTACCCCACTCAAACCCGCCAAGGTGGCCGCGGCCTCACCGGCTCGGTCATTTGCCTGCTGGGTGGCGTCGGTGTTGGTCACGGGATGAACCTATCGCGCACACCTGCGCTAGCCAACGCTGAAGCGTAGCCGACGGGCGGCCTCGGCCACCGAGCCCGAAAGGCTCGGATAGACGGTAAAAGTGGTGGCAATTTGGTCGACGGTCAGCCGTTGTTCGACCGCGAGGGTCAGGGGATGAATCAACCCACTGGCATTGGGCCCGACGACTACCGCCCCGGCCATGATTCGGGTCTCAGTGCGGCAAAAGAGCTTGACGAAGCCATCGTGGTTCCCCCCAATTTTGGCGCGGGCATTTGCGGCGAGGGAAGCAAGAACACATCGCCGATGAAGGTGCCGTTATCCAAGTCGCGTTGCGAGACGCCGACGGTTGCGATTTCAGGGTTCGTGAATACTGGAGGGGGATCTCGATCGACATTGGCCCGGGAAGACCATCACGGAAGCAGAGAACCATCTGTTCTGCCTTCTCACTCTAGCCAACAGTCCGATCCATACGGACAGGGAGTTTGCCGCAAAGGAGACCATCTTTGGGCGCAACGTCGTCGTAGGAAGCTACGTCTACTCCTTGCTGCTAGGGCTAAGCGTTCCCGACATCTCAGGTCGTGCACTCGCCAATCTCGGCGTTCGTGAGTTGCGCCACCAGGCTCCGATGTTTGCCGGAGATAACCTCTACGGCGCTACCACGATACTCGCAGCGCGAGATTCGTCGAAGGAGTCGGACAGAGGTGTCCTCACGGTGTTGACCGAGGGAGTCAACCAGGACGACGTCTTGGTCTGTTCGTTCGAGCGATCGGTGCTCCTACCTGTTAGTCCTGCCTAGAGGAAGTCGCCAGGAGAGTTCCACTTATGAAGGTGGAAGTCATTCGCTGCATTCTGGGTCCCTACCAAGACCTTGAGCGCACTGCCTAGAGGACATGCGTCGTGTGTGGCCGACCTGCCAGTGCGACTGGTCGGTGGCGGTTGGCGACATCCGTCATTGCGCCCGGCGCGGGGGCCGTGGTTTTCCGAGGACCAGCTCGCGGGAGGTCAGAGCACGCTTGGGGTCAGCTCAGCGAGCAAGAAACGTCCGTGACCATTTCGTGATAAACTTTTTGATCAATCCATTGATCAGCGAGGTTGGCAAGCGTATTGTCGCGGACGCAGAGCCAGCGTCAATACGCGTGATCAGCTCGGTAGGGCCTTGACACCATCCTAGGCTTTGGAGGTATTCTGCATCGTATACAGACACGGATACGTGTGTCGGGCTTCGCGCGCACAAGCCGCGCATGAGGTTGGCAAGCGTATTGTCGTTGCCGCAGAGCCAGCGGGTTTCGGCCCGACTAGCACGGCCCGGATACGGGCGAAACGAAAAGGAGGAAGGGTACTGATGAAGATTAGCCAACGATGGTTCAAACCGCGGCGCGCCGCGGTGCTGGCGGTGAGTACCGGGCTCGCGCTCGCGCTCTCCGCATGTGGTGGCAGTTCCACGGGCTCGGAGACGTCGGCGAGCGAAGCTCCAGCGCCGGCAGCTAGCGAGGCTGCTTCGGAGGCTGCCAAGCCGCTGACGATCGGCGTCGCGATGAAGACCCAGCTGCAGCGCCGCTGGGAGTTCGACCTGAAGTCAATGGAGGAGGAGGCTGCCAAAAACGGGGTCACCCTGGTGGTGCAGTGGGCCAATGACGATCCGGCCTTGCAGGCACAGCAGGTGGAGCAGCTGATCACCCAGGACGTCGATGCCCTGATCATCACCCCGGTGGACGGTGCCGCCGCTGCGGCGAGCGCCGAGGCTGCCAAGGCCGCCGGCATCCCTGTCATCTCCTATGACATCGGCATCTCCGGAACCGACGCGGTGGATGCAGTCGTCCTCCGCGACAACCCCAAGGTTGGCGTGCTGCAGGCGCAGTCCGCACTGGCCTTCTGCCCCAAGGGCAACTACGCGCTCATCTGGGGCGATCCGGCAAACGATGTGGCCCAGGCCATCTCGGCGGGCCAGAAGGAGACCCTCGCGAGCAGCTCGGACGTCACGGTGGTGTACGAGGACTTCACCAAGAACTGGGATCCGGAGACGGCACTCAGCATCGCGGAGAATCAGCTTACCGCCAATAACAACGATGTCTGCGCCTTCCTCACTGCCAATGACGGAATGGCCACCGGTGTTGTCCAGGCCCTGCAGGCTCAGGGCCTCAACGGCAAGGTGTTTGTCTCCGGCCTGGATGCAGACCCAGCAAACCTGAAGGCCATCTTGGACGGCGACCAGACGATGAGTGTCTGGACCAAGATCGACGACCAGGGCAGGCTCGCCGTCCAGTCGGCGATCGCACTGGCAAACGGTCAGGCGCCACCGTCCACTGGCACCGTGAACAACGGCACCAAGGACGTCCCTGCAGTCCTCGCCGAGGTCATCGAGGTGAACAAGAACAACGTCTGCGAGTTCGTGACTTCCATCGCCCCGAAGGACTGGGTCACACTCGAGGATGTCGGCAATCCGGCAGAGTGCCAGTAGCCGCGCGAATAGAGGAAACTGGGGCCTCTTTGCTAGAGTTCCGTGAGGTCACCAAGGCCTTTGGGGGCACCGTCGCGCTCAACAATGTGTCACTCACGATTGAGCCGAGCCTCCATGGGATTGTTGGCGAGAACGGTGCCGGCAAGTCGACCCTGGTTATGGTGCTGGCGGGGATCCACCCCGCCAGCACCTTCACGGGCGCGGTCTACCTGGAGGGCGACCTGCTCTCCACGAAGTCTGTCGCAGGCGCCAACCAGCGTGGTGTTGTGCTCGTACCCCAAGAACTTCTCGTCGCCGGGGAGATGACCGTCGCCGAAAACCTGTTCATGGGCCGGTGGCCCACGGTGCTCGGGTTTGTGTCGAAGGACCTTTTGATGGATCGCAGCCAGCAGCTTCTCGATCGCTATGCCCCCGGCCTGAGCGCGTCGGCGCGGATGACCACACTATCGCCCTCCCAGCAGCGCCTCGCAGTCATTGCGGGCTCCTTCGCCCGAGAGTCGACCAAGGTCCTGATCCTCGACGAGCCGACCGCGTCACTGTCGGACGGAGAGGCTGAGCTGCTGGCCCAGCAGCTCAAGCTGGTGCGAAGCTCAGGAATAACGGTCATCTACATCTCGCACCGTCTTGATGAGATCGAAACGCAGTGCGACTTTGTCACAGTCATGCGCGATGGACGGGTGGTACATAACTGGCGACGCGGGGAGTACACGCAGCAGGACATCGTGCGTGAGATGCTGGGCAACTCGGCCATGCCTGATCGGGCATTTGCTCCGAAGACGGCGACCGTCGAGACCAAGTCACAGGATGCCCAGGTGCTGAAGGTCGAGCACCTTCGAGTGGCGGATCCGCACGTCCGAGGGAGGTTCCCTGTCGACGACATCTCCTTCGAAGTTCGCTCGGGTGAGATAGTCGGTTTCTTCGGCCTGGTCGGCGCGGGCCGGACGGAGATGCTGCGGGCGCTCATGGGGCTCTGGCCAGGCAAGGTTTGGGGCGAGTTCCGGGTGCAGGGGAAGCCGTACCGCCCGCGCTCTGGCGCCAACGCGCTGTCCCGGGGACTGGCCATTCTGCCGGAGAGCCGCAAGCTGTCCGGTATCTTCGAAGGCCAATCGGTCCTGGTAAACCAGACGGCCGCGAACTACAAGGGCATAACCAAGCCGAAGGGCGTGCTTAGCCAGCCACTCGAAGAGCAGAGGGGCGTTGCCGCCGTGCGTCGGTTCGCGATTAGGACCTCGAGCATCAAGGCCCCGATCTCCTCGCTGAGCGGCGGGAACCAGCAGAAGGTGCTGCTCGCCCGAGTCCTGGACAGCCGGCCCGACCTCCTAGTCCTGGACGAGCCCACGACGGGAGTCGATGTCGGCGTGCGGGAGGAGATCTACTCGCAAACGCGGAACTTCGTTGCGGCGGGCGGGGCGGTCCTAATGGTCTCGAGCGATATCCAGGAGACCCTCCTGCTGAGCACCAGGATCATCGTGATGCGCAAAGGGCGCATCTTCCCCACGACGACGGCCGACCAAACTCCGGAGCGCTTGCTCCACCTGGCCAGCGCCTTCTCCGAATCGTCGATCACTTAAGGGGTATAAATTGTCGACCACTCCGCCCGCGATCAGAAGCGAGGCGTCACCGGGCCAGCCGGGGCTGCATCGGATCTGGTCCTCCATCGGCCCAGATGGCACGCGCCTTCTGGTGCTACTGGCCGTGTTCGTCGTCCTAGCGACCTTCTTCCATTGGCAGTCCGATGGGAACTTCCTGTCTTCGCGCAACCTCACGCTGCTGCTTCGACAGGGCTCCATCATCGCCATCCTGGCAACCGGTGTGGCAATGCTCATCATCCGCTCCGAGATTGACCTGTCGATCGGCAGCGCGGTATTCCTGGCCGGGACGGTGGTGGCCGTCTTCCAGACGGACTACAAGCAGCCGATCTGGGTGGCGGTCCTCGCCGCACTGGTGGCTGGCATCCTGATGGGAGTCGTCCAAGGAGTGATCGTCGTCAAGACGGCAATACCCTCCTTTATCGTCACCTTGGCCGGGCTCCTCGCGTTCCGGGGGCTGGGCCTGCTCTGGACGAACGCGAAGACCATTCGGGCCGATGACGAGTCCTTCACCTTCCTTAGCGAAGGGTTCATCTCGGCGAACTGGTTGATTCTCGGCTACCTCGCCCTAGTGAGTTTGGCGTTGACACGCCTCTTCCGCAAGCGCACGCCAGCCACTGCGCACCGGACGACCAGGATCAGCTTGCTGCCGGGTCTCAGCGTGGCGCTGATCGCGCTCGTCGTGCTCACCTGGATCTCATACGGATACGAGGGGGTGTCGATCAGCATCGTCTGGGTGGTGCTCATCGGAATCTTGGCCACCTTCCTGATGTCTCGGACGTCATTCGGGCGCAACGCCTACCTCATCGGATCGAACCGGGAGGCCGCTGTCTACGCGGGTGTGAATGTGGGACGCAACATCTTCCTCGGCTTCGCCATCATGGGATTGTTCTACGGAATCGGCGGGGTGCTCCTGACCGCCCGTCTCGGCGCGTCCACGCCGGGTGCGGGCGAGTTCTATGAGTTGGATGCCATCGCCGCCGCAGTGATCGGTGGGGCCGCCCTCCGCGGTGGACGCGGAACGATCGTCGGAGCAATCGCAGGCGCAATCCTGCTCACCACGATCAACAACGGCATGAGCATTCTGAACATTTCGTCCTTCCTTCAACTAGTGGTGAAAGCCGTGATATTAGTGGGTGCATTGTTCATCGACTCGATCGCGAGCCGACGGCAATCCGCCTAGAACGGCTAGCGTCTGAGCCAGCCACCATCGACCGTCAAGATGGCGCCATGCAGGTAGTCGGCCTGTGGAGAGCAAAGGAATACCAGCGGACCGGCGATATCGGCCGGTTGTCCCCATCGCCCTGCGCGGGGATCCGCTCGATGACCTGCCGGCTGCGAACAGGGTCTTCGCGCAGCGCCGCGGTCACCTCGGTCTCGATGTACCCCGGCGCAATCCCGTTCACATTGACGCCACGTTGTGCCCACTCGTTGCTGAAGGCCCGGACCAAGCCGGCGATCCCAGACTTCGCCGCGGCATAGGGAGCCACCATGAGGCCGCCTTGGAAAGAGAGCATGGAAGCTGTGAAGATGACCTTGCCCTGGCCCCGCCCCAGCATCGCCCGGCCTAGGTCGCGCGTTAGGAGGAATGGGGCTGTGAGGTTTGTCTCGATGATCTCGTCCCAGCGGTCGAGCGGGAACTCCTCAGCTCGGGCCCTGCTGACAGTGCCGGCGTTGTTCACCAGAATGTCGACTTGGCTTACCTGCGCCAAGATTCGCGCCGACAGGGCCGCGGACTCGGAGCGCTTGCCGAGATCGCACCCGATGGCGACGAATCTCCGGCCAGACGCTTCGACTGCGGCTCTTGCTCCCTCGGGATCGCGGCTCGCCGCGACGATGTCCGCTCCAGCCCCGGCAAGCGCCTCCGCCATCGCCAGCCCGATGCCGCGGGATGCTCCGGTCACGACGGCCGTGCGGCCTGACAGGCTCTGCTTCATGGGACCTTTCGTCGGTAGGGCCTTGACACTATTCTAGGCTCAACGGTAGTATTCTGCATCGTATACAGACAAGGATACGTGGGTCGGGCTTCGCGCGCACAAGCCGAGCATGAGGAGGTCGTGTGGGCCGAACCGGAAGTGAGGTGACCGGCTCGGCCTTCCTTGTCGGGCAGATCGCCCGGGAACTAGCCTGGGTTGTGGGCAGCGAGCATGTGTCCCGGGATCCGGGCGCTCTCGAAGCTGCCGCGAACGACTGGTCGTGGGCTTCCCAGTACATGCGCTATCGGGACCTGCCGCACCCCAGCGCGGACATCTTGGTCAGCCCGGGTACCGCCGAGGAGGTGCGCCGTGTCCTCCAGGTCGCCAACGACCATGGCATCGCGGTGGTCCCGCGCGGTGGAGGCAGCGGGACGCAGGGCGGGGTCTTCGCCCTGTACGGCGGGATCGCCCTCGACCTGCGCCGGCTGAACCGAATAATCGAGATCGACGAGAGCAGCTTCACTGTCACCGCCGAAGCCGGAATCAACGGCCCCGAGCTTGAGGAAGTGCTCAACGAGCGCGGCCTGACCATGCCGCACTACCCGGGCGGGTTCCACTTCGGCGCAACCTTGGGCGGATACCTAGCCGCGCGCGGTTCCGGCGTCGTCTCGACCAAGTACGGCAAGGCCGAGGACCTCGTCATCGCCCTCGACGCCGCACTGCCCCCCGGCCGGATGGTGTCCACGCTGCCGGTGCCGAATCACGCATCGGGCCCCGGGCTCCTGCAGATGATCGTCGGCTCGGAGGGGACCCTGGGGGTGATTACCCAGGCCACGATGCGGATCGAGCGCCTGCCGGAGGTCCGCCAGTTCCTTGCCTTTAACTTCCCGACGATCTTCGACGGTATGGAAGCCGGCCGGCGAATCATGATCGACCGCTGGCGCCCCTCTGTCATGCGGCTTTACGACGAGGCCGACACTCAGAAGCTGGCCAAGTGGATCGAGGCTGATGTCGAGGGGGTCCTGCTCGTCATCATGTGCGACGGTCCGAGGAGCATCGTGGACCTCGAGGTGATCAGTATCGAGGAGATCTGCCGCAAGTCCGGCGGCTCATCCCACGGCCCCAGAATAGGCGAAATCTGGTGGGAGCAGAAGTACGAGCCGTTCGCCCACGGCAAGGCCCCGGCGCCGCCGATGGTGTTCGGCACGACCGACACCTGCGCGACCTTCGACAAGATCCCGGGCATCTACCGGGCGAAGAAGCGGCTGATCGAGGAGGAGTTCGCCGAGTACGGAGCCACCTACACGGCGCACCTCTCACACTGGTTCCCTTGGGGCTCGATGATCTACGACCGCTTCTATATTCAGGAGGCGCCGGAGAATCCGGACGACGCCTTGGCGCTGCACGACCGGCTCTGGGATGCCGCAGTGGCGTGCTCGATCGCCAATGGCGGAACGCTTAACGAGCACCATGGCGTCGGCGTCAAGCTCGGGCGGCATATGCGCATGGCGCACGGTTCGGCATTCGACCTCCTCCTGGAAATCAAGAACGCCTGGGATCCCAAGGGGATCCTCAATCCCGGCAAGTTGGGCTTCGGGCCACCGAGGTGGTCCCTTCGGTGACCTCCGCCGCCGCCGTTCTGGTCATCGCCACCCTGGACACCAAGGGGCCGGAGGCTGGGTATATACGGGATCGGCTGGTTGCCCAAGGCTATCGGGCCCTGGTCCTCGACATCGGCATACTTGGGGAACCGCTGGGGATCATCCCCGACTTCTCCAACGATGATCTGGCCCGCTTTGGCGGAACCGACATCAAAGCGCTGCGCACAGCCGGCACGAGGGGCCGGGCGGTCGAGGCTATGCGCAGGTGCGTGCGCAACCAAGTCCGCGAGCTCTTTGAGCAGGGGCGCGTGCGAGGCGCCATCGGCCTCGGCGGGGCCGAGGGCGCGGTGATGGCCTCGGCGGCGCTGCAGACACTGCCTCTGGGAGTGCCGAAGATCGTCCTGTCCCCCATCGCCTCCGGGCGGCACGAGTTCGATCCGCTGGTGGGCACGAGCGACATGATGGTGATGCACACCGTCATCGACATCCTCGGGTTGAACAGCATCGCCACTACGGTGTTCGACAACGCGGTAGCGGCGATAATCGGGATGATCGAGCACGGGCACACGCTGGCGAGCGTCGGCTACAGCGATCGCCAGGTGGCCATCACGATGCTGGGCAATACCACCACCTCTGCTATGGCGGCGAAGGCCAAGCTGGAGGAGCACGATTACGAGGCGGTCATCTTCCACGCAAACGGCATCGGCGGTCCGGCCATGGAGGAGCTCGCCGAGCAGGGTGCCTTTTGCGGGATCATCGACCTCACGACCAACGAGCTCGTCGGCAACCTGATCGGCGGCGTGCATGTCGGGGGGCCGGAGCGCCTGCGCACGGGGGCCCGCCTCGGGGTCCCTCAGGTGATCGTCCCCGGCTGCATCGATTTCGCGGTCTACACGCCCGCATCCATCCCCGCAGACCTGAAGCGCAGGCCGCTCTACGACCACAATCCCGAATACATTCTGGTGCGCACCTCCGTCTTGGAGAGCGAGCAGCTCGGGCGCCAGCTCGGGGAGCTGGTGAGCGCTGCGACCGGCCCAGTTCGGGTCCTCGTGCCCTTGGGAGGGCTGTCTATCCCGAACGCTCCGGGAAAGGTATTCCACGATCCCGAAGCTGACCGGCGCATGGTGGACGCCCTGCGTGCAAACCTCAGGTCGGACATCCAGATCGATTACCACCACGGACATGTCAATGATCCGGATTTCGGAATCGCAGCCGCCGAATCCTTCATAAGCCTCATGCAGGGCGCTCACATGGGTTCTACACAACATCTATAGAAAGAGAAGAGGATCAGAACAATGACCGTCGCACCGGAACGCAAGGTACTTCGCCAGACGGATGGGGATGACGACTTCCGGGCACTGTTCCGCTCGTGGAACCTTGCCTATCTCAGCTATGTGGACATCCAGAACTACCTCGCCGTGAAGGACATCGTGATCGTGCCGATGGCCAGCACGGAGCAGCACGGGCCGCACCTGCCCCTCTATACCGACACCATCACGGCGGTCGAGATCTCCTCCAGGGTCTCGGAGTCCATCGGCGTGTTGCACACGCCACCCATCTGGGCCGGATACTCCCCGCAGCACATGTACGAGCCGGGACAGGGTCGCGGCACGATCACCCTGCGGGCCAGCACCCTGCTGGCGATGATGCACGACGTAGCCCGGAGCCTGATCCACCACGGCTTCAACCGCATCATCTTCATTAACGGTCACGGCTCCAACATCAAGGTGGTCGATCCGGTGCTCCGCCAGCTCAGGTATGAGACTGGAGCGCTAATCGGGTTCGTCAAGCCCTACATGGAGCGCTATACGGGAATCCTGGAGGGCCTCATGGAGAACCCGCCCGAAGAGACCCCCGGCTGGCACTCCAGCGAGCTGGAGACATCGCAGGACATGGCCTGGAACCCGGACCTGGTCCGAATGGAGCGCGCGGTGGACACCCGTGCCCACACCCCGGAGTTCCTGCCCCAGTCCTTCCGCAAGAACGACGGAATGCCCGATGTGGAGTTCGAGGGCTACCAGTACTTCAACTTCCCCATGGATCATCACGAATTCGTCGAGAATGGGATCATCGGCAACCCCATGCGGGCCACGGCAGCGAAGGGGGAGGAGGCTTTCCGGCGCTACAGCGAGCATGTGGCCAGGGGCATCCTGAAGCTCATGGATGTGCCGGTGAAGGTGCACTCCCGGGAGTTTGTTAACCGTGTAATATAAGTTTGTTCCTAAGATGTGGGAGGTCGGAGAGGTGACTCAGGTTGCTTCAGAGGTTGAGCCAACCCATGCGAGCCAACTCGGCGCGGATGCATACGAGTGGATCCTGCATGCCATTGCGACCTTCCAGTTCCCGGTCAATGCTAAGTTGGGTGAGATCCAGCTTGCCAAGGAGATCGGCATCAGTCGAACGCCGGTGCGGGAGGCGCTGCAGCGGCTCGAGAAGGAGGGGCTGGTCCGCAGGGGCCTGACGGCCCGGTTCACGGTAGCCCTGCTGACCCCCGGCGAGGTTGATGAGGCCTGCGATGTCCTCTCGCTCCTGGACAGCTACATGTTCTGTCGGGCTGCGGAGCGGATCAGCCTCGATCAGACTGCCGAGCTCATGGGATGTGCCCAGGCGATGCTCGCGGCAGCGGGCAGAGGCGACGTCGAAGCTTGGGGCGTCGCCGATGACCGCTTCCATGAGATCGTCCTGGAGATGGGGTGCAACATCACGGCGGCGGAGATGGCGCGACTGACCCGCCGTCGGATCCAGCGATTCTCGACTCGGTCGCTGAGCGCCAACCCTGATCGGTTCACCGCCTGCTCTAGCGAGCACGTCGCCATCGCCCGCGCGATCGCCGAGCGGCGGGTCGCGGACATCCCCAAGCTGGTCGACGAGCACGTCGGCCACATGCGCCGATCCCTCATGGATTCGCTGGCGGCAATCGCGACCTTCCTCGGCCGGGAGCCCTGACCGGGGTCGACTCCGGGAAACGGGCGTAGTGCCTCAGGTCAATTTGCCCGCGAAACCTGATAGGTGCCTCATTTAGGAATGCCCGTGAAAATGGGGTCGGTTCAGCTGGCTTTGACTCGGATGCCTTTGCGGATATAGGGCAGGGCGCTGGGGAGCGAGGCGTGGTAGAGCTGCTGGGTCTTGTCCTTGGCGAGTGTGAGGATCATGACCTGTAGCTCGGCGATCTGGCGGCCGATCGCTGCGGGATTCAGCGAGTCGCGGTAGGCAAGTAGTTCGGCTTCCTGTTCGGGTGCGAGCACGTGTGCGGTGAGCAACCGGCCTGGGGGAGTGTTCGGTGTGTCATAGAGACGCTTGCGTTTGCCATTGACGTCGGAGGCGAACCCGATCGGTTTCTTGGTCGGGGTCAGGTAGTTGAACCGGTCACCCGCCAGCCGCCAGAGCCGGTTCAGTACGCGCAGTTCGGCGTCGGTGTCGTACCGATAATAGGACCCATACTTACGGACCAGGTGATTGTTCTTCGACTCGATGGTCGCCTGATCGTTCTTCTTGTAGGGCCGGGACCTGGTGAAGAAGATCCTCAGGTCCGCGACCCAGGCGATGACCGCATGATTGAGGAATTCCGAGCCGTTATCGAAATCCAGGCCCGTCACCTCGAAGGGAATCTCCTCGATCCCGGCCTTCAACGCGCCGAGGATGTGGACGTTGGCGTTGTTGCGCACCGTCCGCGTGAACACCCACCCGATAAGGACATCAGTGAGGTTCA
>SXGR01362167.1_pt1 | contig 11865 bp, 12 predicted proteins | sample 3174711 | NCBI WGS metagenome assembly SXGR01 (sample SAMN11356860, study PRJNA531348) | freshwater metagenome | isolation source: freshwater sample F1-60 | place: China: Fuxian Lake, Yuxi | collected 2017-12-25
CGTGGGATCGGTCAGCACGGAGATGAACGGCAAACCTGCGGATGACAGTTCGGCGAGCGCAGCGCTGGTCTTGGCCATCTGCAACAAGGACAGCAGCGCCTCTTGCATGCGTGCGCCGCCACTCGCCGAGAAGCAGATGAGCGGTGTGCGCTGGGCAATGGCGTGATCGGCTGCGCGTCGAAAGCGCTCGCCCACCACCGAACCCATCGAGCCGCCCAAAAACTTAAATTCGAAAGCGCAGGCGGCGACCGGCAAGCCCTCGAGCGTACCGGTCACGGCGATGAGCGCATCTTTTTCGCCAGTATTTTTTTGAGCAGCGACGAGACGATCTTTGTAGCGCTTACTGTCGCGAAACTTGAGCGGATCTTCGGGGGAGATGTTGCCCGCGATCTCGACGGCAGACCCTTCGTCTAGAAACCGCAGCAAACGATCGCGGGCGCCGATCCGCATGTGATTAGCGCACTTCGGGCAGACGTGCAGATTGCGCTCGAGCTCGGCGCGATATAGCGGCGAGTCGCAAGCCGTACATTTGATCCAGAGCCCCTCGGGCACGGAACGCGAACGACGTTCGGTCTTGATGCGCGAGGGAACGATCTTCTCGAACCAGACCATGCATTGACTATACCGGATCGGGCAAACGGAAAGCCGCCGGGTATTCGATCCGGCGCAGGCACAGCCCCTCGGGATCCGCGGTCGGTGCGTTTAGACGTCGATCCCGTCCCTCAAGCAGCGCGCGCACCGCTGCGGGGGGGCACGCACCCCGACCCACTTCGATGAGCAGCCCGGCGATATTGCGAACCATGTGGTACAAAAAGGCGTTTGCGGCCACATCGATGTGCACCAAGTCGCTCTGGCGGTGTACCTGCAGCAGATCGAGTCGCCGGACGGGTGATTTGGATTGGCACTCGGCCGCACGAAACGCACTGAAGTCATGCTCGCCAAGCAGATGTTGCCCGCCCTCATTCATCCGCTCGGCATCGAGGGGCGCTTGCACCCAGAGACTGCGCCCCGCGTGTAAGGCCGAGCGGGCATTACGATTAAGAATGCTGTAGCGATAATGACGCCGCAGTGCCGAGAAGCGCGCGTGGAAAAAATCAGGCACTGGCATTGCCCAGCTGACACTCGCCTCGCGATCGAGATTGGCGTTGGTACCGAGCACCCAAGCACGCGCGCTGCGCCGCGCATCGGACTCGAAATGCAATACCTGCCCCGCCGCGTGCACGCCGGCATCGGTTCGTCCGCCGCAAGTCAAAGAAACCTCGTGGTCGGCCACTTGGCCGATCGCCGTGGCGAATGCGGCCTCCAACGTGCGCAGACCCGACTGCTCTTGCCAACCGCAGACGTGGGTGCCGTCGTATTCGACACCCATCGCCCAACGAGTCATGACTTCGGCAACGAATCCAGCAGCCGAATGGCTTCGGCGCGTTGGGTCTCAGCGCCGATGCGCAGCGCCGCCTGCAACTCGAGGATGGCGGCATCGTGATGACCCATTTCGATGAACGCGCGCGCAAGATTGATCGTGCTGCCCGCTTCGTCGATCGGCGGTGGATCACCCTCGAGGTCGCTCGCGAGCGCGGGGTCGTACGCGGCCGGTGCCGCGGGGGCCCTCGTGACCAGCGTCTCGGCTCGATTCGGTTTGATCGGCGGCAGCTCGAAACTCATCTCGCGCGGCGTACTAGTCGGGTTGGGATCATGCGCCGATTCCGTCGACGTCTCGGCTGGCACCGCTGCGCCCGCCACGGCCTTGTTTCGGCCTTTCATTAGCAGGGTTACCACGAGGACCAACACGAGCAGCGCCAAGGCGGGAATGACCCACCATGCGAGTGCCGCCCACTCGCGCGCTTTGGCAAGCCAGCCCACGTGGTTTTTTTCTTTGGCCATCGATGCAGAAGCTTCGAGCGCCGCGATCCGGGTCCTCAAGGCGGCCGCCTCGGCATCTGCAGCCGCGAGCGCCGCGCTTTTTTCAGTCAAGGCAGTCTCGAGCATGGAAACTTTGATCTCCGGTGTTTCCACGACGACTGACGGCGAGGCAAATACCGGGGCCTGCACCTCGGGAGGCTTGGAAAGCGCTGGCGCCGGGAGTGCAGGCTTCAGGAGCGCCGGTGCGGACGGCGCGGGCGCCGGACCACCCGTACGCCAGATCTGCAGCTCACGCGCAATTTCGCTCGACGCTGCGCTGGCCGACGTTGCCCGAAGGTCTTCCGAGGCCGGTAACGACAATCGGGCATTCACTAGCAACTCGCTCATGCCACCGGGGCCGAAACTCCGTGGATTGGCGCGGTAGATGCCGAGCATAGTTTGCGCCAAGGTCGCACCGGTCTTAGCCGACCACTCGCGCGAAATCGACATCAAAGTTTCACCCGATAGAACGACGCGACTAACTCGCTCGGCGTCGGGCGCGGCACCACGCGTCGGCACGGTGTCGACTGCCAGCCCCCCTGCTGTCGACAGAGTAGTGACGGCGGCAGGTGGCGGAGGCTCAGCCGATGCGGGCGCGGCGAGAGGCGCCTCAACCCCCGACGTCAGGGAGGACCTCAAAGAAAACGTATATTCGCGGAAGCGGCGACCACGCCCCCAGTCGGCAACGACGACGAAACGCACGCTGTCAGCGGCAAGCGGCGCACTGCTGCGTACCCGAAGCATCGCAGCACCGTCGCTGGCCTTCGAAAGCTCCACCGTAGCGTCCGCGAGTTCAGCGGAGCGTGAATTAGCCGGCAATTGCGGCTTGAGCGTATCGAGTTCGCCCTCGCCGACTTGCAGCAGAGGAATTTCGACATCGAGTGGTGCGCCGGACGCGGACATGAGACGTCCGGCTCCGAGCTCGAGTGCGGAGGCGGCAAGGCCGCCGACACCCCATAACATCAGCATCGAGAGCCGCACCAAGGGCCGCAGCCCGCCTGAGATCGATAGCTTCACGATGTCACCCCCTTTATGGCACCCGCCAAGGCCTGCGCACCTCAAAGGTGTTCGCGGATGAGGATTTCGGCAATCTGCACGCTGTTGGTCGCCGCACCCTTGCGGATGTTGTCGGAAACCACCCAAAGATTGAGTCCGCGCTTGTGCGAAATATCTTCGCGAATTCGCCCCACGAATACACGATCGTCGTTCGCCGCATGCACGGCGGCGGTGGGATAGCCCCCCGACTCGCGCGTGTCGATGACCTTGACGCCCGGGGTCTTATCCAAAAGTTTGCGCACCTCGGGCACGGTGATCTTGCGCCGGGTCTCGACGTTGATGACCTCGGAATGACCGAAAAATACCGGTACGCGCACGGTCGTGGCATTCACACGGATTTCGGCGTCGCCGAGGACCTTACGCGTCTCCCAGAACATCTTCATTTCTTCTTTAGTGTACCCATTGTCCTGAAATTTGTCGATTTGTGGCACGACATTGAAGGCGATCTGTGCGGCCACGACTTTGGGCTTGATCGGGCTCTTGCCGCTCATCAGCGCGACGGTTTGCTCCGCTAGTTCTTCGACCGCTTCCTTGCCAGCGCCGGAAACGGATTGATACGTCGCGACATTAATGCGCTCGATCCCGACCGCATCGTAGATGGGCTTGAGCGCCACCAGCATCTGGATCGTCTAGCAGTTGGGATTGGCAATGATCCGGCGTTTGCGAAAGTCGGCGATCGCCGCTGGATTGACCTCGGGTATCACGAGGGGGATGTCATCTTCGTAGCGAAACTCGGAGGTGTTGTCGATGACGACGCAGCCCGCAGCCGCGGCCTTCGGTGCGTACACCCGGGAAACCTCGCCGCCTGCCGAAAACAAGCCGATGTCGGCTTTCGAAAAATCGAAGGTATCGACATCGAGCACTGGCAGGCTCTTGCCATTGAAGTCGATGTTCTTGCCGAGTGAGCGGTTGCTGGCGAGCGGGAAAAGCTCGCCTACCGGAAGTTTGCGCTCCTCGAGGACCTTGATCATAGTGTCGCCCACGAGTCCCGTTGCGCCTAAAACCGCCACGTTCCACTGCCGACTCATTTCTTTTGCTCCGTCGCCTTTTGCTTCGTGATCACCGGTGTCGGCGAGCGTACTTCGCCGTTCTGGGCCCGATGTCGCAACCAATGGTCCATCAGCACGATGGCCAACATCGCCTCGGCGATCGGCATCGCCCGCAAACCCACGCAGGGGTAGTGGCGGCCGGTGGTGACCACGTCGACGGGCTCACCCAAAACGTTGATGGTTTTTCCCGACACCTGAATGCTCGAGGTGGGCTTGAGCGAGGCGTGTACGATGATGTCCTGCCCACTCGAGATGCCGCCGAGCACGCCACCCGCGTTGTTGCCGAGGAAACCCGATGGCGTCAGTTCGTCGCGATGCTCGCTGCCACGTTGCTCGACCACTCGGACACCAGCGCCGATCTCGACCGCCTTGACGGCGTTGATGCCCATCATGGCGTACGCCACGTCGGCATCGAGTCGATCGAAAACTGGTTCGCCGAGCCCGGGCGGCACACCTTTGGCGATTACCGTGATGCGCGCACCGATCGAGTCGCCTTCTTCACGGATCTTCCAGATGAGATCTTCTAATTCTTTGACACGCGAGGGATCGGGACAAAAAAACGGGTTGTCGTAGGCCGTCTCGGGCGCGACGGCGTCGATCTCGAGGTTACCGATCTTGCTCAGATAACCGAAAATGCTGATGCCGAGGCGCGTAGCGAGATACTTGCGCGCGATCGCGCCCGCCGCGACACGCACCACGGTTTCGCGGGCCGAGGAGCGTCCGCCACCGCGGTAATCGCGGAAGCCATATTGTTGCTGGTAGGTGTAGTCAGCGTGGCCCGGGCGAAAACGATCTTTGATCTTGTCGTAGTCGCGCGAACGAGCGTCGGTGTTCTCGACCAGCAAGCCGATGGAGGTGCCGGTCGTTCGACCCTCGAAGACTCCGGAAAGAATGCGTACTGCATCAGCTTCTTTACGCTGGCTGACGAAGTGCGACGTACCGGTACGGCGCAGATCGATGTCGCGGGTGAAATCTGCTTCGGAGATCTCGAGGCCCGGCGGACAGCCGTCGATGATGCAGCCGAGCGCTGGCCCGTGGCTCTCGCCGAAGGTTGTCACCTGAAAGAGGCGGCCGATCGTGTTACCTGACATGACGTTGCAGCTGCTCGCGAGTCAATAAAAAAACCCCACCACCACCGCGCTCGAACTCGAGCCAGGTGAACGGCACACGCGGCCAGCGACGGCGCACCAGAGTCTCGGTATTACCCACCTCGACGACCAGGAGAGCCCCGGGGGTGAGATGTTGTGCCGCCTCGCGAAGGATGACACCCACCGAGTCGAGTCCCTGTTTGCCTGCCGCCAACGCCACGCGTGGCTCGTGTCCGTATTCGGGGGGCAACGAACGCATCTCGCGCTCCCCGACGTAGGGTGGATTGGTAACGATGATATCGTACCGTCGCTTCCCGAGGGCCGCGAAATGATCTGATTTCGTAAAGCGGATGCGGCGCGAAAGACCGAGTGAACGCGCGTTTTCACGCGCCAGCGCAAGCGCCGGAAGCGAGATGTCGGTCGCCTCGACCCTGGCAGTCGGCAGGTAGTGGGCGCAAGCGAGTGCGATGCAGCCGCCGCCGGTGCACAGATCGAGAACGCCCTGCACACACGCAAGGTCGATCCACGGCCGAAATTGGCGCTCGATGAGTTCGGCAAGGGGTGAGCGCGGGATGAGCGCGCGCGGATCAGCGCGCATGGGCAGACCTGCGAACCAGGTCTTCCCGGTGAGATAAACCGCAGGGCAGCGCATCGAGATCCGCAGTTCGAGCAAGGCCTCGAAAGCCAAGCTTTCCTTGAGGGTGAGTCGACGATTCCAAAAAGCCGCGACGCGTTTCGGCCCCGCCGCGAGCGCCGCAGCGGACTCGGCATCACCGAGCACATGAAAAAGCAGTACCGCAGCGTCATCGGCCGCGTTGTCTGTACCGTGCCCAAAAAAGACCCCGGCGCGCTCGAGTCGGCGCGTGGCACGACGCAGTGCCTCGATCACGATCGGCCGCCGATTCGTCCTGGGTCTACGGACAGCAGGCCTGTGGGATAATTCGCGCATGAGCGGCATTGTGCCATCTAACCCGTCGGATTCTGCAGTCGCCGCCGATGGCGCCGTCAAAGCACTCGGCATGGCGGCCCGCGCCTTCATCGCTCTGCAACACGTTTTGCCGCAGCACGGCGTCTCGAGATTGATTCACGCGGCGGCTCGCAGCCAGACGCCCTGGTTCAAAAATCTGCTGATCCGTCAGTTCGTCCGGGGCTTCAGACCCGACCTCTCCGACGCACTGGTCACCGATCCGGTCGAGTTCGAATCCTTCAATGCATTCTTCACGCGTGCGCTGCGTGCCGACGCGAGGCCCCTCCCCGAAGATCCGCTCGCCCTCGCTTGTCCGGTGGACGGCACGATTAGCGAGATCGGAATGATCGACGGCGAGCGACTGCTACAAGCAAAAGGCAGGTACTACACGCTCGATGCACTGCTCGCCAGTCGGCAACCGTGGATCGAACGCTTTGCAGGCGGGCTCTTCGCCACCATTTATTTGGCACCCTACAACTATCACCGTATTCACATGCCGACCGCGGGCGTGTTACGCGAAGCGTGGCACGTCCCGGGCCGCCTGTTCAGCGTCAATCGGGTGACGGCGGACGGGGTCGCCAACCTTTTCGCGCGCAACGAGCGAGTGCTGTGTTTTTTCGAAGACGGAGCCCTGTACCATGGACTCGCGCTCATCGGCGCATTGAACGTCGGCAGCATGGAAACCGTGTGGCACGGCGAAGTGGCACGACGCAAATCGCAAACGCTCACGCGCCTCAAGGCAGCGCACGATGGCAGTGACTACGCCGCGCGGCGTGGCGAAGAGATGGGTCGCTTCAACATGGGGTCGACGGTCATCTTGTTGTCCCCAAAGAACAGTATCGTCTGGGCTGAGGGTCTAGCCTCGGGTCAAACCGTGCGTATGGGTCAAACGATCGGCCGACGTCTGGCATGACGCAGAGCTCCTGGCGCCCCACCGCAAATCCCGAACGACTGGCGCTGCGTGCCACCATGCTCGCCGTAACCCGCGATTTCTTTGCTGTACGAAGAGTGCTCGAAGTCGAAACGCCGCTGCTCGTGAATGCCGGCGTCACCGACGTCAATCTGCGGCCGGTATCAGTAACCCTCGACGGACGAGAGCTGTTCCTGCACACCTCGCCCGAGTACGCCATGAAACGCTTACTCGCCGCTGGCAGCGGCGACATCTACCAGCTCTGTCGCGTCGTCCGCGGCGATGAGCGCAGCCGCTTGCATAACCCGGAATTCACGATTCTCGAGTGGTATCGCTGCGGGTCGAGCTTGAACGCGCTGATCACAGAGGTCGCCGCACTGCTCGACACGCTCGCCAAGACCGCAGGCCACCGCAGCAGAAGCCTACGTAAAATGAGCTATCTCGAGATCTTCGATCGGGCGCTCGCCATCGATCCCTTGAATATTTCTTTGACAACATTAATAGCACTCGCGATCGACCAAGGTCTCGATCGCGAGGCTGCGGCGAGACTCGGCCGTGACGCGCTTCTCGATTTTCTGATGGGGGTGTTGATCGGCCCCACGCTGGGAAAAGACGAGTGGCTCGCGGTGACCCACTACCCGGCCTCGCAGGCGGCCCTGGCGCGACTGGATCCGGTCGATCCGCGCCTCACACTGCGCTTTGAGATGTACGCGGACGGTATCGAATTGGCGAATGGCTTCGAGGAACTTGTGGACCCCGCAGAACAACGGGCGCGATTCGTCGCCGACAATCGCGAACGGGCTGCGCGCGGGTTACCGGTGATCGCCATCGACGAACATCTGCTCGCCGCGCTAGCCGCCGGGCTTCCGCACTGCTCGGGCGTCGCCGTCGGCTTCGACCGAGCGGTCATGGTGGCTAGCGGCGCGCAACGTATCGATGACATCATTGCCTTTCCGATCGAGAGCGCCTGAGACACCCAATGACCGCCAGTTTCGAAACGATCGACTTCGGCCACGATGCAACGTCAAAAGCGCGCGGCTATCGCGAACTGCAGGAGACGCTGCGCGCCCTGCTCAGCGGCGAGCGTGACCCGATCGCCAACCTCGCCAATACCGCGGCGCTGCTCTACGCCAATCTGCCCGAACTCAACTGGGCGGGCTTTTACCTGCTGACCCGTAACAACAACGGCACAATCAACGACAATGCGGCTGCGGAAGAGCTCGTGCTTGGGCCCTTTCAGGGCAAGCCCGCCTGCGTGCGCATCGCGCTCGGTCGCGGGGTATGCGGGACGACCGCCGCTCGTCGGGTCACGACCGTAGTGGCCAACGTGCATGAATTCTCGGGGCATATCGCCTGCGATTCCGCGTCGAAGTCGGAAATCGTGGTGCCGATGATCGTGAACGAGAGACCGCACAAGGGATCACTGCTCGGTGTACTCGATCTTGACAGCCCCGTACTCGCGCGCTTCGATGAACTCGACCGTGAGGGTCTCGAGCGGGTGGTCGACGTACTGGTATCTTCGACGTCATGGCGCTGAACATTCTGGTCGTCGGGGGTGCGGGCTACATCGGCTCGCACATGGTCAAACGCCTCGGCGCCGCCGGCGCCGAAGTCGTCACGCTCGACAATCTCGTCAGTGGACATCGCGATGCTGTGCTTGTCGGCGAATTCGTACATGGCGATATCGCCGATCGCAGCTTGCTCGAGCGTCTTTTTGCGAGTCGTCGCTTCGATGCCGTCATTCATTTCGCCTCGCATATCGAGGTCGGCGAGTCGGTGCGGCAACCCGCCAAGTATTACCGCAACAACGTCGTCAATACTTTGACTCTGCTCGAAGTCGTGATCGCCGCCAAAGTCGAACGTTTCATATTTTCTTCGACTGCTGCGATCTTCGGTACGCCCGAATACACGCCGATCAACGAGCGTCATCCACGCGCACCGATCAATCCCTACGGGCACACCAAAAACATGATCGAACAAGTGCTCGCCGACCTTGATCACGCGCATGGCTTGCGCTCCGTATGTCTGCGTTATTTCAACGCCGCCGGCGCAGATCCAACGGGCGCACTCGGCGAACGGCACGAACCCGAGAGCCATCTGATTCCGCTCACGTTGCAGGCGGCTTCAGGACGCAGACCTTCGATCGCCGTCTTCGGCACCGATTACGACACACCGGACGGCACCTGCATCCGCGACTACGTGCACGTGGCCGATCTCTGCGAGGCCCACTGGCTAGCGCTGCAATCTTTGATGGCAGGCGAGACGAGCACGCAATACAACCTCGGCAATGGCGATGGATTCTCAGTGCTGCAAGTCATCGACACCGTACGCCAAGTCACGCGAAGAGACTTCGTCGCGAAGCACGAAGCGCGTCGACCTGGCGATCCGCCACGTCTGGTGGCAGATTCAGGCGCAGCACGCGCAAGATTGGGTTGGAAGCCGCAGTTCCCGGCGCTCGACACCATCGTCGAGCACGCCTGGAACTTCGAGCAGCGCGCCGGAAAGTTAACCCGGCGCTAAGGCGCTCTTATTGCTTCGCGCGCGAGATGTACTCGCCCGTGCGGGTATCGACCTTGATGATCTCGCCTTCATTGATGAAGAGCGGCACACGCACCACGGCACCAGTTTCGAGTTTGGCGGGCTTCTGGCCGCCGGTCGCGGTATCACCGCGAACGCCCGGGTCGGTCTCGACGATTTTCGCTTCGATGTGCGGCGGCGGCGTCACCACGAGCGGCACGCCATTCCAGAGCGTGACGATGCAGGTGATGCCGTCCTTCAACCACTGCGCGCCGTCCCCCACGGACTCTTTGCTAGCCGTGTGCTGTTCGAAGTTGTCGGGAACCATGAAATGGAAAAAATCACCGTCCTGGTAGAGGTACTGCATGTCGACGTCCATGACGTCGGCAGCTTCGACCGAGTCGCCCGACTTCCAAGTTTTTTCGACGGTGCGGCCGGTTCGCAAGTTGCGCACCCGAACTCGGTTGAAGGCCTGACCCTTGCCCGGCTTCACCATTTCATTCTCGACGATGACATAGGGAGCACCATCGAGGAGGATCTTGAGGCCGGATTTGAATTCGCTGGTGTTGTAGCTAGCCATATGCTCGTTCCGCTTTGCGTTCGCTGAGTGCGAGCTCCAGAATAGCCGAGTTGAAAAGGCCACATATGATATCGGCAACCTCCCCCACCCGCCACCCGATACCACTCAGCGTCTGGCAAAGAGACTTCGCCGAGGCCGTCACGGACGCGGCGGAACTCCTTGGCATGCTAGGCCTCGGCGACGAGTGGCTCGCAGCCGCGCGTGCGGCGGCTGAACTCTTTCCCCTGCGGGTGCCGCGCAGCTTCATCGCGCGGATGCGCCACGGCGATGCCAACGATCCGCTGCTGCGACAGGTGCTACCGCTCGCCGAGGAACTCGATGACGTGACGGGGTTCGTTACCGACCCGAACCAGGAGGCTGCGTTTCGGTTGGCGCCTGGCCTGCTGCGTAAGTATTCAAGCCGCGCCCTGCTGATCGTTACCGAAGCCTGCGCGCTGCATTGTCGTTACTGCTTCAGGCGCGAGTTTCCGTACCATGAGCAGCAAGGCGAAACCGGTCGCTGGAACGAGGCGGTTTCGGCGATAGCGGCGGATCGATCGATCAACGAACTCATTCTAAGTGGCGGTGATCCGCTGTCGGTGGGCAACGCCCGGCTGCGCGCGCTGTCAAGCGCCCTCGAGCACGTCACGCATCTGGAATCCCTGCGTCTGCACACACGTAACGCCGTCGTGCTGCCCTCGCGCATCGATCAGGGATTCATCGAGTGGATACGCGGCCTTCGATGGCGCGTGACCATCGTACTACACGTGAATCATCCCAATGAAATCGCTGCAGATGCGATTGATGCGCTCGAGCGGCTACGCGGAACCGGCGCACTGCTGCTGAACCAAAGCACGTTACTACGCGGCGTGAACGATGACGCACCGACCCTTACCGAGCTCTCGCGTCGGCTGCATCGACATGGCGTGCTACCCTATTACTTGCATTTGCTCGATCGCGTGCGCGGGAGCGCACATTTCGAGGTTGCCGATTCAACCGGAAAAGCGCTCATCGAAACGGTGGCGCAGCAGCTGCCCGGATATCTGGTGCCGAAACTCGTGCGCGAAGTCGCAGGAGCCGAGGCAAAGACCGTGATCGCGGCAGGACTCTCCGGCTAATCGTGTCAATCGTCGATGGCAAGTGACCGGTCAGCCACAACCCCTCACAGAGAACTTCGATGACTCCGTCTTTTGCTTTGATTCTTCGCTGTCCCGACGCCAAGGGAATCGTTGCCTCCGTCGCCGGTTTTTTGGCGCAGCACGATGCATCGATCACCGAGTCTCATCAGTTCAACGAGATGCCGACCTCGGCGTTTTACATGCGAGTCGTCTTCAAGCCGGACGGCGTGCGCTTTCCGGGACTCGAGTCCTTGCAACAAGGGTTTGCGGAGATCGCCAAGCGATTCGGCATGGAGTGGCAACTGAATGACCTCACCGCGCGACCACGACTGATCATTGCGGTCTCCAAATACGGCCACTGCTTGTACGATCTGATGCACCGCTGGAAGGCTGGGCAGCTGCCGGGTGAAATCGTGGCCGTAGTCTCCAATCACGAAGACTTCCGCAGCTTCGTCGAGTGGAACGGTTTACCCTTTCACCACTTGCCCGTGAACGCTAGCATCAAGGCCGCGCAAGAGGCCAAACTTCTGGGGCTGGTCAAAGAAAATCGAGCTGACCTCTTGGTACTGGCGCGTTACATGCAGATCCTCTCGAGCGGAACTTGTGCTGCGCTCGCCGGGCGCTGTATCAATATCCATCATTCAGTCTTGCCGGGCTGCAAGGGCGCCAAGCCGGCTCTGCCGGCGCACGAGCGCGGCGTGA
>SXGR01220442.1_pt1 | contig 11864 bp, 17 predicted proteins | sample 3174711 | NCBI WGS metagenome assembly SXGR01 (sample SAMN11356860, study PRJNA531348) | freshwater metagenome | isolation source: freshwater sample F1-60 | place: China: Fuxian Lake, Yuxi | collected 2017-12-25
GATCCCGACTTCGTTGCAGGGGTTGGGGTTGGTAAAGAATTAAATCTTTCAGAGTGACCGCAAGATGATTGACCTAGATGCCCTTGTGGCAGGGGGTTAGAGGAGTTGACGGAAATTTCGGCGGTTCCGGCTTACAACCCCATCATGAAGTGCGAAGCAAACGTATGGCGCAGCACATGTACCGCCTGCCCTGCTGGCAGATCTGGGGCAACTTGCTTGATCACATCACGCACCAGCATATATAGTCAACGTCTTTGAATAACAGGCCACGATGAATACCCTGGGTGATCTCTTTAGCCAAGGTGGCCGAGATAGGCACTGTCCGGTTCTTGCCGTTCTTGGTGTTGATGTAGGTCACTCGGCTGGCAATCACATCATCCCGCCGCAGCCCTGTCGCCTCGCTCCAGCGAGCCCCGGTAGCCAGACACAACTTGACCACCTTCAGGTTGTCGCCTGTCAGCGCGGCCAGCAGGCGACCAATTTCCTCATGGGTGAGATACCCCATCGCCCGGTCTACCTGTTTGACCTTTTTCAGCCCTTTAAGCGGGTGCTCGTTGTGATAGTGCCCCAATGCGATCAACACAGAAAAGATGCCGCTGAGCCTGTCCTGCTCCCAGTTGAGCGTACTGGGCTGGCAACCGGCTTGGAGACGTTGCGCCCGATAATCAGCAAACAACAGGCGGTTTATTTGCCGGGCCTGGGGATAGCCCAACGCGGCATCCAGTTTGCGCAGTCGGGTAATGGCATTTACCCCCGACTTCAGGGTCTGGCCATGGTAACGCCACCAGAGTTCGATAAGCTCGGAGAGCGTCCGGTTATCTGCCGGGCGCTCCACCCACTCTTTGTTGTGTTCGGTGGTTATAACCCAACGCTCGAACTGTTGGGCCTCGGACTTAGTCTTGAAGCGCTTGCGGATCCGCTTGCCGTCCCTCCCTTGTGGGCGGATATCGACAAGGTAACCATCAGGCGTGGACTTGATGCTCATCGTATCTCCTTATCTAGGAAGACACTCATCATTCTCCACGGCCTGCACATCGACACCGCTCCCAAACACTGCTCTTTATCGCTCATAGCCTCTCCACCAAACCACTGTGAATTTATACAGCAAACGTTGGCATTTGGCAGTGTTTAGCTGAGGTGACTGCATACAAAGGAGAGTTGGAAATTGGGAAACTTGAGTGGGTTACCCTCAGGAGCGATTTGCTCATTTTGGCCTACGCGTTTAAGCCGGCGGCAGGTCAAGGCGAAACAACAGGGGGATATAGCGATGAAAATATGGGAAATTTGGTTGGTAGCTACCCAGCTCTTGCTAGCGGCTTGCGCCACCAACGGTGGCACTACGCCTCCCCCTCCTGCAGATGATGGACCTAACGATGGAAGTGTAGCTAGTGGTGGAGGTCTGGGCGGGGGTACCTACCCAATGCCCACCTGACAAACCGCTAGTGCCCATTATCCTGTGTGATGCGGGTGATGGGTACATCACCAAAGGACGCTGTGATGGATCTACAACTGATAAAGACATTCCTGCTCAGGAACCTCTCCATCAACTACCTCATCATCGTCTGGTTTGCCGTCTCTGTGTTTGCTCACGACGACATATACTGGCTGCACAACCGCTGGTTACCCCTCTTAGTGGAGCACAGAGATGTCATCCACTACCTGAGCATATCGATCTACAAAATCGGGGTCCTGCTGTTCAACCTGGCGCCCTATTTTGTACTGCTGTACCTGACAGGGCGTGGTTTAGCTAAGTTTGACCGGTTCGAATTAGCGCCGACTGTCGATTGCTCTTCCAGCCAAAGCTTGCCCTTGTTCAGCTCCAGCACAAAATGCTCGAACGCCGGCGCCTCACGCGAGATAGCAAACTACTTATGCGCCCGCGGAGCGTTGGGATTTTTCTTACTCATCCCCCCTTCTGGATAAACCTCGGCAATCCACTTACTAGAAGCCTGTTTTCTTATTGCCAATTCAACGTTAGAATAGACTAAATCTAAATTGTCAGTAATCCAGGTGCGGCATTAAATATCGCCTGCAATTTGGCATAGTTTGCTCTCTGCCTTTTCATTTCAGCCCAAACTGTTGAAAATTGGCTTTTCTTTATTGAATTAGCACAGAGATTCATTTCGTTTTGGTCTCCGGCTTGTGCAGCTGCTGCATATTCATTGGCCAAAGCAAAAAATGCTTTTCGTGCTACTTTTCTACCCTCAACCAGGATATCCCTCTGATTTAACTTCAGTATATTGATAGTGAACTCTGCAATTTCATGGTCAGAAACACTGAGGCCATAACATGGCAAATATTGCATTGTACTAAAATCAAGGTACATGTAATCCAAAGGATCTACTTTTCGTGGATTAACAAAACCATCCCCCCCAATCACTGGAGCAATTTTGGGATCCTTCTTCATTCTGGTTACAACCACATGATTATTGTTTTGGTCAACAACAGCATATTTATTTTTTTTGATTGTATTGCATTGCCCACAAACATATAAAAAATTATCCCATACAAACGTCAGTTCGGGATACAGGTTTTTTGGCCTAACGTGCTCAACTTCATCTGCTACCGAATCCTCACAGTAGCAACAACGATTCAGCCCTGGGTTCATTGATTCAAGCACGCTTCTTATTTTTTTAAAATGAGCAGCGCTTTTTGAACCCCATGAAGTATTAGCTTCGGATACTCGATCAGTATAGTTTGCGTAAACATTTATAGTAAGCTGTTCAGCACTAAGATAGGTTACTTGTGCCGCTTGAAGATTTTTTGGACTTTGTTTGATCATTACAAAAAGTCCTCTGAATCATTTCCTTCATTCAATACAAACACCGACCTTAGATGCTCTAATCTTTTTTGTTCTTCCGCTATCAATGACTCATGGATTGACTTTACATTCAGTTGAGCAAGCTCCTGCAGCATTGTGTAAGCTTGCTCCGATCTCCCCACATCTACCCCAAAGGCGCCAGATCCAAAAGCTTCTAATATGTTCCCATACAGTAACCGATCTAATTCTGCCCCCTTGATTCTTCCACCTCGTATCCCCCCATTGGCATTTGGCAGAACCCATACACTACCTGCCGTTGCAGCTTGGCATACAAGTGCGCTATGAGTCGTAACGATAAACTGGATTTTTGGAAAATGCTTAGTCAGCCATATACCTATTTTTCGTTGCCAACTAGGATGCAGATGAACATCAACTTCATCAATAAATACTACACCTGGCATTTTTACTACTGAGTTATCCTCCGTAAAAATATCCTCTGTACCATAGCATATAACCATTTGCCGTATTAGTTCAAGCATCATACTTAATACAGAGCGGTACCCATCACTCAGGCTGTTAATACCAACCGTTGCACCACCCGCATCGTTGAAATAGACCCCCTCTGAATTTATATCATTCAATTTCACTCCATTTGGGAGCAGTTCATCTTGATTTACAAAATCTGTGATCCGATTCAATAGCTTTTCGCTCGATGAACCAGATTCTTCAAGAGACTTGAATTTTAAATCCTTCAGCCAACTCATGATCTCTGTCAATGCTACATCTTCGCCGAAAACAGATAAATGGCGAGCCAATTTAGGAGAGGTATAAAAAAGTGGGGATTTAGCTGCATTTCCACCTGTAAAACGCCTAAATGGACCGTATGATGCCGAAAACCAGCCAGGCTTAACACCCCATACAGTTCCTTTAGCATTTGCAGCATTATTATTTACTTGCTGAACGATACCACTTTCATCAATACGCACTGAGTATGAAAATCCATTTACTTCTTTAGTATCGCGCCTACCAGCCATTGTCCATTTATCGACTTGTGAATCAGGTAAAATATGTAACCGTACTAATCCAGTACTAGAACCTTTTGAGATCCATTCTTTAAAAGATTCTCCTGTTCTCATAGACTCTAACGGACCAGACAAGCAAACTGCAGCACAACGTATGAAACTTGATTTACCAGAACCATTTCTTCCTAATAAAACATGCCATCCAGCTGGATGTTCGGCATCGGTTAATTCCCACGTAAATTTCTTAAATGTCTTTATTGTCTCAATTTCAATTCTTTTTATGTACATCAGTCGCCCCACCTCTATTTTGTACATATGAAATATGCTGTGACTATAAATAGTTATGATTAAATACGAAAAATATTAATCTTTTATGACTCATAGTCGATGTCTGTATAGAAATTACTTTATGTTCATCCATTTCGTTTAAAAAAGGCCCGGTGCTCAACCACGACCCCTATGATGATGATCTGGGTTTGGTCAGTACTAAGAGTTTCGTGGTCTTCATTCAAAGGGACCAGTTCGAAACGAGGTTGACCATTGTCATATTCGCCACGGGAACGGTATTTTTTGAAGGTTGCCTCCTCCTTGCCGTTGGAGGCAACCACGAAGTCTCCCGCTTTGGGAAGGATGTCCGGGTCAACGATGATGAGGTCACCATCCTCGAATTTGGGTGACATGGAGTCACCGCGGACCCAGAGACCGAAGCCGCAAGGACCAATATCAATACTGGCAGTCACGTATTCGACGTTGCCATCAAAGGCAGTGGCCTGTTCACACATCTCATGCCAGTTGCCAGCCTGAACATAGCTCAGCACAGGCACGCGCGTACCTTGCGGGATCACGGCCAGTTCGACGTTGTGATATCCAGGCATCACTTCTGGAGCAGGCTGTCCCCCCACCTCCCCGTCTCCAGTCAAAAGCCAGTCAACAGTGACCCCCAACGCTGCCGCTAAATCATTGAGATAGCGACCTTTTGGCTGGTTAAGTCCCGACTCCCACTTGCTAACAGACGCATGGGAAATACCAACACGTCGGGCAAGCTCAGCCTTACTCATTTTCTGTGCCTGCCGGCTGGCAGTTATGCGGTCATTGATCGTTTTCATGAAACCTAAGTTACCACTCCAAAATCACACTTAAGTATCAAACTCTCTTGACTCCTGCTTATTACATAAGTTACATTCCGGCTGATTGTGATCCTTAAGTTATAATTCGTGAGATCGGAAATGCAGAAACATGACGTTTTAGAATACTTCGGCAGCATCACTGCCATCGCCAAGGCCATTGGAATCTCTCACGCCGCCGTCAGCAAGTGGGATGCAACCATCCCCCAAGGCCGCGCCTACCAAATTGAGGTTCTGACAGACGGCAAGTTAAAGGCCGACTCGCGCAGCACCCCGCTACAACCCACCCCTTGTGTTTGAACCCCCTAAGAAGGATTCATCATGACTACTCGAATCAAACCTATCCGCATCCCCAGTGATGTAAGCCAGCTACCGCTTGATTACCCCTTTGGTAATCGCGTCAGCGAAAGCCTGAAGGAGTACGCAGACCGCCAAGGTATTAGCCTGGAAGCGGTCAAAAAGCGTGCCGACCGCGGCCAGTTGCCCATTTTGCAAGACGGCCCGGGCGCACCTCGCGAGGTCAATCTTTACGCCCTGTTCCTGAAAGCCCGTTATCAGGCTGAACGCTACGTCACCATGACGATCGCGTGAACCTGCAAACACCATAACGGGTCAAGGAGAACCTCGCATGTTTACCGAATACGCCAGCAAACATCCGCACTGGATCAGCGCATGCCAACGCTTTGCGGCCAGTCACAACATGGCCGAGATCGCCCAACTAACGGGCATGAATCCGCAGATCCTGCGCAACAAGTTAAACCCCGACCAACCTCACGAGCTGACGGTGGCCGAGTTGATTGCCATTACCCAAGCAAGTGAGGGGGATGAAACCCTGTTCGATGGCGCCCTGTTTTGCTGTGGCTTGACGGCGGTGGCCATCCCACAGGCTAATCGGGCCCCTTCCCTACCCCACCAGGCCATCGACCTGAACGCCAAGATAGCCAGCATTGGCCAGCGGGCACTGGAACTGACCGACCGCGGCCGGATCACCCGCTCGGAGCGCAACACCCTGGTGAGCGTGGCCACCTCGGCCATGGGGTCACTCGCCATCCTGATCCACGACATTGAGGCCCGCTTTCAAGCGGTGCCGACCCTGGCCTGTGCGTCAGACATCCTGATGCAAACCATGACCATGTAAGGGGGAACCCATGCAAACCCAACGCATTGACCACCAACAACGCAATCTGGCTGGCCTGACGCCAGAAGAACAGGTGGCCATGAACACCGCCGGCTGCATGTTGCTGCGCGAGATGTTCGGCAAGAAGCGCTCAAGCCTCGACACCGACTGGCTGGCACTGGGCCAGGCCAAGAAAGCAGCCATCTGTGCCATCGCCCGCCAGCCTCGGGGCGAACTGATGAGCGCCACACTGTCGGCATTGCCGCATGCGCAGCGCGAGGTAATCCGCCTTGCCGTGATTGCACTGGAGTACCAAAGCGAATTTCGCGGCGGCTGTGACACCAAGGTATGGCACCCGGCACCGGTCACCAGATCCATCAGGGATATAGAGAGGGAGAAGAAAGAGAGAGCAACAAAGCTGCGCATGAAACGCGCGGTGCTGGCAGCAAGCCAGATGACCGGGCAAGGCCCACGTCCTATTGGGCAATAAAAAAGCCCGCATTACGGAGCGGCAACTCCAAGCGGGCCTTATCAACAACGTATGAGGAAGTCGACATGGCAACTTTAGCGATCCCCTGCGCACTGCGCAACCTTCGCATCCAACAACGCAAGCTGACGGGCCGCTATGGCGCCCGTCTTAGCCAACACCCGGACGGGGTTGCGCTTATGGAGCGGTCAACCGCACTGGCTTGGGCTTCTCTGTTCAGCCGCATCAACCCCTGCACCACTCAACAAGGAGCCTGACCATGAACGCACAACCGACCCAAATCAATCTGCTCAACCACCATGCCGCCAAGCGCCTGCGCCAGTTGCGGGAACAGTTGAAGCTGAGCCGCCCCAAGTTTGCCGACCAGCTCGGCATTCCGCCCACCACGCTCAAGAACTACGAGCTGGGATACCGCGAGATCGGAGGCGGCCTGTTCTTGCTGATCGCCAACCACCCGGAGCTGAAACGCCATGTCGCTTGGCTGCTGACCGGTATCGCCACGCCGGAGGTGCAGGCATGAGCAAAATCTTCCATCCCGTATCCGAGCAGGAGGCGCTGGCCGAGTTGCCGCGCCTGCGCCAGCGGCTCACAGCCAAAGCCCGTCACTCCTCATGCCTCAGAGGAACGGAGGGTAAAACCTTGTTAGCCCAGGCAAAGCGTGCCCTGCGCTGGCACCAGCTGTTTGTCAGCATCAACCGGAGGGCCTGCCAATGAGCGACATCATCAAGATTGCCCGCCAGGCGCCCAAGGTGGTCGAGGGGTTGCTGGCCGATATGTTCGCGGCCAATGCCGAAGATAACCGCATCGCCCTAGGCGGGGTTTACTCCGGCCAGCAGTACATCCAGCTGCAACTGGTTGCGACCAGCAATCCGGCTGATCTGCTCGATGATGACGGCGACGAAGACGATGAAGAGGCGGCCGCACTCCCCGCTCACAACCCGCTGACCACCCACTGGCTGGTTGCTCGCGCCGAGTTTATCGCCGCTGGCGGTGAGGCCAGAGGCGATCGGGATATCCCCCGGGAGCTGCTGGCGCTCGGTGCGGTGCGCTCTGTCTATTGGCTGGCACTAGGTCAGGGCGCAACCGCGCTGGCCAAAGAGATCGGCGAGTGGTGGCACGAGTGCGCGCCACTGCATGGGCAAGGTGAGGTGATCAAGTGACCCATCACCTGCAGCAGGAACTGACCAGCCAGATGCATCGCTGGCAAGAAACCTATCGGGAAGACGCAGCGCGGCTGCGTCTTTATCAACGGGAGCTGGCCCATGCGCGCCGGCTACCTGCCCGCCCCCACGTCAGCATCAAGCTGTTGCTACGCCAGTGTGCGGCCGCCCGTCGAATGAAAACCCATGCCCAACAACGCATCAGTGGATGCCTGTTTCGCATCAAGACGTTATCCGCTTAACGCATGACCAAGCTCACCACCCGGCTGCCGCTGTCGAGAAAAGCACAGCTGCAGCGCATCAACACCCTTTGCAACTCTCTGCCCGGCGTCAACTTTGACGCCGTTTTCGGCGGTCCACGCGGCCAATACGATCTGCTGTGGGCTATCCAGTTACTCGATGGCCTCTCCCCCGAGTTAACCCGCGACCTGTTCAAGCAGTATGCACGGCGCCGCAAGGATTGCAGTTTCACCCATTGCCGGGCGGCCAATATCTGGCTGCGTGAGCGCACCCGCTGGGTGCGCCAGCTGCTCCACTCCATCCCGGTCAACCCGAGGGAGATGCGCGATGAAGATGGCCGCAAGAAGGTGGCCCACCAGTTCGCCAACCAGACCGCAGCTATTTACAAGCACATCGAGCAAGACATCAAAGAGGGCGCCGAGCCGGATCTGCTGCAGACCTGGGCGCTGATGCGCCAACCGGCCGACCAGTGGGGCTTTATCGGCAAGATGCCCAAGTTCAAATCCGACGAGGTGCGGGATAACTGGATCCTGAGCGTGCTGGTGCGCCTGCTCTCTGCCAGGTGGTGGGAGAAGCGCGTCAACCGCTGCTGGGATCGGCTGCAGGAGCAGATCAACATTCTGCTCGGCAAGGTACGCAAGGGCGTGTCGGCTTATGTATCGAACGCCACCATGAAGGTAGTGCGCGAACGCAAGCGGGCCATGATGCGCTGGCTGGCCGAGTCGGAAGTGGTCAACGAGCAGTATGACCTGGTCGTGTCGATGAAGGATTGCTGGGAGGCCAGCAACGCCAATCCGGTGAACCGCCGCAACGAAATGATGGTGCGCGCTCGGGGGTTCAATGACTATGCCGAGGAGCAGGGTCATGTGGGGGTCTTCTTCACCTGGACAGCCCCGAGCCGCTTTCATGCCTGGACACAAAAGCACAACGGCAAAGCGGTAGAGAACAAACGCTATCAAGGGGCCACGCCGCGGGAAACCTGCGCCTATCTGGCTAAACTCTGGAGCCGCGCCAGGGCCGCCCTCAAACGGTGGAACGCGCCCGTTTATGGATTTCGCGTGTGCGAGGCTCACCACGACGGCACCCCGCCCTGGCATCTGCTGCTATTTATGCGCCCGGAAGATCGCAACCGGGTGATCGGCATCCTGCAACGCTATGCCCTGACAGATGACCACGAAGAGCTGGTACGGGATATCAAGGGCGCCCCACCCTTTACCGACTTTACTCCCCGCTTTGACTGGAAAGAGATAGACCCGGCCAAGGGGGATGCCGCGGGCTATATCGCCAAATACATTGCCAAGAATATCGACGGCGCCTACCTGGACGATGACGAAGAGGCCGGCACCGCCGCAGATGAGGGCGCCCTGCATGCCGTCGCCTGGGCCAGTTGGTGGGGCATTCGCACCTTCCAGCAGATCGGCGGCGCGCCGGTCGGGGTATGGCGCGAGCTGCGCCGCATCAGCAACGCCAAGAAGAATGCCGAACTGGTTGGCCCGCCCAAGCCAGTGCTGCAAGACCCGCGCTTTGAGGCGGCCCGCTTTGCCGCAGATAACGGCATTTTCCGCTGCTACCTGCACGCCATGGGCGGTGCACTGGCCACCCGTGCCGAGCACCCCATCAAGCTGGCCCACCTCATCGAGGAGCAGGCCAACTGCTATGGCGAAGACATCAAACGCCTGATGGGCATTACCTCCGCTCGCCTGGGCATCAAGACCCGCCTGCAAGGGTGGGAAATTGTGCCCGCCGGCACCCATGAAGCCAAGAAAGCCGCCGAGGCTGCAGCGAGGGGGGTTGGGGTTAAGACGGGCGACAGCCCGGCACCTTGGAGCTCTGACAATAACTGTACGCAACTAGATCCTGATTCCTTCGCAGACCAGATCATGAGGGAACAATGGGGGTTATCGCCCTTCTCCATTGAGCGATTGCGGGCTGGAGCCAGTGTCAGCACAGACGGTTTTACCCTCTGGTTGGAGAACGGGCAGGTGCAGGCGAGCCGCTTGGCCACATCGTGCGATGACGACCCACTTATCGAACTAGAATGGCTACGGGCCATGGTCGGCGTACCAGAGCCAGACGAACAGCCCGACAACGTTCCGCCTGATGATGAACATTGGCCAACACTGGTGATGGATTGTTACGAGCTGTTTAACGCCTGCGGATTCGAGGCATGCCATCAGTGGATCACTTCTTTGCCCAACCCATATCAATGTGAACTCTGGCGAGTACTTGATAAATTAGACTGGGCAGACCGACACAAAGTGGGAAGCCCACTGTTTGACGAACTGATGAGCGAGGTAGCGTGTGACTGATCTTTTTTCCATGCTGGAAGCCCTGCAGGGCGAATTGCCCGATACATCGCACACCTACAAACCGCTTACGGCGCCACAATATGATGCACTGGAAAACCAGATTTACCGGATGGAACCCCAGATTGACGGCACACCGGCATGGCCACAGGAATTGATGTTTGAGTGGTTGCAAGAACAAACACCGCATATAAGAGGTGTGGCTATCGCCATGATGCGCCGGATCTACAGACCGGAACGTACTGGCCTACCTCCTCTTCCTCGAGCAATTGCTGGCTATAAAAAGTCATCAAACCGATAACCATCCCAGCCGATGCTCTTTTGCCCTCAACCCGATGATGGTCGCATCACAGGTAAACGCCCCTATGTGAATGACCTAGTGTCTGTGAGCCTCAACCTGAGCGACGCTATCTGAAATCGCCACAACTTAGGAGCTGCTCCACAGGTCAGCTCCTACGATGTACCAAATGCTGGCAGATAATCGTCAATATTTTGAAGCTGTCAGCAATTGACTACAAGGCTATATCGCTCAGGACCTGTTGATACATGAACCAAAAAGCCATTTACTTTCCCTAACACCTCATGATATCGGCATACATTTGGCTAGCTACAGCTCACACTGCCGGTCTTCTCGATCACAATCTTAGTTTCTCTAAAATAAGATAGTTGTTGTTGCTTTATATTACTGCTCCTTGACTGCCTTTTGCACGCAGGCCACAATAGAGTCCAACGCCAATGCATGATGATGAGCAGGGAATTAATGGAAATACAAGAAAACAATAAGAAAATAGATAAGTTCTTCAAAAAACTCACCATGCATTGCTCTATGGGGGATGTGAGTTCGCTTTCATCAGAAATTTCTATGCTCATGGGACCATATTTTATTCGACGATTTCGAGAGCATAAGTTAATTCTTAAAGCCCCCGTCGAGTCAAGGTGTGACTTAGCAACCTGCTTATTATCCTGTGCACAGGAACTGGAACAGGTAGAATATGAGCGTTTAGAGAATTATCTTGAATTCTCGATAGCTGGTGACATGGTATGTAAAAATCTACTCAAAGATATACATGCAAAAATTCGTTATATAGGTAGTTTCTGCGAATTAGAAATTTTAGATATCGCAGATGAAATCTATAACTCAATAGCCACTAACATGGCAAATAGCTTACTCTCTCACAGTACTGCCAATCAAATAGCAGAGCACGAAAAGCGTCTGCATGACCTGAATGGAAACCTAGTCGACCTCTCTAGCGGACTTGCTCGTGTAATAAACGAAATCCACCATCTTGGATTGATAAATAATAGTGAAATGTCAGGTAGGTGCCGAGACAGGGAGAGTATTCTAGCTGCTACACAGACCATATTGAAAATGTGTTGCCAATTAAACTCCCTCGAATGGCTTTTGGATGAGGTTTCATTCGGTAAATTTTTTGTCGCGGAAAGTGATTGTAGTAATGCTCATTTCAGACTGGACTTTACAGATGCTAAGATGGCTCTGATGCGAAGGCTAAATAGCTGTTCCGAATAGTAGATCACCGGAGGAAGGGAACTCAGTCCAGTTTGTGCGATCTCATTAGTCGCCAAACAAAACAAGCCACACCCAAAGGACTGAGTTGATGCCTATCCTACCACCCCTGCCACGGTCAC
>SXGR01224933.1_pt1 | contig 11863 bp, 14 predicted proteins | sample 3174711 | NCBI WGS metagenome assembly SXGR01 (sample SAMN11356860, study PRJNA531348) | freshwater metagenome | isolation source: freshwater sample F1-60 | place: China: Fuxian Lake, Yuxi | collected 2017-12-25
CGTCTAGCCGCCCCTGCGTCATACAAGCCCGGAGGCTGCTCCCCTCATTCGGCCAGGTCGTCGGCCTCGCTGGCCCGTTCCCGTGCACGCTTGGATGCAAAAATCACTTCATGCTGGCCGTCGATGGCGAGGTCGAGGACCTGCTTGCAGCGCAGCAGCTCCGCCTTGACGAAAAGTTTCCGCTCGGAGGAATCCGGGACGACCCCTTCGGCGGAGACGCCCATCTGATAACCTAGGACGCCGCGCCAGCAGTAATTGGAGGACGGGTGGGCCTTGTTCATGTCGACGATCAGCTGGTCGATGGTCTTCTTGCCCGCCTCCCAGTATGGGCAGTCGGAACCTGAAGCCAAAGTGAAGGCCAGCGGTTTGTCCTCGGCACGAAAACTGAGCTTATAAAGTCTCCCGTTCGTGATGAACACAAAGCCGCCGCAGCCGAACTCCTCATCGTAATCATCCACGATATCCTGCGTGAATAGTTCACGGATGAGCGCCAAGCATTCATGCGGCAGGCGGGAATCAGGGAGATCCATGTTCAGTCTTTGCGCGGGCGGGTGACGTAGAGGCCGAGGACGCCGAGGCCGATGGCCATCAGGCCGGCGCCGGAAAGGTCTTCGCCGTTCTTGTTCAGACCCAGCACGAAGCACACGCCCGTGATGATCCAGCCGTAGCAGAGGAAGCGAGCGCACCCGGCGGGGATCGGAATCATAGTTTCAGAGTGCCGGCCTGAAACCTGCGGGCAATATGCTTCTATTAGAACATTTACACCCCCCTTGGCGAACGACAGCCTAAGCCGGAACCCAGCCGAGCGGACCTGACCATGAAAACCCTGCTTACTTGCCTGCTTTTGATCCTAGCCGCCGTGACCGCGCCTGCAGCCGAGCCTTCGAAGGAAAACCTCCGGAAGGCCGAGCAGACCCTCGACATCCTTACGCAAGCCTACGGGGCGTCGCGGCGCTTGTCGTCCAGCGACGGGCTGGCCCTGCTCAAGTTCGCCGAGCTGAACCACCATCTGAACCTGGCCGCGGGCCCGATCATCCGGGACGCCTTCGACTCCGGCGTGGATGCCGACGTCTGGCTCCGACGTCATCGTGAAGGCATCATCCAGTGCATGACGAAAGTGATGCAGATGAAAGCCCAGCGGGACTTCATGGATGACCGCGGCGCCAAGGCGACCATCCTGCCCATCCTCGAGGGCAATCTCGGCCTCCTGGCTGGCTTGCAGCAACTTCAGTCCTGCTATGCCAACGGGACCGGCAACCCGGAAGACGGGGTGGCAACACTGCGTGCCGGCCTCCGAAAGCGCACCGAAGCCGGCCTGCCGATCGTGAAAAAACTCCGCGAGCTCAGCGGCTCGGATCAGTTCGACCGCGACGCCGCCAAGATCCTCGAAGAGACCGCCCGCTCAGTCTCACGCTGAGCCAAGAACCAGGCTACTAGGTAGTAGCCTCACCCCGAATTCAGCCTGAGAGGCTATTGGACTAAAAATATTAGTAGTTTACATGTTAATGAACATACGTTCATTAATCAAATGGAGAGAAAGCCATAAAGTTTGGGGTTCATTCCTGCATGGGAAGCATTCGCTACATTGGATCAAAAGCCAGACTGACGAGCTGGATCATGGAAATTGCTGGCAAGCCCACCAAAGGCTGCCGCTTCCATGACATGTTCGCAGGCACGGGGGCGGTTTCCGAAGCGGCCGCCTTGAACGGTTGGCAAGTTTCGGCAAACGACATACTTCTCTCGGCAGCAATGCAGACAAAAGCGCGGCTGCTTTCGCGAGAAGAGGTATCTTTCGAAAAAATCGGCGGCTACGAGGCGGCACTCGAAACACTCAATGGCCTACCGCCGATGGAGGGGTTTTTCTTCAAGGAATACACGGACTCGGGTCGTAATTCCACCAACCAACCTAGGGGCTACTTCAGCATGCCCAACGGAAAGAAAATCGATGCGATGAGAGAAATGATCTCAACGTGGCGGCGTACAGATCAGATCGGAGAAGATGAGCACGCCTTGCTCCTGTCAGATCTCATGTCGGCGGCCAACGCCGTCGCCAATACGGCCGGCACATACGGATGCTTTCTTCGAAAACCTGGCCGCGGGGCCATGGCAGTCATTCACCTGACCCCAAGGAAAATACCCGCGGGAAAAAGAGGGCATGTCGTCACTAATACCGACGTCTTCGATATCAGCACCCAGGCCAACAGCCTGGCATACTTGGACCCCCCCTACACCAAGAGGCAGTACGCTGCTTATTACCACATCCTTGAGACCATAGCGCACGAAGACCACCCGACGGTGAGCGGGATTACCGGCCTGCGGCCTTGGAAGGACAAATCCTCGCTCTTCTGCTACAAAGCACATGCACTTCGGGCCATTGAAAAGCTGCTCAAGGAAATGAAATCGTCGAGGGTCCTCTTATCCTACAGTTCTGACGGACATATTTCAATGGAAGAGATGACCTCCTGCCTGGAAGCGATGGGCGAACTCAAAGTCCATGAGAGCACAGGCTTCAAGCGCTATACACCTAACGAAAAATCCAGGACCAGTTCGGCAAAAAGAACCCTCACTGAGTTCGTGTTCGAACTTTCCAGATGAGGAACGCTTCAGAGTTTGCCAAAGGTCTCGGCCTGACGATGCTTACGGGCCTGGATACGGCAGATCAGTTGAACGCCCTTGCCGTAGCCTCATCCGTAACAGGAGGTTACCCGCTTACCGCGCTACAGTGGATCAAGACGGAATCTTCCATAGGCGGAGCGACTTCGAGGGCCGGGAGTGAAATCGCCGCGCGCATAAAGGCTTCCGGCCTTCCATCTGCCGTGGTACTCAGCGCATTGTCGGAATTCAAGCTCAACGAACTCAGCAAGAAGACGAATGGTGTCTATTACACCGACAGCAGGCTGTCTGAATTCCTCGCAAGCCAGATAGCCGGAGATAAAAAAGCCCCGCCGACCGTCATCGATCCGGCATGCGGTTCAGGGATGCTCCTGTGCCAGGCCGCCTTGCGGCTCAACTCATGCGGAATCAGCATGACGAAGGTCTTGTCCGACTGCATCTTTGGGGCTGACCTCTCTCAGGACTCGGTGAGGGCCGCGATCATCGCGCTGTCTTCGATGACGGATAGCGCAACGACGGTTAAGCGGCTTTGCTCGCATCTGATCGTGGGCGACAGTCTCCGCAGGTCAGAGCAAAGCTGGCGCAAGCTCGCGGAAAATGGATTCGACTATGTAATCGCCAACCCCCCTTGGGAACGCCTGCGCACCGTCTCACATGAGATTACCAAGTCCATCGACTCCGACCGGCACTACGGGGATAGCATTACCGAAGACGTCAGGCTGGAAATCGAGAGCCATCGCAAAGTCGTCTCCGCCTATAGCGCGAGCGTGGGATCATCCGCCAAGTTACAGGGGGACGGGGAAAGGGACATGTATAAGCTTTTCCTTGAGCTATCGATGCGCCTACGAAACCGGAGCGGCATGCTTTGCGCGCTCGTGCCGGCCGGCCTGATCCGTGCCGCAAACGCAGTCGACCTGCGCGAAGAACTAGTCTCGAAAAACTCAGGGCTTCATTTCGTTCTTTTCGACAACAAGGACCGGTATTTCAACATCGACAGCCGATTCAAGTTCCTGGCGGTTTTTGCCAGCCGAAACGACCAGACCGGCGACTGCACCGAACTGGTGCTTTCTGGCGGCTGCTGTATCGACGCAAAAGTCCGGATAAGGCAGCCCATCAAGATCCGGACAAAGTCTTTGCGGTCGATCAGGCCGGACCTGACCATCCCAGAGGTCCGAAGCACGGAGGAATGGAAGCTGTTTCAACGGCTATCAGCCAGCCACAAGGCTTTCGGTGAAGCCTCATCCCTTTGGCGCCATCGTTACGTACGAGAAGTCGACATGACGTTGTCACGCAATGAGTTCAAGACCCACGCAGGTAAGGACTGCGTTCCGCTTATCGAAGGGCGAATGATCCATCAGTTCCGATTCGGCTGCAAGGCTTACGCCTCAGGCACGGGCCGGAAGGCGACCTGGCCTAACGTCAGCTACGCGACGGCCCCAAAACCTGTCCCTCAATTCTTCATATCCATCAAGAGTCTCAGCCCAAGCAGGCAGGCCTGCCTGGCGCAGTCGCGGGCCGGTTTCTGCGACATAACCGGACAGACCAACGAACGCACCGTCCTCGCAGCCATAATTCCAGCAGGCGTTATCTGCGGGAACAAGGTGCCGACGATCATGTTCGAGGATTCCGCCCTCGGAGAGAAACTCAAGTATGCGTGGGTGGGCATCGCCAACAGCTTCTGCTTTGACTGGCTTACCAGGCTCGTCTGCACCACGTCGCTCAATTTCTTCATTCTGGACAGTATCCCTATTCCAGACGATCGGAGCTCGCTGCCGTTGATCATTGAGATCGCCGGCATAGTAGAACAATTCGCCGAGCGGGATAAAACAAGGGTTGATGGTATCCCCTGCCGGGAGAGGGCGACGATCGAGGCTCTCGTCCTGAGGCTGTATGGCATGAGCGCCGCTGATGCACGGCTCGTCCTCTCGACGTTCCCCCAGGTCGACAAGTGCCAACGCCCTCTCCCAGGCGAAGACAAATCGACCATAACCGCCGATTGCGTCATGGACGAATATTACCGCCTGGCCGGCGACGACGCCTCCCGGCGACTGCACGTCAAAAGAATGGACCGCGCGCGACGCCAAGGCGCCGAAGCCTTTATGCCAAATCAGTTTACAAAGTAATTCATATCTGCTTATAAAATCTACATGCAGCCGCACATCACCCCCGGTAGACCACGCCTTGCTTATTTCCAGGCCGTAGTGGAAGGAGATGTCAGGAAGCTACAGGCGGAATCCAATGACTCTGCAAGCGGAGGTGGCGCTCGTGACCTTCGAATGCCGTATGCTTTCCTTGGCGCCCTGCTGCCCTTCTTCCCCCGAAAGATAACCGGAGGGCATGAGGCGACGGTCTATTCAGCGCCCAAAGGAGGGCATACGGACTCCCGCATCATCAAGCTGCACCTTCCTACGACTTCACGCCCGAATGAAATACGTATCGGGAAAATTCATGAGATAGAAGGCTGGAGTCTGAACGCAGAGGAATTCGCATCCTTAAAACATGCCGGGGTAGAGGTGTATTTCCTGCTGACTCTAGACATTGAGGGGCGTTCTTGGGCCCAGCTGGCGAAACACTCGGCATTGGCAGCGACCAAGGCCGATCCGAACTTCTTCAAGTTCGTTTGCAGAGCCAAAAATATCTGCGAGGAGAAAGGCAAGGTGACCCGCGGAGTCTACGACTTCACGGCCACCAATCACTTCATCGATGCGTAAAGTTTCCCCGAAGACCCTGGAGGTCCTCGCCTTGCTGAAGGCGAATAAGAACGTGCTGCTGGTGGGGCCGCCTGGCTGCGGGAAGTCTCACATCATGTCCGAGGTGTCGGAAGCTTTCAAAGGCCAGGCCGGATCATCCTTCGATCCGTCGGATGAGATCCCCTTCAAGAAGGAAGGCGTCGTGCCGGAATACATGCCCAGCCCCGCGAAGACCATACGCTCTGTCCATAAGATAACCTTCCATCAAGGAACCAAGTATCGGGATTTCGTCGGCGGCATCGCCCCCAGGCTTTCCGGGCAAGGAGGCTTCATCGCTTACGACGGGATTCTGCTCAAGGCCAATAATGAAGCGACGGGGAATGACGCCGCGACGCTGGTCTGCGTCGATGAGATCAACCGAGGGCCTGCCGTTGCGGCATTCGGCGACACCCTGACTGCGATCGAGAAGGATAAGCGACTGGATGAAAACAACCAGGTGACGGCATACTCCGTGCCCTTCAATCCGCCCGGCGAGAAAGACGCCTGCGCGCAATACCTTTCCCCGCACCTATATATTTTGGCGGCGATGAACGAATCGGATACATCGGTCGAACCGCTCGACGTCGCTTTCCAGCGTCGTTTCTCCGTCGTACGACTCAACGTATCCCCCGAGACAGCAAAAGAGCACCTACGCATCTCGCCCGAAGCATTGCTCGCCGTACTTCCGGATTCTCCTACCTCCGGAGACGAAGTCTATGCCGCGCTATTCAAGGCATGGAATGAGGTCAACCGACGGATCGAGCTCGGCAAAGGCAGGGCCTACCTCATCGGACATGGCGTACTAATGAGTTCGGTTCCCCCTGTTGAGATGCTAGGTGCTCTGGCATACGCTAAAGACGCATGGAGCAAGATACAGGCCCACGCGCTAGAAGTATTCTACGGTAACGACCAAGCTCTCGCAGTCGTCTTCAACGCGAACCAATCGGGCCCATACAAGCTGGAAGAAGGCCAGTTCGGAGACCAGCCTGTGACGCGACTCCATCTGCCAGGAGAGACCGACACGTACAGGTCGCTCAAGCAATCCGCAGGTATCTGACCCCCGAATGAAGAGCGGGAGGTTCATAGTCACGGGTGAATATGGATCCTTCCTGTCTTACGCGCATGCCGCCGAGCAACTGGACCTCAAACCCGAGGAAGTCCGTCGACTCTTAGACAGAGCCTTGATTTCACGAGGATTCGAACCAGACAGCAGCTACGAGACAAGGGGGGCCTCATTCAGATTCGCAGGAGTAAGCGGCCTTCTGTCATTGGACCCGCATCGCTGGATAGAGATCATCCCCAAGTTCATCGGTGAAGCAAATGCTGACTGGCGTGAGGACTTCCTCTGGATCGTCGGCAAGACCAGCTCCGACGGGATCAACTACTCATTCAGCATACCCTCGACGAGCGCCAAGAGCTCCTCGCTGTATGACGTCATAGCGAAGATATGGTGCGATGAGTTCGAGTCCAACGACCGTAAGCTAATCCGAAAGTATCGTCAGCAATCCTGGAGATCATTCAGTTTGGACGGCGAAATGCAGGATGAATGGCCCGAATCTCGGAATGAAGACGGGTTCCTCCAGCGTGGCATCGTCCTTACGAAGAAAACCATTTTCAGTGCGCTCCTCAGGGAGGCGGCAGAAGTCCTGCTTCGAAAGTCCACTTCACCGCAAATCAGCCAGAGACTCGCCAAGGCGGCGGCCAAGCTTGGGCCGCGCGACCCTAAGTTCGTCCTATCGGCAGTTCCGGAGTTGCCCTCAAGGAACATCAGCTGGCGTGGGTGCATGAATCTCTCGCGGATCATTGTTTCGGCGTCTGCGATCGGGTATGGGAAGCCCGAGGGGATGCGAATGCCCAGCTTCATCGTAAAGACGCATGTCACCTGGGAGCTGCTAACGAGGCAGCTATGCAGGTCTGTCTTTGTGGGTTCGCCCGTGAGCAAGGCTACCTATGATTTCGGCACACGTTGCAAGCCAGGTGGCAAAGAGGGAACTCTCGCGGTCACTCCTGACATCACGGTCGACATGAGCAACGGCGCCAAGCTTCTATTTGACGCAAAATATAAACCTGGCGGACAGCATGGCGCAGTAAGTATCTCGAATGCCGACATCTATGAATCACTGGCGTTCATGGAGGCCACTCATTGCGACGAGATATGCCTCATCTATCCGTCGCCTGAACACGTCGACGGAGCCGGCCAATTACTGATCACTGAAACCGTCAAAGTGGGGGGCAAGACCGTCAATGCTTTGCTTCTAGGCGTAAGCGGCATCTCCCAGCCCCGAGGCTGGTCTTTGTTGGTGAAATCATTCAAGCAAGCCTACGAAAAATCATCGGCCTAAAATGGCGAGATCAGGCTAGGTTGTCATTCAATCCAGCAAGGCTTAACTCGCGTAATTATTCTGTCGGACTTTCCGAGGTGGCAATCTCGCGGCGGATCTCGTCGGCGCGGCGATAGGCGGCGAGAACCTGCTCGGGTGAATACTTTAGCCAAGCTTCCGACTCGTTGGCCCGTTCCTCGGTGGCGATAAACCAGGCATAAGCCTCGAAGACGTCTTCCTTGCTGGGAACGCGTTCCGGCGCCTTAGGATAATCTCCCCAATAGTATGTCCCTGCGAGCACCCGGATATATGACCCTTGGGCCCAGGTGTCGCCGCTGAGTGACGCGGCCTTGAACCATCGGCGGGCCTCGTCCACCGAGACCGGGGCGCCATCGCCGTCGGCATAGGCTTTGGCGACATCATGCTGAGCGGGCGAATAGCCCTGCTCGGCGGACTTCAGCAACCAGCGCAGGGCCATCCCGCTGCGGTTCTTATAGCGCTTGAATGACGCGGCATACCAGAACTGGGAGGGCGCGTCGCCGGCTTCTGCGCGGGCGACCATGGCCGCGTTCTGCCTCGCTAGTAATCTCTTGATGCGTTTGACGCGAATGCTGACCACCTTGCGGGTCGCCTCGTCGAGCTTTCCCTTGACGAACACGTCGGGCCGGAAGGCCTTGCACACGTAGTTTGCGGCGGTGGAGCTTTCCGTCAGATCGTAGCCGCCGGATAAAGCGGCGCAGGAGGGCTCAAAGGCATGGGTGCGCGCTTGCAGCCAAGCGAACATCTGATCTTCGTCGAGGTGATCTAGATGGCCTTCGACGATCGGACGGAGCGCCCAATGGAAAATCAAGCGTTGGTCGACGATCTTCGTCCCGTTGCAGAAAACCACCGCGAACTGTCGGTCGAGCCACTCAAAGCCCTTGGCCGCATCACGAGCCAATCCCAGGCCGTTGAGATACATCTTGGCCAGCCGCCCCATCGACCATTGGCAGCCGCCCTCGCCGGCACGGAGATACCACTTCTCAGCTTCGACATAGTCAGGCGTTGCACCTTCCTTGCCTCTGAAGAAAAAGTCTCCGCTATTCTTATACCCTTCGATCGGACTGGAGACGGCGCACGTGTCCCGCCGTTCCTGGTGACGGGCCATCCAGATCTGATTCCATTCGGAGACATCAGCTGCCGCGGCGGCGGCTTCAGTGCCGGGAATACCTGAAAACGATTCCGCGGGCTCATGCTTGTCCGCGATCATCTTGGCGACCGACTCATCATGCCTATAGGCCTTGAGATACCACCCATGCAGTTCCGCGGCATCACCCGGCTCTCCCTCGCCACGATTGATCATGCAAGTCATGTCGATGAAGGCAGGCGGGTAGCCAAGCATGGCGGCCTTGCGGGTCCATTTTTTGGCTCCCGTAAGCTCTTTCCACTGATGCCGGCGAGTCGGCCCGTAGACGAAAGACCAACATGCATGCGCGTACCCTGCCTCGGCCAGTGCGAGCTGCCCACGGTGCTGGTCGAGGCAAAGGTTCTGCGTCAGGACCAGCCCTCGGATAGTAAAAGGCAGCGGCTTCTGACGTAGCCTCGCCGCCCGCATATACGACGCGAAGGCGGCGTCGTAATCGCGATCCGTCCCCAGGCCGTATTCGTTCGCGAGCGCGACCTCCAGCACGGCTTCGGGCAAGTCAAGGTCCGCAGCCTTCCTAAACCAGGCCAATGCCTCCTCCATGTCATATGGCACGCCTCTCCCTTCGGCATGCAGACGACCTAGCTCCAACTGTGCCTGCGCCTTTCCGGCCTTAGCTTGCTCGAGGAGTTTCTTGGGGATGGCCATCGCCTTTCATGATGCCTGACGCATCCAGGCAGGCAAGACTACCCCGGCTGTAATCCGATAGTCCGCGATATAGATAATCGGGCCTAGCAAGCTGCCGATACGGCCACCAAGATGGCCAATGGCTAAATATCACTGGGGTCGGATTACCGATGATCCCAATTTGTATCGGGAACTGATGATTATCGCCTGCGTTGAAGACGAGGATGAGGACGCCTTGTGGCCTCAGCTACCGGACGTCTGCAGCGAGGGCGCCCTTCCCTTCATGCATGCCTCCTGCGTGATCTCCCTCATGCACGCGCCAACATACAAGGGTATCTGGGGTATCATCGGATTATGCGGCAAGTACCTTTACGAAGGAGACGTGTGCAACGGCGACGACGCCGGCCCTTTTGACGATCTCTCCGATGCGCTGAACTGCATTTCCGGACCGACGAGGGGATCAACGGAACCCGCCGACTTCGAGGTTATGGCCGAGGGCGATCCCTCAGCGCAGATCTTAGAAGCATTAGCCAAGCACCTCATCGAAGGCGATCGGGTGAGAATAAACACCGAGCCGCACGTCCTTACGCAGGGAAAGTTCGTGAAGGTCTAGCCATCGGCCCTCAGTGGCGTAGGGTATTCCCATTAGACATGGACATCGATTTCAGGAAGCTCCTCGAGCCCCCAAAGCTTAGGGCACTGTTTCTTGAGGATTCAGGCCTGGAGGAGCGCGAACTTGTCGAACTGCTCGAAACAGACCCAAGGAAGCCTGGGGAATGATCAACCCAGATGGAGTCCTGCAGGTTTATTACCAAAGCATCAGCGGAGGCAGCTTCGGCGTCTATGAGTGGGGCGGTCTTTATTTCGCAATTAACCCGGACGAAAGCCTTGTAGATGGACCGTTTGATTCGCTAGCAGATGCGGCAGCAGCAATTGGCAACATGTCCATCAGGGACTTTTGTTAAACAGACCATATCGAGTATTCCGTCTATTCAGAGCTGGAGGAAGCATTGTCCCCGAAGATTACCGAAAATTGGTGCGGGTCGGAGAGCAGATCACGTTGAACTGGGTCACCTACCGGCGTGAACCCGAAGGATACGTCCGGGCCTAAACCTTCGGCACTAAGCCCGCCTTAGCACGGACATGGACCTTTCCGTTGATCAGGATGGTCTTCCCCGTTTCGACGAGCGCTGCACATCGGCTGGCGATGAATTCATCAGGCAGATCGCCCGATGCAGACACATAGAAACCCAAGGGAGCCGAATTCGAGGCAATCGTTAGCCGTGTATCGACGGCTTTCTCAAGGGTATCGAATGGACCGTCTATGTCATCAAAGCCTGTCGACCAATAGTAATCCGCGAAGCTGCGGACATAGATGCTTCCCATGTCGGCCAGCCTATCCTCCAGAGAAAACAGGGCGGGGCGTGACCTGATCGCGACGGACGCCATGTCATTTAAGTCAATCCTGGGTAATCTGCCGTTCGCCTTGATTGAGCCCTCGGAACGGCCGTATTCCAATAGCGCTTTGCGGAATCGCGGCAACCTAAGCACGGCTTCCCAATCGTGGTGGAAATCGGTCATGCCCAATCCAAGCCCATGGACTACCTGTTGTCAAAGGGTCATGGGCGCTTTTATGTGTAGACAGCAATTGAGCGGCGCCGAGACCCTGCTCATACTTTCCTCATGTCGAAGCTTCATTGGGATCGCATCCTCAGGGACCAAGTCGCTGCAACCCTACTTTGGGATGAGTTAGGTCATAATGACCAAGCCCACCTGGATGATAAATGCTCGACGAGTAGTCCTTTCGGAAAGAATTCCTTGATCACCTTCAACTACGAAGATGGGCAAGGCAATCCGGCCAGCTGTGGCATCGAGAGGTTAGCCGGAAAGTATCTTTTCTTTGGCGAATACTGCGCGTACGAAGACGACGCAGGGCCATTCGATGATTTCGATGAGGCTTTCGGCGCCATCTTGGACAAGGGCACTATCGACGTCAGCCTGATCGACTATGTCGTCACGAGCGCCCTACCACTAGACCAAACCCTGTCCATTTGCGCCAAGCATGTGTCCGAAGGACGAATCATCGTGATCAACGGAAAGCGATACCTACTTAAGTCCGGCAGGCTCTTGCATTCCGACACCTGATCGACGAGCACTCCAAAGCCGCACTCGGTCAAATTCCATCAGCAGTTGATGTACTTACAGGGATTCTGGCTACCTTGAGGGAAGTCATTCACGACGGATTTGTACATATACTTGGACCGGATATGCTCCGGGGCGACGTTACCCGCGAATTCGATGCGTCCTTGAACATCCTCCTCAGTCAGGTCGGATCGCGTAACATATCCGGCGACACTGGCTGGCTGCCAGCCCTGGGGCTCATAAACCTC
>SXGR01291682.1_pt1 | contig 11862 bp, 8 predicted proteins | sample 3174711 | NCBI WGS metagenome assembly SXGR01 (sample SAMN11356860, study PRJNA531348) | freshwater metagenome | isolation source: freshwater sample F1-60 | place: China: Fuxian Lake, Yuxi | collected 2017-12-25
CGAGTGCTCCGCTCGCTGCGAGGCTTCTTCCGTCAGTGTGCTCGCGACCTACGGCCGGAAGCGGCATTCCAAGCCGTGCTCATTGCCCAGGGCCGTGAGCCGATCCCTTACTTGCCAGTGTCAGCGGCGGGGCTTGGCTCCGGTCTGCCCTACGTCTGCCTGCGTGTGCCAACCGGCGGCGGCAAGACTCTCCTTGCCGCCCAAGCCATCGGTCTGGCGCTTTCCGACCTGCTGCGGGCTGAGCGCGGCATCGTGCTCTGGCTTGTGCCGAGCCGCACCATCCTGGACCAGACCGCCGATGCGCTCCGCGATCCACGGCATCCCTACCGGCAGGCACTAACACATGGCAGCGGTGAATTTCCTGGTGCCGGTGCCGTCGAGGTGCTGACCATCGATGAGGCCTTGCAGCTCTCGCGGGCCACCGCGGCGGGATCGACGGTCGTCATTGTGTCGACGATCCAGGCGTTCAAGGCCGAGGACACAACCGGTCGGAAGGTGTTTGGCCGCAACGACGGGCTCGCCGAGCATCTGCTCAACCTGCCTGCCGGCCGCGTGTCCGACTTGCTGCCCGACGCCGACGGCAAACCCATGGCCTCGCTGGTCAACGCTCTTCGGCTACGCCGTCCCATTGTCATCGTGGACGAGGCGCACAACGCGCGCACCGAGCTGTATTTTGCCACGCTCGGGGCTGTGCTGCCCTCGTGCATCATCGAGTTCACGGCCACACCAGACCGGAAGCGCAACCCGTCGAATGTGCTGCACCATGTGTCGGCCGCCGAGCTGAAGGCAGAGAGCATGGTGAAGCTGCCGTTGCGGGTCATCGTTCGGCATCCCTCGCAGCGGGACCAGCTATTGGCTGAAGCTATTACCCTGCGGGCTGATTTGGAAAAGGTGGCGGCGAGCGAGGCGCAGGCTACGGGCGAATACCTGCGGCCAATCCTGCTCATCCAGGCCGAGAGAGTTGACCAGTGCGAGGAACTGCGCGAAAGACTGGTGCAGGACTACCGGCTGGACAGGACTGAAATCAAAATATCCGTCGGCAAGCTCGATGAGCTGAAAGACATCAAGGACATCGCGTCACCGAAGTGCCCGGTGCGGGTGATCCTGACGGTAGAGAAATTGCGGGAGGGGTGGGACTGCCCGTTTGCTTACGTCCTGTGCAGCATGAAAGAGACCCGATCGGCTACGGCGATCGAGCAGATCGTTGGACGCATCCTGCGCCTGCCCGGGGCCAAGGCTAAAAAGCATCCCGACTTGAACTGCGCTTACGCGCTGTCGGTATCGGCGTCGATTCATGAAGTGCTGGCGGAGTTGCGGGAGGCTCTCGAGCACAACGGCTTCACCCGCGCGGAAGCGGAGCGAATCATCCTACCGATTCCTCAAGGCGTTTTGCCCCTCGGCGTGCGGCCGCAGACCGTGCCCCTCGCTCCCGACAGTGAGGTGGATACTGCGGCATTGAATGCGCAGGTGGCGTTGCTTGGCGGTAAGGTGCGATTCGACGCAGACAAGGGCGAACTGACGGTCGTTGTTCCACTCGATCTTGAGGAAACAGAGCGGCTGAGCGCATGTGCCCAGACCCCAGAAGCGAGGAAACGGATCACTGTGGCCGTAGAGACCGTGCGGGACGCCGAGCAGGCTTTTGGTGGTAGCGGTGCAACGCGCGAGCCGACGCCCTACGAGCGTCAACTGGACTTCGTCGTGCCATTGCTTGCCGTGCGCGAGGGGGGGGAGTTGTTGGAATTTGAAAGCACCTTCCTGCTGGAGCGCACGTGGAAACTGAGTGAGAAGAACGCCAGTCTGCCGGCAGCCTATGATCCGCAGGAGCGACCCGCGGGGCGGATGGGGGTGCTGGATGCCGATACTACCGGCAAAGTCACAACCCATGTGGTGGAGCAGGAAGCTGAGGGTGATTTCGTGGCGACGCTGCACCAGCAGGTATTCCAGCTCAGCGGCAGCGGTGACTGGTCGCTCGATGCACTGGCAGCGTGGTTGGACCGGCAGATCGAACACGGCGACATTCCGATGAACGAGATGGTTGAGTTCCTCCGCAAGGCACTTCGCGGTCTGATGGCGAAATTCGCCCTTACGGACGCGAGCGTGCTGGCCCTGGATCGGTTCCGGCTGCGCGACCAGCTGGAGGCATTGATTGATCAGCACCGCCGGCAGGAGCGAAAGGCGGCCTTTCAGTCGTTTCTGTTGCCGGATTCACCGCTGGCGGTGAACGAAGCAGTGGCCATCAACTTCAAGAAGCTGACCTACGAACCGAGTTGGCTCTATGAGGGAGGTTTCCGGTTCAAAAAGCACTACTTTGGCGCCAAGCCCGGGGAGCTGCCGGAGAAGACATCGGCCGGTGCAGTGAAGGAAGAATTCAAGTGCGCGCAGTTCCTGGACGACCTGCCGGACGTGGAACACTGGGTTCGTAATCTTTCAGGCAAGAGCACTTCTTTCCGCCTGCAAACCTCGACGGACTGGTTCTACCCCGACTTTGTCTGCCAGCTGAAGGATGGGCGCACCCTCGTCGTTGAGTTCAAGGGTGAGCATCTGGTCGGTGGCCCGGACGCGGAAGAGAAGCGCATGCTAGGCGCGATTTGGGAGGGGCGGAGCGGGGGGCGTTGCCTCTTTGCCATGCCGTCAGGAAGCGATTTTGGCGAAATTGCCAAGGCCATAGCCCGCAAGGCGCCATCCGCCGGCAAATAACCGGCGGTTTCTGTAGCTGCGGGGACGACGGAGTCGAAGTCGCGCGCGCAAACGAATAGCCCTGGAGCTTCAGCAAGGTTGACGGTGCCCTCTGCGGACAGCAGCCAGGTCGACCGGGATAATTTAGTTTCTGGAAATTTCAGCCGGACGGCAAAAGCGGTCAATTCGTCGGCATGAGTGGTGTATGAAACATCAACACCAACAACACGGAGCCAGCCCCACTCGCCGGACAACGAACCAGTGCCCGTCCTGCCGGACGCCCCGCGCACCGGCATGGCCGATCATGCCGGCCAGCGTTGTGGCGGACAATGGGTCAGTGTTTTTCAGGGCGGGATTTCTCCGCGCTGCGGCGCGCCTGGGGCTCACGGTCGGCTCAGTGCGGATGGCAAAATCCGTCAACCGGTCGGTATGAGTAGTGTATGAAACACCACCGCTTCACCAACAGCAAGGGGACCATCATGGTTCGGGACACCGAATCGGGCGGGGATTTCAAATCCAAACTCGAGTGCCATGGTTTCATCCGCTGGGTCAGCCAGATGGACGTGGTTCTCGTTCGCCTCCAGAAGCCGCAGATCACCTACCTGGACAAGGACGGTGTCAAACGGCGCTACACAGGCGATCTGGAAGTGCTGTTTCACCCCCGCGCCAATCGCCGGCCCCTTGTGATCGAATGCAAATACTCGGCGATGCTGCGGAGGGATCCTGGGTTGGTTGAGAAGCTGGAACGGGTGGGGGATGCGATGCGTCGCCTCGGCCGTGATTTCCTGGTTCAGACTGAACACGACGTTCACGCCGATGGCTTCAAGATGATGAAGTTCGTCTTCAGCCACCGGAACAACGACCCGCATCCCGCCCAGCAGGAAATCATGGACTGCATGGCCCTGCACAAGAGTCTGACGCTGGGGCAGCTCGTTGCCGCGTTGCGGACGAATCTCGTGTCGCAATGCGAGATCGTGCCTGAAGTCTGGCGTTTGGTGGCCGTCCAGAAGCTCGCCGTCAACTACAACGAAATTTTGAACCATGCGGCAAAAATCAGTCTGCCGTCGGTATGAGTAGGCAACCCATCACCACCATGACACACATTAAGAATGAGGAGAGCACGCCCCGCGATGAGGCGACTACCGGTGATGAGGCCGCAACCTCCGTTTGCGTGGCCGGGGAGACGTGTTCAAGCCCCGTCGAGGCAGCGTCATCGTTTCCCGAGGTGACCGCGAGCCCGCTGCGCGTGCTGACCACCGCGGAACGAAATCAAAAGGAGACGAACCCCGAGATTGGGCTCATCCGGCTCAAGGCGCTTATGCCTTTTGCCCTGTCGCGCCTCGGTCGGCCCTATCAGGTGTGGGACAAGGTCTCGAACAGTTTGGTGACCTCCACTGCCGCCCTGACCGTCCGGCCCTTCGCCAAAGAACTCTCCAGTCGCCTGGCGTGCGGGACTGACTTCATTTTCAATATGGTCAGTGTGATCTGCACCAAGGGCCCCGAGAACGTAGTGGCGGAAGACATGCTGAAGGACGCCACGTCCGGGGGGAGGGGCACGTCGCGGCTTTTCAAGTCAGAGGAACAGGCACTGCAGAAGGCCGTCTACCAAGTGTGTGTTACCGAGGGACGGAAGCCCGCATCAAAGGCGGCGAACAAGGCCATCCGTGCCCATCTTATTCAGGCCGGGGGCGTTTCCCGGAAGATTTCGCGGGAGACAATCAAGGCCCGGTCCCTGAGCCAACAGATTTTGACCGCTCGCACCGATGCCTACCAGCGGGACCATCTTCATCGGGTGGCCGGACAGCCAGATGAAGTTACCGGTCTGAATTCGGTAGTCGTTATGGACACGACGCAGTTCACAGATGATGACAGTGATCTTCGGGTGGTAGACGCGCAGGGCCGGGACCTTGGCGCAGCCAATGTCATCTTCGGCATCCTTAAATCGAACCGCGGGATTTGGTCTTTTCGAGGATTTGCGGGGGCGGCAAACAGCTATTTAACTGGCCTAACTATCAAGCGCGGTCTTGTTGCCAAAGATTCCCTGCTCAAGCGGTATGCGATCCCGGGCATCTGGCCTTTTCATGGGAAACCGGGCTCACTCAACCACGACAACGGCACCGAGTTTGTAAATGAGCATGTCCGCCGCGTGCTGAAGAGCCGGGATATCGGCTACGTTGACCTCAGCCCTCCGAAGACGCCGCATTTTCGCGGCGACCTGGAACGTTTCAACCGCACCGCCCACGTCCTCTTTGCTGAGTTTCTGGCATCAGATTGCGGGAAACGCTACCTGCGGCCGGTCAACGGCCGTCCCCAAGCACAGGGCATACTATTGAACGATCTGGATCGCGCCATGACCGAGTGGGTGGTTTGTCATTATCATCACCGAGCGCACAATGGCCTCGGTGGGGACAGCCCAATTTCCCGGATGGAGAAGCTGGTTCTGGGAAAAAACGGCCTGCCGTCCTCGGGCCTGCCTGCTCCACTTGCGGATACCGAAGAGCTCAAGTGGGATTTTCTGTGGGAGGAGACCCGTGTGGTAAACCAGCTTGGAATCACATTCCATCACCGGCGCTACATTAACACGGCACTCACCAAGTTGTTCAAGCCCGGCAGTCGATCCTCGGACTTAAAGATCAAATTCAAGTTTAACCCTTATGCGATGGGATGGGTTTACGTTAAAGTTGCGGATGAAACCGGCCGCGAGGTGCCGCTCAAGGTCGAATGGCTGCCTGAAAACGAGAAGTATCGTCCTCGGGCAGACGACCAGCAGGCTTCAATCAATCCCTCCCTTTGGGAATGGGAGGCGATCTTCAAGGACATTTGCCGGGGGAACACCGCGAAACCGACCGGATCGTTGGCGGAGGAAATCTTCGCCAAGCGCGAGGCAGAAGCGGCTGCAGGCAACACCATGGCAGGCGCTCCGGGAAAAAAGACCAGAGTGACCGAGAATCGCAACCGGGCTATGCGCGAGACTCTCGGCAATGGCAATCTCCCGTCCGTGACGGCGGGCGACGCTGCCATGGACTTGTCGCAACCGCCGGTGGAAATCATCGCCGTGGAAGGGGCGAAATCCGGAAATACTGGGCGTGAGAAGAAGCCAGAAGATCCCCAACCCAAACTCTTGACGAGTGGAGGCGGCGCAGGGGCGTATTAACGACCAGAAACCACAATATGATTATGAACACCAATGAAAACACGTCCGGCGCCAATGGTGCCGGTGAACCGAAAATCAGCACGGCCCATCCACACCTCTTCGAGGTGACGGCGGCCTATCTCGACCGCTCGCTGGAGGAGCGGGTGCGGTATGCTCATGAGGACAAATTTATCCTGCACGCCAAAGCCAGGGTGGCGTTGTCCGCGATGAAGGATATTTACAATCGGCCGAAAAATCTGGCGCGGCCGGCCTGTCTCGCCGTGATCGCCAACAGCAATGAGGGGAAGACAACGGTCACGAACCGATTCCACAAGGATCTGGGCGGCGAGGCGGCTTGCGTTCTAGGTGTCCACGACGAGATGCCGGTTGTTCTGGTGGAAATGCCGGCCCGTGCCACCGAGCCCCGGGTGTGCCTTGCGATCGCTCGTGCCTTGGGCCTCACCGCTTACGGATCGGCAGTGAAGTCGCGCATGGTGAGCGACAACGTCATGCGTGCGCTCGTCACAAAGAAAGTTCAGGTTCTGATGCTCAGCGAGTTTCAGCACGTATCCCCGATCCCAAAATTTGAGCGTCAGGTAGTGTATGACTTGATCAAAGGCATCTCGAACCACGGCATCAGCATCGTTGCGATCGGAACGCAGGAAGCAAAGGTGTGTCTGGCCGAGGATGAGCAGGTCGCGAATCGTATGCGGGTCGTGAATTTGACTTCTTTTGCGCTTAACCAGGAGTTCCGGGACTTCCTGCATTCCCTGGAGTATTACTACCCGTTGCCGATGCCTTCTGGTCTGGGCACCACCGACATGGCAAAGGAGATTTACATTCGCACCAATGGCATCACCGGGGAAGTAGTCGCCTTCTGTAATGCAGCGGCGGTATACGCGATGCGCAAGAAACTGCCGTGCATTGACATGGCCGTAGTGAAGGCCTCCTCACTCCTCCCGGCGGCCAACGCAGCCTAGCTCATGACTGCTCCATGTATCTCATTGCTCCGTCCTCGGGCCGACGAATCCCTGATGTCATACCTGCGTCGTGCGCAGGATGACGCGGGTTATTCCGAAGACGGATTTGTCGCCGTGGTGGCAGGTGCCGCAATGCCTGATTCACGTCAGGCGGAGCGGCGCAGTTTTGATTGGGATTCACTCGGCAGGTATTTCAACGCTTCGGCCGAAGAGCTCTTTGAGCTGTCCGAGCGTTCCCTGTTCTACGGCAAGGAGGAGGCGAACCGCGGTGCCTTGCTGGTTCGGCGGGCTCCGTGGATCCAAACCGCTGGTTACTCGGCGCATTGTCCTTGCTGCCTTAATGATTCGCCGCACTGGCGGAAGTCATGGTTGCGTCCCGGCGCGATCGTGTGTGCGGAGCACGGCACAGTGCTGGTAAGGCACTGCTACAGTTGCGGGGGCGATCTGGGCGGAATGAATTGGATCAAACCCGCACCCGTTTGCCCCACCTGTTCGGCCCATCTCTCCTTTTCACCGGTCATAGAGGCTCCTGGGGGGATGGCCTATCGTGCGGAAGTCATACGGAATGAGACCTCAGCTCTGTTCAGAAACACGCCGGTGAATTGGAACTCCCGCGAACTGACACGTGCGGCAGTGGTATGGCGCGCAGCCCAGGCGCTGAACACAAAGCCTCAGTTCATGGATTTGTGTTCTCTCTTTTGCGGGAGCGCCGATCTCGGTGCCTACGACACCCAAACCACAGCTACAGGACTGGCGATGCGCTATGCCCAATCCTATATCGTTGCTCATTTTCTAACCGAACTAAATCCAGGCCTGCTGGAGCATTATAGCCTGGCAAACGGCAATTCTGCTGAACGCAAACTTGCCGACAACGCGGTGTTGCTCGAGTTGAGCGAGATTGCAGAGGCCTTCTACCTCCAGCAGGCACAAGTCAAAGCCGAAGGACAGCGGATGTTGTCGTTTGCCCCCTGTGATGGAGAGTGCAGCATTAGCATGACCACCGATTTCCGTCAGCTGACCAGGTCTGTCGCCAGTTGGGCGGGGCAGAAAGTCGTTCCGACCGCGGCGTAGCATACGTTCAGAGGGACCCGGCGCCGACACATTGATCGGATCATGAGAGCAGCGGCGATATATTCCGACGAGCGAGAACAAGGTGCGACCAGCTTAGCAGCCTGTTGGTATGTGGCGACATCCCGGAAATTATTGATAGCCCTCGCTGACAGCTTGAGAAACGCCTCGGCGGTAAAGCCAAGTTGCGGTCTTCCAGCCAATGCCTTTCGCCATCGGTGAGACATGGCAATCAGGGCGGGATGGGCGGGGTCCGCCGAATTGATTGATCGAAAGCACGTCAGGCAATGGGGCCAGGACTCCAGCCAATGCTGGACGATGATGCAACTATCCGTGCTGAAGTAGGGAATGGGGGTGTGGCAGTGCGGGCACGTTTCTATAAGCTCTACCCCGTGGTCGGGGCAGGCTGCCGCAAAGCAAGATCGCCAATACCGTCGCCCATATTGGCATTGCTGGAGGCATGGGCAGCATACCCGTATCGGTCCATTATATTGTCTGGTCGCCTTGTTCCAGACTGAGCGACTCCATTGATCTGGAATGGATATCCGTTCGGCCAACGATGGAGAACTGTCCACCATGCTCAACATGGCGTCTAGGCGGATCCGCGGAATGATTCGGTCCAGGTCAGAACGCGCCTGCTGGTGGCTTAGGCCGAACAGGGTTTCGCCAACGCCAGCGACCGTCTGGCAATTTTGGGTGGCCAGTTGATAGAGCAAGGAGCCAGCGGATTCGTCAGGGCGAGGCCGGATGAAGTCGGTCATAGGCACCTGCCGAATGCAGGTTCCTACTATACCGGTGAGATTGCAGAATTCGCCGTAGGGGTGGAATCTGTGCCTGCTTCAGCTCACTGGGGCTAAAAAGTAGCCCCGCTACTCCGGGCCTAAACTTAAGCTACGGGGCGGAACGACGTGATGGCGGCTTCGTGCTGATATGCCCGAAACCTAATTCGGACCAAGCAATCGAGGTCGGATAAAGTGTCGAAATGGGGGTGCGCAAAACTTTCGCCAAAAGGGCGACTTCATAGTCTCCCGCCCAGCGAACTCGACCCTCCAGGGCTGCAACGATGCCTCGTGATACATCCCATCCCAGTAGCTGGCATTCGGTCGCAAGTTTGGCTTGCGACCAGCCCAATTCCATTCGTCGGCGCTGGATCGCGGGGCCGATTACGTTTTTTGGAATGTGACCACGCTTGGGCATTGTCTGGAAAATCAGACTTGAACATACAGTTTCCTGATGTGTAGGATGTCTGGAAATCCAGACATTATGCGTGCTGTCTCTTACCCGAAACCTGCCCAACGTCTGCTGGTGGTCAGATTATTCGGTGAAAAATTGCCTATGGGGGCAAAATTCACGATTTGGCCGGTATGGGTTCGGTATGAGCCAATCCGTCGTCAATTTTTCGCCCTCCTTTGCGTGCAACGAATCCAGCCGCAATGGATGGGCTGAAGCTATTCCCCATGCCTCCATTCTCCCAAGAAGCAGAAGCTCAAATTCAAAGGGTCACGGATTTTTTCAGTGGGCCCACCGGTCGGGACCACTACGACCAGCTCTGCCATTTTGCGGAGGGATACACCAGGCGCTATGACAAGCTCTGCACCTACCTATCGAGGACTGGGGAAGACTTTTTCCAGGACGCCGTGACCAGTTGCCTTACCACCAAGGAGGATGGGGCATGTGTGCGGAGGATTCCGCCTGAGGTGCCTGTAGTCGCGGCATTGAAGGAAATCATCAAAAGCAAGATTGGCCATGCGTTCGAGTCTCAGAATTTCGTTACCCGAGGGAAACTTCCCGAGTCAGACAATGACGCTGACGGGGGACCCAAGCCACACTACGAACCCAAGGTTCCGTTTTGGGAATCACAGAGTGATCGGCTTAGCGAAGAGGAGAGAGAGGCAGCGGCAGCAAGGTTTGAATCATTCATCACCTTTGCGAAGTCCGATCGAACGGTTCATGGAATGCTAAAACTCATCCGAGACGAAAACCTGGACAAGCCGGCCAGCTTGATCGCCGAGAGGCTGGGGATCACCGAGCCCGAGGTGTATGTTGCGCGCAAAAGGCTCGCAACGCTGGTCGAGCGATTTACCCAAAAGGAGCATGTCGCCAAATGAAACCATCAGAGCCAAACAAGCCGCGGTTCAACGCCGTTAGAGCAATTAACTCAGTCTATGACCTGGCTTATGGGAGCGCGGAAGAGTTCGAGAAGTTGACCAAGGAAGAGATCAGGGCTGATTTGAAAACGATGGGCGTCGACACGGAGAAGGGCTGGCATGCCATGCAATCGATGATCAAGTCAGCACAGGGGAAGGTGCGTTTGGCGGCCGCCCGCGAACAACGTCTCAAAGCCTCGTCCGAAGCCAGTCCGCACGGCAGTTTCACCGAGTCAGCGCAGGCACTGATCGAGCAGATCAGGGGCCTCCTACTATTGAGCGAGGGTAACGCCTCCGTTTTCGCCCGCAAAGCGGAGAGCATGCCGATCAAGGATTTGATATCACTCCGTGACCAGTTGGTGAAAACAGCGGCGCGAGCCGCTAAAAAGCCTCACGATGCGGGGTGAACCGTTGTTGTTGACTGCCGCAGCAGAGGCGAGGCGCCTACTGGAGCGGTATGGCATTGCAGAGCCGAACGAGATCATCCTTGAGGACATTGCTTGGGATCTTGGCGTCGAAGTCACAACGGGTAGTCTCACGGGCGCCGAGGCGCACTTGGTGAGGGTGGGCGATTGCGGGACCATCACGGTGAGTGACCAATTGACTGATCACGGAGCACGACGTTTCGCCATCGCCCACGAGCTGGGCCATTGGCAAATGCACCGGACCATTTCACAGATGTTTTTCTGCACGGATTCTGACATGAAGGAATACCGACACAGTGGGGCGGAGTTGGAGGCAAATACCTTCGCCTCTGAGATGCTCATGCCCAAGGCAATGATCGATCCACGATTACTTTCGGCTGAGCCAACGTGGGGTATCATCAAGCAGTTGAGCGAGACGTTTCAGGTCGCGCCCATTTCAGCTGCCGTGCGCTACGTTGATCTTACGAAGCAGCCGGTCATGGCAGTATTTTCCGACTGCAGAAATGTGAAGTGGTGGCGGGAAAATCGCCCTCGAATGGATGGCCTGTGGCTTGAATCGCAACAGCCTCTGGCGAAGGATTCCGTGGCCTATTATCACGCCGAAGCGGGAGAGAAAGCGCCGGAACTCATCCAGGTGCCATGGGACGCCTGGTTCTCTCATTGCCGTCGTGATGAGGACGAGGAATTGTTCGAGCTGGCGGCCACGGTCGATGACCGTGGCACCGTGATGTCCCTGCTCTGGGCGCCAGCACGCTAAGGTGGTGGCGTGGTCAGCAACGCGGGGGTTCCCTGTATGGTGTCGGCATGAGTTGTTGAGGTGGCCGCAAAAACCAAAGGCCGGTTCGTCGTCGGCATGACTTATGGTCGATAAAAGTCGATTTTGAGCCGAAAATTTACCCCTGCAGGCCATCGCCGTAAATTTGCTTAGCCACCAACCGGTAAAGCCGTCGGTTCGAGTTCACGTGGTTTTGCTTGGATCGATTGACGCTAGAAGGGGAAAGGAAGCCGCTAGGGATTATTCCGGTCGGCATCACTTACCTCAATCGGGGTGGCTGCTGGTTTCTAACAACTTGGCAGCAATTTGTGAATAAATTTTTGGGAAAATTATCGAGTGTTTTCTTGACTGGGGGGTATGAAATGGGGAGAAATGGGGCGTTCTGGGGAATTAGGGCCCCGAACTCACCCATGTCGCCTTCAGGTAACACCATTTATTCCGGCCGTTTTGAGCACACGCTCGATGACAAGAATCGTCTCACGATTCCTTCATTGTGGCGTTGGGCGCATACGGACACGGAGACATTTTTGGCGATCCCGCATCCCGATAGTTACATCGCCGTGTTGCCGCCGGCGCGGGTGGCGAAATTACTCACGCAGGTTTCCGAAATGAAAATATCGGACCGCGAAGCGCAGGCGGTGAAGGCGAAGATTTTTTC
>SXGR01314907.1_pt1 | contig 11859 bp, 15 predicted proteins | sample 3174711 | NCBI WGS metagenome assembly SXGR01 (sample SAMN11356860, study PRJNA531348) | freshwater metagenome | isolation source: freshwater sample F1-60 | place: China: Fuxian Lake, Yuxi | collected 2017-12-25
CAACTAGTAACATTAATTCATTTATTTTTACAGCGCATCCGCGCCTTAGAATTTTAACAATGTTTTTCCAGCATTTAAAATACAGTAACATCCTCAATAATTTAAAGAACTGATTAAAATGTTAAAATTAAAAAGAAACGAGAAAGAAAAACAGAGTATGAGATTAAACCTAGCCCCTTGTCAAGCAAATAATTTCATTTCTTGTATTCCTCGACTGAAATTATTTTTATTCCACGGAAGTTTTCTTTCATAGAAATGATAGCTTTTTGGGCGTCTGCTGCCCAAATAGGTGTCTCACCAGCACACAACACTTCGGCATCATTGGGCAATTTGTCGTTCCCAGAACGGAGATATTGAGTCCATTTAATCTGGTAACGATTCATCGTTTTGCGGTTTTTAACTTAACGTCTCCTACCATCCAATATGGGGGGTTCTCACGGCTGTATTTAAAAATGCTGTGTTCTGGAATTATAAGTTCGCCCTTGTAGCGTTGCATACCTTTTGCAATATAATAATGTTCTGGGGCTACCCATGCATTGGGGTTGGTGCTGTGATGATTTATTACAAGGCTTTGCATAACATAAATATATGAGATAGATTAACATAAATGCGTCAAGCATCAAAAAGTGTGTTATTATATGCCTATCGACTTCGCTGGTCGTTAACAAGCGGCACAAAACTATGTCTGATGAAGTAACTGCACCCAACGCTGGGGGTGCTGATAGTAACCCAGTGGTAAAGTCCAACATTACAATGGCAGAACTTGCACGCCATCGTATTAGCCAGAAGACCCAAGGGCAACCGCCCTCGGCTCCTACGGCTTCAGAACCCAAGCCAGAGGAGCAACCAGAACGTAAAGCTGAGACAACGAAAGAGAGTGTCCCAGCCGAACCAAAGGAAGCCCCAAAAGCAAAGGATGTTCTTTCAAACGAAGTTGATCTAGAGAATATGTCAGAAGCGGAACTGCGCGAACTATCTGAAAAGCTAGGTTCGCGTGCCGTGGCCCGATTTGGGGAACTCACTGCTAAACGCAAACACGCCGAGGAACAGCTTGCTGCCCTTCGGAATGAGTTAAACAATCGCAATAACAGCGACCCACTCGCTTCTGAAAAAACCAAAGACAATCCCTATGCGTCTATCAAGACCCTTCCCGACCTACAGGCTAAAACCCAAGAAGTCGATGAGGTGATTGAATGGGCCGACGATGTGCTATGGAACAATGAGCATTTGGCGGCGGATGACGTAGTGGCAACAGTAAACGGTCAGGAGTTGACAAAACTACAAGTGCGGAAAGCCCTGCGCGATGCTCAAAAGGCTCGTAAAGACTTTCTTCCCTCGCAGTTGCGTGAGCTACAGGCCAGTGAACAACGTAAAGCCCTTCGCGGCCAAATGGAAGTTGCTGCTAGACAGGAATTGGAATGGATGGGTGGTGAGGACAACGATGTTCGTAAGCAATATGAGATATTAAAGGGCAGTCCCCTTCTCAGAAAGGCTATGGATAGCGTCCCTGACCTAGAGCCTTATATGGAGTATATGGTGGCACACGCCGCTAATTCTATTTATGGCCGCAAGTCTATTAACATAGACAAGCCCAAAGCCTCAATCAACCCGCCTTCTTCGCCCGGATTTTCGGCAGCTCAAACCGAGCAGCCCGAAGGCCGTCAGCAGAAGCAGGAGAAAGACATTCAAGAACGGTTCTTAAAGACTAATGCAGTGAGTGACTTCATAGCTCTCCGAACTCAACAAATTTTAAAACGTAAATAATTATCTAACACAATGGCCTTTTCAAACACATTCGACACAACCAATCCGGGTTCTGCGGTATCTAACCGCGAAGACCTGCTTGACGTATTGACGATTCTTGCACCAGAGGAAACTCCTGTGCTGTCGTCCGCCCCTAAATCCAAAGCTTCCGCCACTTTCGTTGAGTGGACAGTGGACAGCCTTTCTGCTCCCGTCACCACGGGTGTTGCGGAAGGTTCTGATGTCACTGCCTTCACCGACAAATTTGCTGGCCGCGCTCGCCTTGGCAACTATGTTCAAAAGTTCCGCCGTGACTTCATGGTGTCTGACTTGCAGAACGCTGTTGACTCGGTTGGCCCAGCCAAGATTGCTCAAGCGGAGGCGAAAGCCGTCCGTGAAATCAAGCGCGACATTGAAGCAACGCTTCAGTCTAATAATGACCGTTCGGTAGAAGATGGTGGTAGCACCGTCTACGGTCTGCGTGGTTTGGGCGACTGGATTGATTCCGCTGGCCCAAGCGATGTTCCTGCTGCCTATCGCACTCCTGCTGCAAGCATTAATGCATCTGGTGCAGTGACAGAAACGGTGTTCAATAACCTGATTACCTCCATCTATCGCGTCACTGGCACAACAAACAGCCTTACGCTGGTTGCTGACACAGCCCTGCGCCGCGTTATTAGCGATTATGCCCGTACCTCTGGCAACACAGATTATTCTGTTCGCCAAGTGACGTACAATGGCGAGGTTTCGACCATCAAGCTCGCAGTTGAGATGTATGAGTCCGACCACGGCATGGTGAGCATCGTCAACATGAACCCTGACTGCGCTCCTGACACATCGAACAAAGACACTGGTTACCTTATCAATCCTGATTATTACGGGGTTGGCGAGTTGATTAGTCTTGGCAGCACACGCCTGCCTAACCTTGGCGGCGGCGACCGTGGTTATGTTGATTGCACAATGACATTGCTTGTTAAGCACCCCGGTGCGCACGGCAAAATCACAGCAATCGTCTAACCTTAACTAAGGAACTACTACTATGCCTAAATTAACAGTAAACGAGGCCGCTTCTGGCTTCACACACATCGTATCGGTTGAGTTTTCCGATTTAGTTGCTCAAGGCACTGGCGTTTCAAAGGCCATTGCTGTTCTTCCTGCTGGCAGTGCTATTGAACTTGTGGGCGTCCACAAGGCAACGGCTGCTGTTGGTAGCTCAAGCGTTGTTCTTGACGTTGGTACAACATCAGCCACTCCTACGGAGTTTATTGCTAGTTTGGATGCTGATGCAATGACGGTTCCTGTTTACAATACAGGCACGTTATTTGTGCAAACTGCTGGCAACACTACCATTGAAGGTGGTTCGCTGCCTGTTAAGCCTGTCGCTGCGGATACAACGGTGTATCTCAAAGTTACTGATGCTGCCCTCGCTAGCCTCACGGCTGGTCGTTGGGTTATCGGTATGCGCGTGCTTAACCTTGGTCAGTTCTAATCGAAGCACAAACTAGTCTTGCTATAATTGGGGCATACCTTATGGGTATGCCCCTTTTTATTGCATGAACATAATTACTCAGCTACCAAAATATTCTGATGGTGAAGTAAATAGAGCGTTAATCCGCGAAATTTATACGGGCATGGAGTTAAAAAAACAGATTGAAAAAAAGAAAGAAATTGAGGCGGCAGAACAAGCTAAAGAGCATAGAGATGTTAGAACCATAAAGGGCTTGGGGCGATGTGTGGGCGTTATCCCAGAATGGGAGTTTTTCCGTATGCAACAGAGATACGGCCACGCTGAAATTCATTCCAAGGGTTTTATGAAATATTTTCAGAAAACATTTCCGCACTTGTCCCCTAACAAACTATAATGCAAGACAAAACCTATACGGACTTCTATGCAGACGTTTTGGCCCTATCGGGTAATAGCAGCTTTACAACGGCTGAACAAACCCGCATTTTAGCTAACGCAAACCGTAGGTTATATCAAGCCTATCGCAGTTTTTCAAGTTGGCCGCGCTACATTGTGGGTGGTCAATTACGTCCGGCTGTGGATGGTGTAATTAGTCGTGATGCTATTGCTGGAGCAACATACACCATAAGCACTGCAACTCGTAGTGGTACTGTAGTGACTATCACTACAAGCACGCCTTACGCTATGTTTACGGATTCAACAGTAACAATCGCTGGATTGTCTGGCACTATAGAACCCGATGGCGATTATGTAATTACCGAAGTAAGTTCCACCGTGTTTACCTATGATTTAGACACTGGCACCGGCACAGAAACCTATACTGGCAGCGGCACCGTGGTGTATGATGGTATTGATGAGGTAGATAGTTTTAATCGAGTTTTCCGCGAAAATCCACTCAACCTTAAATCTGCTGTTGAATATGAATTTTACGTTGATATTAATGGTGCTAATGTTATTAATAATTGGGACGATAGAGAATCTTTTTGGGTTGGATTTCTTAAACAATCAGGCGTCCCATATACTTCAGCCTCTACAGATATACCTTTAGAATTTTACAGATTTGCGGTTCATGCTACTTATGCTGACTATCTTAGGTTTGATGGTCAAATAGACAAAGCTATGGCCGAAGAAAACAACGCTCAGGTATACCTTGCTTTAGAAATTGATAAAGCCGAAGGTCAGCGTAATGTTAATAGTTTACAACGCAGAATTTCAACCTACAACTCCCGTCAATCCCGTTAATCATGGCTAATACCTTTTCAGTAAATTTATATCCGCTTCCCGCACCCGGAGCCACGCTCCAAAAAATAACAGTTAGCACCACCGCTATTCCGTTTACCTCTACATTCTATGACGGGAAAATAAAGTTTGTGCTATTTGAAGTGCAAGGTGGTGGGGTGTATGTCACTTTTGATGGCAGCACACCCAGCTCAAGCAATGGGCATTTATATGCTGTAAACACCCGCGAGTTCTGGAGTGCTAACAGGGCAGATGAGGCTAAATTTATTCGTGCAACAGTGGATGCCACTGTTTACGGCTCACCCTTTACCTGCTAATTTTATGGCTAACTCAAGAATTGTTAATGGCCCAATGCAAGTGTTGCCCACGCCGGGTGTGGGTGATAGAACATTAGCTGTCACTGGAACAGCTTCCGACTTTATTGTGGCGGCTCTTGATGCTGACACAAGCCATGTCTATTGGAGTTTAGATGGGTGTGATATGCGCGTCACGATTGACGGAGGTGCGCCTACGGCTGGGGCTGGACACATCTTTAAGGATGGCAACTCTGGTATTTGGAGTCGCTCATGGTCTATTGCTGCTAAGGTGATAGCAGTATCTGGCAGCGGCACAATTACAATTAGCGAACTCAACTACGCCTAATATGTCTGGAATCTTTGACCAATTAATCAACTACGCACCCCCTAGTAAATTAACGGGTACGGTAACGTATAAAGGGACATGGAATGCGTCTACAAATACGCCCACGCTTGTAGACCCTACAGATTCTACCACTAATGGTCATTATTATGTAGTGAGCGCGGCTGGCACACAATTTAGTTTAGTATTTAACATTGGAGATTGGGTAATTAGTGATGGGACAAATTGGGAAAAGGTAGATAATACAGATGCTGTAGATAGCGTATTCGGGCGCACGGGCGCGGTGGTAGGCGTAAGCACAGATTATAGTGCGGTGGGCATTACAAACACTGCGCTTGGAGCAAGTAATCCTTCCACTGTTGCAGCTACTACTGTTACAGCCACAAGCACGATTGCAGCAACGGGTGCAGTGACAGGTTCAAATTTAAGCGGCACAAATACAGGAGATCAGACAATAACTTTGACGGGTGGGGTTACGGGTAGTGGCACAGGTTCATTTGCAGCTACGGTGGTAACAAACGCCAATTCGACCGGAGCAATTACTTCGGTTGGCAACGCTACTTCGCTCGGTTCTTTTTCCTCGGCTAATTTATCCTCTGCCCTAACCGATGAAACAGGATCGGGGGTGGCGGTGTTTGCCACCTCTCCAACCCTTGTCACGCCAAACCTTGGCACGCCAGCCAGCGGCACTTTGACGAGTTGCACGGGTCTGCCTATCAGCACGGGCGTTTCTGGTCTTGGCACGGGCGTAGCAACAGCTTTGGCGGCTAACGTAGGTAGCGCAGGCGCACCCGTTGTATTTAATGGCGCACTTGGAACACCGACAAGCGGCACGGTGACGAATCTTACCGGCACGGCGTCGATCAACATCAACGGCACGGTGGGAGCCACGACGCCTGCGGCGGGGAGCTTCACGACGCTGGGGGCGACGGGCGACGGAACCTTCGCCTCTGGCGGTGGAACGGTTACGATTGGTGCGGCTGGCACCGGGGCAACGGCGGCGAATCTTACGTTAACGGGAAGCAGCGCGGCAAATCGCGGCGCATATATTTCGCTCAAGAAAAACGGCACGGAGTACAACGCCATCGGGCATGAGAGCGTGGTGAATGGCGGCGGCAGCACCTCCAACGACCTAATTATTTATGGTGCGTCTGGAACGAATGTCAAAACAAGCTTCGGGGGCATCGGCCCCATCACCACGACTTCAGCCACCGGCTTCGCGGTGACGGGGACTGGCACAACTTCTGGAAATTTTGGTGCTGGTGCGGCGGCAGATGGAACTTTTGCTTTGTTAGCTTCATCTACAACTCAACGCGCACAACTTACCCTGAAGGGCAGCAATGTTGTTGGGATAAGGTTTCAATCTACAGACATAAATGGAAGCGAAAGAAATTGGGGATTTGCAAATAATATTGATGCGCAAGGTTCTTTGTCTGTGCGTTATGGTGCAAGTCAAGGTGCTGACCCAACGACCACCATGGCGCAATTTTCCTCCACCGGCCTCGCGGTGACGGGCGCGTTGAACGCGACGGGCTACGTTACTGGAGCCGGAACAAACCCCGGCGGTCTTGGTGGCTCGCGCTGGGTGTATGACTGGTTTTCGGGTGATCACCGTAATTTTAGCTATGGAGCCAACTCTTCGACCAATGGCGCGTGGTCTTGGATTACACAGCGGAGCGACGGGAGCAATTCCGTAACTCCAATGTCGCTCACCTCCACCGGCCTCGCGGTGACGGGGACGCTGAGCTGCACCACTGGAGCCAATTTTGCGACGAGTTCCGGCAGCGTCGGCATCGGGACGAGCAACAGCGACCCAACGAACAATCGCGTCAACGGAATGTTCATAACCAACGAAGGACGTCTTTATGCTAGGGCGACAGGCTCATGGGATTTAGGTTCTAACTCCTCTACTCCTGTTCATATCACGTTCTACACTGACAACGGCTCGGCGCGGATTACGGCTGGTAGCATTTCAAGCAGTAGCTCTACAACGGCGTTTAACACCTCCTCTGACGCCCGCCTTAAGATCAACGTCCGCGACTACTCTACCGGCAACTTGTTTGATCTCCTCCAGCCGCGCATCTTCGACTGGCGCAGCGGCGAGAAAAATTCTATCGGCTTTATCGCGCAGGAACTCTACGCAGTTTATCCGCAAGCCGTCAGCCCCGGCGACGATGGCGAGGAAATTGAGCGCACTTGGGGCGTCGATTTCTCCAAGCTCGCCCCAGCCTTGGTCGCGGAAGTAAAGAGCCTCCGCCAACGCCTCGCCGCCCTAGAAGCCAAATGAGCTACGACGCAAATTCCACGGACTCAATGTTGAGCCGAATCCTTGAACGCATGGACGCGCAGGATGCCAAGCTAGAATCTATTCATGCGCAGTGTCTCAAAACCAACGGGCGGGTCAGTATGCTGGAAGTTTTTAAGTCAGAGTTGAAGGGTAAAGTGGCAATTTTGGCGGCAGTGATTTCGGCAGCTACCGCATGGTTAATCAAACGTAACGGCTAAAAAATAATAACAATAATACCACATGAACATGACGTCGGAACAGGCACTCAATAATTTATATAACGCAGCCCGTCTTGCTCCGCTTAACGCCGAGCAGCATGAGCTTATTCGCAAATGCGCTGAACAGCTTGCAGAAGCCTTAAAGCCCAAGCCTGAGCCTGTTTCTCAAGACTAATATGTTTAGCTTTATCAGCAGCGCATTAGGCGGTAGCTTGCTTGGCGGCATCCTAAGCCTTTTCCAGAAGTGGGCTGATGTTAAAGCCAAGGGGATGGAGGCCGACATTGAGATACGCAAGATGGAGAGCATAGCGCGGCTTAGGGTGACAGAGGGTGAGCTGGCGGCATTTAACACTTCCCAGCAGGCCAATGAGGACATTGACATCCCAGAAAACACCCCTGTCTGGGTGTCAGCCATCCGTGTGTTAGTAGACGCTTTTCGGGCGTTTACCCGTCCCGGTCTTACTTGGGCCATGATTGTTACGCTTAGTTGTGTTATATTTGGAGATAAACTAGGTATTTCTGCTACAGAAGCCGTCATCTCAGATTTTGTATTTACTACGTCAACAGCCGTTATGTGGTGGTTTGGTAGCCGTCCTTTGGCTAGAACTGCTAAGTAATCGCTTGTAATGCCCTTTCCATGCGTTTTAAGGCGATTTGACGTTTTAAAGCCACTTCCCCACCCATAATCAATCAAACCCCCTACAATGAACTATAAAAGCGACAAGAAAATGAACAAGAAACAGATGATGAAGAATGGCAAGAACGAGTCTGCTAAGAAGCGCGTGATGGAGGCTGGCACGGCTAATGGTGGCCGTATGAGCTATTCCACGTCCCGTAAGGCTTGCTAATATGGCTAAGTCCACCGTTAACTCGGCTGGCGTTTACACCAAGCCAACAATGCGTAAACGCTTGTTCCAGAGCATTAAAGCTGGGAGCAAGGGGGGCAACCCCGGCCAATGGTCTGCACGCAAAGCCCAACTATTAGCTTTTAGCTATAAGAGGGCTGGCGGCGGCTACAAAACCTCTAAGTAGCCATTGAAGGCACAACAACGCAGTCTTGTGGATTGGACGCGCCAAAAATGGCGTACATCGTCTGGCCGGCCAAGCCTTGAAACAGGGGAACGCTACCTACCTGATGCTGCCCAGAAAGCCCTAAGTTCTGGGGAAAAAGCGGCCACTAATAGAGCTAAACGCCAAGGCATGAAAGCGGGAAAGCAGTTTGTAAAACAGCCCAAGAACATTGCCAAAAAAACAGCAGCCTATCGCTAACATGAATCCCCGCGACCTACCCTGTAACAGCCCTAGACGAGATATTAGTGGCGGCAAAAAATCTGTCGTTAAAGCATGCCAAAACGGACAGGAGCGTATTGTGCGTTTTGGAGATGCTAATATGTCAATTAAGAAGTCCTCCCCCGCACGCAAAAAAAGCTATTGCGCTAGGTCTGGCGGCATCAAAGGAACCTCTAACAAATTATCTGCTAACTATTGGAGCCGAAAAAAATGGGGTTGCTAGACACAAGTTTAGAGATAATCACTTACGATTGCGTTAATTGCAAACGCACGTTGCCAAAAGAACAATATTATTGGACAAAGAAAGGCTATAGGCATTCCCACTCATGCAAAGCCTGTTATCAACTCAAGCGCAGAGGCTATCAAATAGCTTACATGAGTGGTATCGGAAAGGAAAAGGCGCAAAACAGGTATTCTCCAGAAAAACGCTCAGAATCCATTGTTAAAAGTTACGGCCTTACGCTTGATAAATATAATCAAATAGTTAAGGTGCAAGGGGGTGGATGCGCTATTTGCGGCAGTAAACAGGCCAAAACTAAAAAAAATGGAAGATTCTGCATAGACCACAATCACGCTACTGGTGAAGTACGGGGACTATTATGCGCTCCTTGCAATCGTGGCATTAGTCTTCTTGGCGATAATCCAGACACACTTAAATTAGCAGCAAAATATTTATTGTCTCCACCGAGCCGTCGAGCTTGGGATTGTTAGGGTAATATAAGCCCATGCCACGCTTTGATAACTATGGCCCACTGGATAATCCGTTAATAGAAGAAGGCGATACAGGATTTTCACGCATCAATGCCCGTCTGCGCCCCGATCAGCTAAAGGCTGGAGAGGTAGCTTTGTCCACAAATGGTCGCATGGACGTAGATGGTGCATGGCAGACACGCATGGGCGTGCAGAACCTTGGTTCTTCTATTGCTACCAATGCCACAGCATTGACGCTGCCGTTCTATACCTACGCCAATAAAACAGGCAATAGTTTAACTACTGTTGGAACAACCATCACTATTGGGTTTGCCACTGCCCATTCTTTTACTACGAATACACTGGCGTATGTTTCTGGTATAACAGGGATTAGCCCATCTTTTGTAGCGCAGAATTATATTATTACGGTGGTGAGTAACACCTCTGTTAGTATTACGATTTCAGGTATTACTGGAACAGCCACTGGCACTGCTGTAGTTGGCGCACCAAGATTAGAAGACACAAATATTAATGCTGTTTATGGTAGCTGTCTATTTTCAGACCCAACTTCTGATAATGAAGAATACATTATTTTGGCAACTAACATTAATGTTAAAGCCGTTAATGTAAAAACAGGCGTAGCCACCACAATTACCTATCCCGGCAGCATCACTATTAGCGAAGAAGTAAACTTAATTCAAGCCTTTAACTATCTGTTCCTGTTTAGAGATGGATTAACGGCTTTGCAATTTACAGGAAGTTTAGCTAGCAGCCCTGCTTTTGCACTGGTAGACAATGGGACATATACTCAGCCATTAACATTAACCGCTGCCAATAATTGCACTATTAGTAATGGTGTTGTAACAATTAGTGAAACAAGTCATGGTTTGAGTGTTGGAAACGTGGTTAGGATTATTGACGCTGGCAGCACAAATCTTACGGCTCTTTCTGAGTTTTACGTTACCACCGTAGCCAACGCTAATACATTTACATTCTTTGCTACAGCAGATAATGCTAGCGCGGTTAGTATAGTGTTAAGTGCGCCACAAAGCGTAGGCGGCGGCTTTACGCATATGCCAGCCCCTCCTTGGGCTATCTATCATCAAAGACGGCTTTGGATGCCCTTTTACTACACCACCACTGGCTCTAGCGGAAGCCCAACTATTGCTACGCGCAACATTAGGGATGAAATTATTGCGTCAGACGTTTTAGATCAGAACACTTACGATCAGATTGAAGCCAACTTTCGTATTGCTTCTGGTGGAGCTGACTTCGTTGTTGCCATTCAACCGTTTGCTGAAGACAATGTTATTGTGTTCAATCGCAACACGATCCACCTTATTCGCGGTGTAAGCCAACCCCTTAAAAACGTAACGGTGCAGGAAGTAACGCGAGAAGTGGGCTGTATTGCTCGCAGAACAGTAGTTCAAGTAGGCAATCAAATTTTCTTCTTGTCTGACAACGGGGTGTACTCCGTAAACTTTGAAGACTTATACAATCTTCGTGGTGCATCTATGCCCATGAGTGAATCAATTAATCCATTGATCAAACGGATTAATCCAGATTACATTGGTAATTGCGTTGCTACCTATCACGACAATCGTTATTACCTTGCCGTTCCTTTAGATACATCCACAGAAAACAACGCTATTTTTGTTTATAACTTCCTTAATCAAGGCTGGGAATCGCTAGATATTATTGACCAGATAGGATGGAATGTCCGCAATTTTGTTAGGGCTGGGGCTGGCGGCACTAATAACCTATATGTTGTTAATAAAGATGGCGGTATTCATATACTAGACTACCGCGACGACGACAAAGATTTATTAAATCTTCAGATTGGTGGAACAGCCGCTGCCTATTCTATTTATTCTGAACTAAAAACCCGTCAATATACAGGCGGCACAATGGAAAGAAAACGGTTTAATTCTTTTGAGCTACAAGCAGAAAGTTCCTCAAGCAATGCTTCGGATGTTGATATTTCTTTTATAACTCAAAATCCCGACAACGACGAAACTCTTGAGTCGCTATCTTCGTTGCTTGGGGAGACGCTTTCTATTTCAGAAGATGCCTCTGTACGGGGACGCATTGGCAATGTGCGCGGGTATGGTGGTCAATTTGTGTTTGAGCCTACGATTGGTCGCCCAAAAATTCGCACCATTAAACTTGCCGCCCAACTTACCGATCTTGGCATAAACTCTAAGAAGTAAACCAAATTTCTGTAAATAACACTGATATACTACCCTTATGGCTATTTTGACGACAGGAAACACTTTTGTTAATGGTGA
>SXGR01642592.1_pt1 | contig 11859 bp, 8 predicted proteins | sample 3174711 | NCBI WGS metagenome assembly SXGR01 (sample SAMN11356860, study PRJNA531348) | freshwater metagenome | isolation source: freshwater sample F1-60 | place: China: Fuxian Lake, Yuxi | collected 2017-12-25
ACCATTGCAGAGCTGGCGCTGAAACTGCCAATGATTTGAATTCAACACCTTTTCTCTTGGCTGCTGAGCGCGGAGATGCAGCAGCATTAAAAGTGCTGTTAGGTAAAGGAGCTCGGATCAACAAGCGGGAGTTTTTCCATAGCACCACGCCATTGATGATGGCCTGCCAAGGTCCAGGGGGCGAGGATGACCCCCCGCTGGCAGGTGCACAGATGATCGCGCAAGAAGAGGCTGTCCGCTTTTTAATCGAGCAAGGTGCAGAAAACGATGCCGTTTCAGACAACGGCAACACTGCAATTGGCAACGCAGTGCGACGTGGGAACACTTCCATCGTTCGAATTCTTTTGGACTCTGGAGCTAAAGCTACCGAAGCCCTCCCGCGTGGTCAAAGTTTGCTTGAACTTGCCAAAGCAAGAGGGCATGCAGATACCGTTGATATTCTTGCCAAAATTGGCAAAAAATGAAAACAATTTTTTGCCAATCAACAGGAGACCAGAATCATGGCTAAACCCATCGTCGTCTCGCTAGACGGTATTGAATCGAGTTTTGACCACATCAAACTCGATCGAAAGCGACTTTATGGTGAACGCCGTCGTGTTCCCTTAGACCTCACAGGGGAGCCGTGTGTCAAATCTGCATTGACATCAGATGGCCTGTACCTGCTTCAGAGCGGCATGACAGCTCAAGGGTATTTTGATGAAAGCGGACGCTGGCTTCAAAAGTCTCAATTGGTAGGCATCGGATCGGATGGGCAAGCTTTAGAGCCGATGCCCTCTACTTTGGGTGCGGTGCAGCCGTTGGAGTTGGTCGAGCCTGATGTCTTGCTAGAGCACGTCGTTGAATCGGTTTACACCCTGGAAGCAACGAATCTGGCTGCAGCACTGCAAGAGAGATTGGCTGCAGGTGACGTTTTTCGATTTAGCTTTAGTTACTCAGCCGATTACAAGCAATCAGCAGCGTTTTTGTTGAAAAACACGGAGGGCATTTTTTGTTTGATTGGCGCGCCTCTTACTGCAACATGGTCAGAGCCGGGCAAGCTTGCTGAGGTGGTTGACGCCGAGGATTCGTCTGATGACCTTGATTTCGAAATGTTCTGACCTATGACTAAATCGATCCGAATCACAAACGCAAGCGGTCGCGACGGAAGCGCGCAGGTCATCAGCCCGAAGAGAGATGCCCCTATCAGTCTGGGTATCCCCGGCCATTCGATCCTCTTTCACCGATACCTCAGCAGCACAGAGACGGGGCGCGGGGAGGTTTTGACGCAGTCACTTGGGGATGATTACGCCCAAGCTCTTATTGATGGCGATCCGGAAATCGATATCGAACACGTTGGGCGATCAATCGGTGAAACAAACATCGTCTTTCTCACCAGTAAAGGTGAATTTCTCCACAGTCCTCCAAAAATCATTGAAGTGATTACCGGCCCTGATGGAGGGGAAAAAGAGAGACGAGATCCGGTTGATGTTGAATCAAATGTCGATGATGAAAGACCTGTTCGGTGGACTGGCCGGAAAGTTCCAATTGCCGATGCGGTCAGGCGTTTTATGTTTCGGCGCAGCCTTCAAGTCACACATGTTGATGGCGTGACGTATGACTTCTTACACGCGATGGCGAAAGAACTTGCCGCAGACAGATCCCTCATGCTTGTGGGGGGCGGAGCAAAAGGCAGTGAACCCTTGGTGTTCCAGGCGAACGGTCGACCTTGCAGGGGTTTCCTTGAAGGTCGGGTCGATGGAGACAAATATCAGCTCATGTTGCATCTTAGCGATATGGAACTTAAGCGCCCCGTATCTGCCAAGGAAAATTGAGATGAATTTGAACAACGGCAGCCCATTGGGCAAAGGCACATTACATCCAGCCGGTTCTGTGTTGGATGTGGAGTTAATGGCAAGCGTTCAGACTTACCGCAGGCGCGTTGCCAGTGCCTATCGATCTGTCAAGCCTGATGAAATTGGAACGGGCATATTTGGTGCACCATTTTTGGTTTCACCCAAAGTTGATGGTGAGTTGTGGTTTTTAAAAATAGAGGAAGGTTCGGCAGCACTGATCAGTAGCAACGGAAAAGCGATTGTTGGCGATGTGCCAATTCTGATTGAGGCGAGGGAGGTTGCCGCAAAAGTAAAAGGCCTAACGCTCATCGCCGGTGAGTTGTTTGCCGCTTCAACTGGTAAGGATCGTCCTCGGGTTGGTGACGTTGCTTCCGCTATGGCTGGTGGGGCATCTGCCAAGGTTGAGCGGTTGGGTTTCATGGCCTTTGATTTAGTGCAAGGCTTATTGAGCGATGCGCCGCAGCATTTGGCGTACTCGGAGCGGCTAGATGCGATCACTGGACTTCTTGCCAGCGGTAAACGCTTGAAGGTCATAAAGACAGACCCAATTTCGACTGTTTCGGAATTACCCAACTTATTTGCTGAGTTGGTTGATGGTGGAAAAGCAGAGGGACTCATTGTTCGTTCGTCTCAAGGGACGATCTACAAGGTGAAGCCTGAATTCACTGTAGATGTTGTGATCATGGGGTACACGGCACGGACAGAAGATCCGCAATCCGTGCGAACGTTGCTGCTTGGGCTGACCCGTGAAGACGGTCATGTGCAGATCGCAGGTCATTGTGGAAATCTGGGTGGTGATTCAGAGCGACGCGCTTTGATGTCCAGACTTCAACCACTTCAATGTGCGTCGACGTTCCGTTGCCCTAGTCGCTCCGGTGACCTCTTTACATTTGTGCGGCCTGAGGTCGTAGCTGAAATAGACGTCACAGATTTGCAAGCGGAGTCCAGCGATGGGCATGTTGTGAGATCCATGGCCCTGGATTTTGATGAGAAATCCGGCTGGAGGGCCGTTGGCGCGATGCCAACAGCGAATTGGCTTCACCCGGTTTTGGTTCGAATCCGAGACGATAAAAAAGCAGATGCGATTGGGACTCGGTTTTCTCAAATATTGGACAGATGCCACGTGGAGGATGTGAGCGCGCATGTCCATGAAAGACAGTTACCAGAATCCAAGGTCATCAGGCGAACGGTTTGGACCAAGACTACCAAGGGCAAAGTTGCCGTCCGTAAATTGGTGGCATGGCAGACCAATAAGTCAAATATTGATCCAACTTTTCCAGCCTATGTCTTGCATTGGACAGACTATTCATCTGGACGGGCAACTCCATTGGATCGAGAGGTTAGGACGGCACCAACAGAAGAGTTGATGCAAGAAATCGCGGCCAGGATGATTGAAGAAAACATCAAAAAAGGCTGGGAAGAAGTCGTATGACTTTCACTGAGAAGTCCACTCGATCAAGCGTGCTCGGCGTTACGGCCACTCCTTGCTCACTGTTGGTGACTGGTGACGTTACAGATCTGAGCTCGACCAATGGTGGTGAGCTTTTAGTAATGCAATCATTGCGCGAAGTGGTGAGCGTGCTTAAGAATGAACGCGCAGATCAGGCTTCGCTACTTGGAATATTGACAGGCGTACGAACTCGTGTCGAGACATTCGCAGCGGAACTGGCGCATCGAGAATGCCTTTCCTTATGCCTGCTTTCAATGGGAAAACCTGGCAGCCTGACTGAATCACAAAAACTCGCTCAGCGCCAAATCTGGTTGGGTGCGGAAATTGATGACATCAAAACCGGGCAGCCACAATCAATTAGAAATGAGGTCGCCCTTGGGTATACAGACATCCTATTAGTTGTTTGGGATGGCGTGTCTATAGATGATGAGGTTGTGCCGCTGCTCCTGAGCGCTGCGCTGGCGATGAAGCCGGTAATTTGGATAGATGTGACCGGAGTGGTTCGGGTACTCCAGCGGGAACTGTTGACAAAAGCGCAGCGGCACATACTTCAGTGCCCAAGTCCGCCGATTCAAAGCCTGGTTTCCTGTTTTTCGTTGCCCATTGCGCTTCAAAATCCATCGCTGTTTTTGCAGGCAATTGCGGATCCCGCCACCTTCTTGGATTCAATCGCTCATCAACGAGATGCCATTGGGAAGTCACGCGCAGGAACTGTTCATAAGTTCATGATGGCTTTGGTGCAGGGCCGCTTTAAGAAGGCTTTAACAGCTGTGGCGGCAAGTCCAATTTCCGCTTACAGAGGTCCTGCATGGGATGAGTCAGAAGGAATTGTTGCCTCCACACCAGTTCTGGATAAGCAGTTTGACCGTGCCGACATAGCTGCCAGCATTTCAGCGGGGAAGCATCGCAGTGCAGCATGGATCAGTTCACTTGCTTCCACCACAGCCGTATTTGCAGCCGTTGCTGGGGCTATCAATCTTTGGTCAAGCCTACATGGTGCGTTTTGGGCTTTTTTGGAGTTGGGCTTGGTCGCACTTGTGGTGTCAGTCCTTTGGCGAGCCAAGAATATGCAGTGGCACCGCAAATGGATTGGCAACAGATTTGTCGCTGAACAGCTCAGATACACACGCATGGGTCTGCCCCTGTTAGCGGTGACCAAATCGTTGTCAGAACCGTCCTTATGCGTCTTGCCGGGCACGAATGGTCAAGCCAGCTTGGCAGTTTTATCGGAGGACCTTCGTTTGGTTCAGCAGACGATTGTCCGAATGGGCTTGCCCTCGGCTTCAACGGGTAGTGTGTTCATTGCATCCGACTCGGACATGCTTCCAAAATTGCGCGATTACGTTCTCGCCGTTGTCCGTGATCAGGTGGCATACCACCATCGCGTTCATGACGAGCAACATAAAGTTGACCACATCCTGCATCAGCTTTCACTTGTCCTTTTTACGCTCACAGTTGCAGCCATTGGGGCACATTTTCTCTTGCACGCCGATTGGCTGCTGATATTTACGGCATTTTTCCCGGCACTCGCTGCTGGTATACACGGTCTGACAACAACACTCGAGATATCACGTCTGGCCGATCAATCAAAGACTACCGCTGAACATCTGCATGAGCTGTCAGAAGCTATTAAAAATGTATTGACCGCAGATCAAAGCCCTTGGAAAAACTGGCTGCAATTGCGGTACTTGACGCTTCGTTCTGCGGAAATTATGTCCGACGAAAATAGTCAATGGCAGAAGTTGGTGACGCATCAGAAACCAAAGTTGCCTGCATGAATTCAGTCACATCCTTCGACCTCGCTGGTCGCGTACCCATTGTTCTTGCTGCTACAGGCCATAGAGTCATCCCAAAGCAGGATGAAGAGGCATTGTGCAAGGCAGTAAATAGCGAGTTGAATTTAATAGCGAAATCAAACCCACATTCGCCTTGTATCTTGATTAGTGCGTTGGCTGAAGGTGCTGATAGGTTGGTTGCCAGTTGTGCGTTGAGTCTCGGGTGGCAACTTTGCGCTGTTCTTCCTCTCACGCAAGACGATTACGAAACTGATTTTCATGACGACGAATCCGTTGCCGAATTTCGTGAACTTTTGAAACGATCCACATGGGTGAAGGTGCTTGACGCAAAGCATCATTTGCGCCCCGGCTGTTACCACGAACTTGGGCTTTGGCTTTCTCAACAAGCCCAGGTGCTGATTGCTTTGTGGGACGGAGAGCAGGCCAAAGGCCCCGGTGGAACAGCGGAAGTTATTCAACATTTTCGTGAAGGCGTTGCTTTAGCTCAGCCGATACTGCCTGATTCTGGTCCGGTTATCCACATTCAAACGCGTCAAACGCTGCTCCAGCAGGCTAGTGCAGACTTTGAAGTCGGACGTGTACGAATGCTTCCTGCACGTCCCGGTGGACTTCCTAGCGATGGTGAAGCCAATCGATGGCGCGTAGTACTTTCACGGATCGATAAATTTAACAAGGACTCAATTGACGCGCAGCGCGTTGATGGTCAATTGACCGCTACTTGGGGATTGCCCTTTCCTCAATGGGCATCAACTCATCTGGCGGGTTCCAAAGTTGAGCTGGCTCGTCACCTGTTCTTATCCGCCGATGCGCTTTCAATATCTGCTCAAAAAGAGCGTGATCGCATGTTCATGGGCCTTCTTGGCTTTAGTGCAGTTGCCATCTTACTTTCGCAAGTCTATTCAAGCTTGTTTTCTATTGCCACTCTTCTAGCTTGTGCTGTTGGACTGATTGGAGTCGGTGCTTGTTGGTATTGGGCGGCGAGTCAAAGGAATCTTGAGGGGCGCTATCTTGACTACAGAGCACTTGCGGAAGCTTGTCGAGTTCAGTATTTTTGGAAGATCGTTGGCATCGGTGAATGCGCTTCAGTTCATTTTTTGCGTGAGCAACGGGATGAATTAGAGTGGATTCGCCAGGCGATCCAGACATCTGAAATTGGCGATGAAGAAGCCAAATATGCCCCATTGTTGGATCGATTGATGTTTGTGCGCACCGCATGGATTGACGATCAGCTGAAATACTTTGGTGGCGCTAATGGAAGGATCGGCAAAGCTGCGTTGAATCATTTGAATGATGTGAAGTGGTCTCAGCGCAGTCGACTGTTATTCGTACTGGGCATGACGCTCACGCTGATGACGGCCATCTTCCACGTTTTCTTTGCTAATACGACTGTTCCACTCCACGACTGGGCTCAGCGCAGCATGATCGTTGGTTATTCCCTTCTGTTTGCATCGTCTGGTCTGGTTAAGGTTTACCAAGAAACGCGAGCGTTTGCTGAACATGCAAAGTTATACCAACGCATGGATTTAGCGCTGCAATTGACCCGATCTCGGCTTGATGCCGCATTGGCTTGTGGCGATCTGGAGCGGGCGGTTGAAATCGTTAGATCTCTTGGCATCGAAGCGCTTGCTGAGAACGGAAACTGGCTGCTCATGCATCGTGAGCGGCCTGTATTGGTTCAAGGAATTGGTTGAGACTCAAAAGAAGGATGACTCAAATGAGCTACGACGTATTTATTTCATTCAAGAACTCCGGCAAGGATGGCAAAGCAACGCCAGATGCCACTGCCGCGCGAGGCGTATACGACGCGCTCAAAAGCGCTGGAATGAAGGTTTTTTCAGTGAAGAATCTCTGGCGGAAGTGGGTAAAGGACAGTTCGGAAAATCTATTGAAACGGCATTAGAGTCTGCGCGAGTCCTTATCTTGGTGGCCTCATGTCGCGAACACATTGAGTCGCCTTGGGTCGAAACCGAGTGGGACTCTTTCTTGCAAACCGTCCGAAGTGGGCACAAGCAAGGCGAACTTTTCATCTTTAATTGTGGTGACCTGAAGCCCGCTGATTTGCCGTTGTTTTTGCGTCGGCAGCAGATGTTTGCCCAAAACAGCATGGAAAAGCTACTTCAGTTTGTTGCAAGCGCCGTCCCCACATTGCCCACTCTAGGCGACTTCATTCAAGTCGCGTTGCATTGTTTGCGCCCAGAAAAGAATGAAGATAAAGTGTATTTGGTGACAGTACACCCTGGTACAACAGCAAGCACTTGCCATGTCACTGCGCATTGGGGTGCTCGATCGGCTAAGCGCCTGAGCAGTCAAATGAAGGCCATCAACGTTAGCAAAGCTGTGGCTGCCACTGAGGTTGAAAAAGCTAAGCAGGAAAAGCTTCGAGGTGGCTACCTGCCCGCCGCTTATGCCAAGTTGTTGACAGACGAAGCCAGATCCCACCTTTCAGCTTCGCTGGGGTTGTTCGAGGCCGAGCAGGACCCCAAAGCTAAAAGTAAGAGTCAACCGAAAGAGAAATCGGATGCAGGCAAGGTGAAGCCTGCCAAGGTGATGGACACCAAGCCAGTCACAAAGTTGAAGCAGCCGCCCAAAGTTGAGCTTAAGCCAGATGTCAAGTTGGTTCCCAAGTCAAGTAAAAAGCAGTTGCCAGCAGAGGTCAGCAACGCCAAAACAAAGAGTTCAAAAGAGGCTGTTAAACCTGCTCTTGCAAAGGCACCAACGGTCGCCGCAAAGTTGCCTGATAAAAAATCAACAGCAAAAAAAGTGGTCGCTGTTCCTAAAAAGCAAGCGGCCAAAATTTTGACTGATGAGGTCAAAAAGCTTCCACCTAAGGTTGCTAAAAGCACGCCGCAAAAAACAGCTGCAAAAAAAGTGACCAAGGTGGCTTCGCCAGCACCATTGAAACCAGCCAGTAAAAAAGCTGTGAAGACTTCGATCACCCCAACTGCGATGGCCAAGACGCCTTCTCGTCGTCGTTAATTGCTCATATCTTCACTATCGACACTCGCTAGATTCGTATGTCCCGCATCACAGAACTTCGCAATTTAATCCTCAAGGCCAAGCACGCTTATTACTACAGCGGTGAGCCCATGATGGAAGACGCCGTATATGACGCCCTTGAGGATGAATTGCGTCAGCATTCACCGGATGATCCTGTACTGAAGATCGTTGGAGGTCAAGTTCCAGCGGAGAGTATGTTGACCAAGGCGCGACATTCCATTCCGATGGGTAGCCAAAGCAAAGTTAATTCTGAAAATGAGTTTCGGACTTGGTGTCAAAGAAATGATGTGGGTCCTATTCATGCGAGTGTCAAAGGTGACGGTGCCAGCGCTGCCGCCTACTACTCAAATGGTCGATTAGTTCAAGCAATATCACGAGGAGATGGTGTTTTAGGCGAAGACATTACGGCCAATGCCTTGCGATTCAAGGGCTTGCCGGTATGGGTTGAAAGTGAGGGGCGACCCTTCAACGGCGCAGTCCGGTTTGAGGTCATCCTGACCGTTGAAGATTGGGCCCGCATTGATCCTTCAAGAAGTAAAAATCCAAGAAATGCAGGTACTGGAATCATGGGCCGTAAGAACGGCTTGCAGTCTGATTTCTTGACAATTTTCGCTTTCGATTTGGATGAATCCCGTGATGGGGAGCCTTTCAACTTCGAGACTGAAATTGAAAAAACCGCTCGACTTACTGAGTTAGGTTTTAGTGTGATGCCTCATACCCATTGCAGTGACGCAGATGAGGCAGTGCGCTACTTTAAAACCATTGCCCAGACGCGCAATGAGTTGCCGATCTGGATTGATGGTGTCGTGATGAAGATCAACGCCATTGAAAAACAAGTTGAGTTAGGCGTCACCGGAGGACGACCCAAAGGGCAGATTGCTTGGAAATTTGATTCTGTAGGTGCAGAGACTATTCTTGAGGGCGTCGTGGTTAGTGGTGGCCACACAGGTGGTCTCTATCCAACCGCACAGTTGCGAGCAGTAGACATTGGTGGAACGACTATCACCAATGCTTCGCTTGCAAATTACGATGAAATTGCCCGGCTAGATGTTGCGATTGGTGACTCTGTATGGGTTGTTAAAGCCAATGACATCATCCCGAAAATCATTCGTGTGACAGATCGTCCGGCCCATCGCCGTGCAATTATGCAGCCTGCCTGCTGCCCAATTTGTGGAGGTGAAGTTGGGCGCAGGCTCAACGTTTCAGGCAATGATGGCGTCATCATTGAATGCCGAAATTCGAATTGTGAAAAGAAATCGACGGGAAAAATTCGCAGGTGGATTGCAAGTCTTGATATTTTGGGTATCGGAGATGTCGTGCTGGAAGCGATGGTTGAAAAATTGGATCTCGCTGATGCTGCTGATTTGTATACCTTGCACGGCAGAGCAGATGAACTTGCAGATTTGTTGATCAACGCTGATCGTGATCTCAAGTTAGGTGCTAAGCGGGCAACATCGATCCTGGACGCCATTGAGGCAACGCGTGATCTTTCACTTAGTCAATTTTTGGGCTCCCTAGGCCTCGACCACCTTGGGAAAAGGCGTGTTGAGATCATGATTTCGGCTGCAGATGGTGCCTTGGACGAATTAACAGCTTGGAGAAGCGGTTTGCTGCGTGATGCTTCATTCGCGGCAGGTGTTGGGGTTCCAAGCATCGGCGCTGAGATCCAAGACGGTATTGACTCGATGTCACAGGTTATTGACAAACTGTTGAATGCTGGGGTGTGCATCACCACTGGCTCAACTCATGGAACTGCCGCCCAGCCTGAGCTCACGGTTTGTATAAGCGGAAAGCTGCACAGCGGCCGCAAGAAATCCGATTACCAAGAGCCGTTGCTTGCAATTGGATATGCCTTGGTTGATGAGGTCAGCAAGGGTCTCAATTACCTTGTTCTCGCCGATGCTGACTCGGGAAGCAGCAAGGCTGAAAAAGCGAGAAAACTGGGTGTTCAGGTGATATCTGAAGCTCAGCTCCTTGAGATGGTTGGCAACTTTACCTCTCAAGAGTCCGTCAGTACGGTTGAATTACCAATACACCCTTCGATTGTGTCCAAACCTCCAAAGGAAAATACCATGTCCAAACCAAGCACCCCCTTATCTGTAGATGCTTCTGCTCGACGTTTTGAATTTGTTGATGACAAGTCAGCCAAATTTTGGGAGGTTGACGTCATTGCCGAAAGCGTTGAAGTGAAGTTTGGAAAAATCGGTACCAATGGCCAAACCCAAATAAAAGATTTTGAAACACCCGATGAAGCCCTGAAACATGCTGAAAAGCTGGTTCATGAAAAGCTCAAGAATGGATATCAAGAGGTCGTACAAGGTGCAAAGCCAAAGGCATCCCAAGCACCAGCGAAGCCAGCTCCTGCTCCAGTGAAGCCTGTTTCCGTGAAAGCTAAATCTTCACCTGCGCCAGTGAAAAGTGCTCCGAGCTCTAAAAAGGTATGTATCAGCGGCAAGCTACCAAGCGGTAGTAAGAAGGCTGACTATGAAGCGCCGTTGCTTGCTGCGGGGTACTCATTGGTGGACGATGTTGTTCATGATCTGACGTATCTTGTTTTGGCGGACCCCACGTCGACGAGTAGTAAGGCAGAGAAGGCTCGGAAGTTGGGTGTCGAAGTGATATCAGAAGACCAGCTCATCTCATTGCTGGGTTGAACGCATATCTAACTATCGAAGCCTGATGCATTTACGCGCTAATTCAACCTTCAAATCTCCCTGTAGATGACCCCACAAGAACTAACACCTTACTTATCGAGCTTGGTAAAAAACCAACTCCAGTTGAGCCTCATGCTTTGGGGGCCACCAGGAATTGGGAAGTCCAGCATCGTTGCAGACGTTGCTAAGCAGAACGGTCTGGAACTCGTTGACCTGCGCCTGAGTCAACTAGCACCGACTGATTTGCGGGGGCTGCCCGTTGCAGACAACGGCTTATCCCGGTGGTTCCCTCCCGAATTTCTGCCCACCAAGGGAGTGGGGATCTTATTTCTTGATGAGATCAACATGGCACCGCCAACGATGCAAGGCATTGCTCAGCAGTTGATCTTGGATCGAAAAGTCGGTAGCTATCGTGTCCCAGAGGGCTGGTTCATCTGGGCTGCGGGTAACAGAAAGTCTGACCGCGCAGCTGTTTTTGAAATGCCCTCAGCATTGGCAAATCGATTCATACACTTGGACTTGGTCCCGGATTTTGATAGTTTCAAGGCTTGGGGATTTCGTGCGGGCTTGAGCGAACAGGTGCTCGCCTTTCTGGCTTTTCGGCCAAGCCTGATGCATCAGATCGACACCCAGCGTCCTGCGTGGCCGTCACCTCGATCATGGCTTATGGCCCATCAACTGCGTTCAGCTGGACTTTCTGTTGAACCCGCTATTGGACCTGCAGCCGCCGGTGAGTTCGAAGCCTTTTGTTCGATCTACGAGGGGCTGCCGGATCTAGAGCCAATCCTTCAAGGAAAGAGTAAGTCTGATTTCCCTGCTGAAGCCTCGGCTAGGTACGCAACTGTCTTGGGCTTAATTGTTCGTGCTTCGGAGGTTGACCAAGCTGTCAATGCACTATCGTGGCTCGTTGCTAAAGCTGGCGCTGAATGGGTTCAGTTTTATGCCACCGATTTGTTTCGTTTAATGCGAGAAAAAGGGAAATTTGGTGACTTGGCCAAGAAAATTAGCTCGAAAGCTGATCTGAAAGACTTCGCTCGGAATATGCGCGATTTGATTTTTAGCGCATAGGATTCCTGTGCTCATTGACATCCCCAAACGCTTGCAAGGTGCTGTACTTCGAATTCGAGGTG
>SXGR01010285.1_pt1 | contig 11857 bp, 8 predicted proteins | sample 3174711 | NCBI WGS metagenome assembly SXGR01 (sample SAMN11356860, study PRJNA531348) | freshwater metagenome | isolation source: freshwater sample F1-60 | place: China: Fuxian Lake, Yuxi | collected 2017-12-25
AGAAAACTCAGCTTTAAAAAGCTATACAATGCTTTTAAAGTATGGGCAAGTTACCACGTTTCAAAAAGCACAAAAAAGTCATTGTCTATTGGTTTTCCTATTAGCATGGCCATTGAACCTACAACGAGTTGTAATTTGCGTTGCCCCGAATGCCCAAGTGGATTGCGCCAATTTACAAGACCAATTGGTATGTTAGAACCAGCTTTTTTTAAAAAGACAATTGATGAAGTTTATCAGGAGTTAATTTATTTAACTTTTTATTTTCAGGGAGAACCGTATTTAAATCCTAATTTTTTGGAGATGGTGAAGTATGCTTCAGATAAAGGAATTTATACATCTACCTCTACCAATGCACACTATCTCAATAAAGATCAGGCGAAAAAAACGGTTGAAAGTAAATTGGATCGTTTAATTATTTCGATTGACGGCACCACTCAAGATACCTATGAGCAATATCGAATTGGAGGCCAACTTCAAAAAGTGATTGAGGGTACCAAAAACATTATAGAAGCAAAACGAGAATTAAAATCTAATACGCCGCACATAGTCTTTCAGTTTTTGGTAGTAAAACCAAACGAACATCAGTTGGAAGATGTTAAAAAATTGGCGCATGAATTAGGTGTGGATGAAGTAGTTTTTAAAACAGCACAAGTTTATGATTTTGAAAAAGGCAATCCTTTGATCCCAGATAATATTAAGTATAGTCGCTATAAGAAAAATGCAGATGGAACATACTCTATCAAAAACAAATTGCTAAATCAATGTTGGCGCATGTGGAGTAGTTGTGTAGTAACATGGGACGGAGTAGTGGTGCCTTGTTGTTTTGACAAAGACGCTAAGCATCAATTGGGAGATTTAAAAACACAATCATTTAAGGAGTTATGGAAGTCTACTAAATATCAAAACTTTCGACAATCGATTTTAAAATCCAGGCAAGAGATTGATATTTGCAAAAATTGCAGCGAGGGAACTAAAGTTTGGGCTTAGTTTCTTGATTTTTTAAGAAAAGCAGGTTATCTAATTTTTTTAGTTTTTAGTTTTTTAGACAGTATGATTCTATTAATCAGATATTATTGTAATCCTACGAGCTTTTTTATATATTTATCATTCTAATCATCTTAAATTTTTGATTTAAGATGAAAATTAAAACTAAATAGAAATAGGATGAAGATGAACTCTACAAAATTATTAGTTGCTTTGTTTATAAGCAGTGTATTTACTTTAAAATCTCAACAAAATTTAAAACACGGTAATCATACACACAATGAATTAATCGAACAGAAATTAAATTCAATACAACACGTTTTTGACGATGATTCATTGAAAGGATTTCATGAAGAGGCAGCATGGGAGCAAGCTAAAATGACTGGAGCACCTGATTGGGAGCAAAAAATACAAGTTTCTGTTGCTAAAAGAAGATACATTAACACAAAATACGATATTCTTAGTTTTGGAAAATCAGGAGGAGGAAGTCCTACGGTTCAATCGCCTTGTACTAATGTTGACTTTGAAACTGGAACTGCTACTGGTTGGACTTTTAATGAGGGATTAAATTCAAACTCAACAACTCAGGCTGGTTGTTGCGCTTCGGCTTCCACACGTTATTCAATAGTTACACCTGGAGCAGATCCTACAATACCTGCTCTTCAAAGAGTTGCTCCAGGAGGAGGGAATTTTTCATTACAATTAGGTGATGGTTCAACAACTGGCGGATATGCTGTAAGAGCTAAACAGACTTTTTCTGTAACCGCAGCCAATTCAGTTTTCATATATAAGTTTGCTGTCGTTTTAGAGGACCCTGTTTCAAATCCTCACCTATGTAGTGAGCAAGCATATTTCAATATTAGTTTTTTAGATGGTAGTAATAATCCTATCCCGTGTGGTGATTATAATATTGTAAATGCAAGTTCTGGTTGTTCGGCTGGAGGAGACCCTTCTTTTGTAGCTACTACTTCTGGTGGATTATCTTATCAATGGAAAAACTGGACTACTAGAGCTTTTGATTTAACATCTTATATCGGCCAGAATGTTACTATAGAATTTATTTCTAGTGACTGTTCTCTTTCTGGTCATGCTGGCTGGGCTTATGTTGATGCAGATTGTAAACCATTTACCTTAAACTTAAACGGAACAGATATTCCAGTTGGACAAACAAATAACTCTTTCTGCGGCGCATCTACAACTAATACTCTTTGTGCCCCTGCTGGATTTTCATATAGTTGGACTGGTCCTGGTGTTACTGGACAAACAGGCCAGTGCATAAATACAAACTCTAATGGAACTTATTCTGTTACCTTAGGTATAGCTGGTACAACGTGTTCATTCAGTCCTGTATTGTATTCTACATTTAATTCTGTTCCAAACCCAACTGTAACAGCATCATTAACTCAGCCAATTTGTGCATTACCAGCTGGAACAGCTTCTATTACTGTTAATGGCGGAACCGGCCCATATACTTATTCGTGGACACCGGCTGCACCATCTGCATCTGTTAATTCAAATTTACCTCCAGGAACTTCATATACTGTTTCTGCAGAAGACGACAATGGATGTATAGGAACAACAACTTTTTCGGTAGATCCATATCCACCTGCTCCAGCTTATACATTAAATGTGAGTCCTAGTTATAGTTTAAGTTGTTCTTCTCCAAGTACAACAATTACATTCACAAATACAAATACTAACACTAATGTATCTTGGGGAGGTCCATTAGGAGTTATTACTAACTCTAACATTGTGGTTACTGCGCCAGGTACTTATACTTATTCCGCTATCAATACGGTTAGTACATGTTCATTAACAGGTACTATAATAATTACAAGCGATGTGAATTTGCCATCAGCAACTTATTCTACCTCTTGTAACACAAACACGTTTGCTTTAACAGCAACACCAGCATCATCATCTCTGACAGCTGTTTGGATTGAACCCACAAGTCCGCCTACAATTTTAGGTAACCCTGCTTCATCTACTGCTACAGGAGTGTTTACTTTAACAGTGACTGATCCTAGTAATGGTTGTATTCAAACTTATACTACTTCAACTTCGTTGCCTTCTATTGGAATTGTATCCTCTCCAACTACGAATATATTAACGTGTATTACAACAACTGTTAATGCCAATGCTTCTTCAGATGTTGGAAATGTAATCGTATGGAATAATGGAACGTCAACTGTAACTACAAATCCATTGCCAATTTCTGCAGATGGTACATATACTGCTATTGCCACTAATAGTTTAGGCTGTACTAACCAAAGTGTAGTTACTGTTACAACAAATACATTTGTAAATGTTTCATTGAATTCAGCTGGTATTATACCTTGTAATACTGGATCAGTAAATATTAATGCAACAAGTGCTGGCGCTGGCACTTATACTTATTCTTGGCAACCAAGCTCTCCTACATTTACGGGAAGTGTATTTACCGGCACAACTGCTGGTACGTATTCAGTAATTGCTACAAATGCGGTTAATGGATGTACTGCTTCAGCTACTTCAACGTTAGTTTTTGATAACATCAATGCTTCCTTTGATGCTTCTGTTTATACTGGGTTAATGCCGCTACCGGTTACGTTTACAAACACAAGTATATTTGGAACTAACCCGGTTGGAACAACTTATTCTTGGAGTTTTGGAGATAACAATAGTTTAAATTCAAATGATACCATCGTAAATCATCTTTATAATACTCCAGGAAATTTCCCTGTTATATTAACCGCAACAAACGGATTCTGCAGAGATACTGCTATGAGATATATTAAAGTGGATATCATTTCTTTATTTGAAGTACCAAATGTATTTACTCCAAATGGTGATGGTAAAAACGATGTATTTACTTTTAATGCGATTAATATGGGAGAAATTACCATTACAATTTTCGACCGTTGGGGATTAAAAATGTTTGAAGCTACCGATACTGGCAACATTAGATGGGATGGAAAAAACAAATCAGGAAAAACGGTAACAGATGGCACTTATTTTTACATCCTTACTGCAACTGGTTTAGATGGAGTTAAATATGATAAACAAGGTACTATCAACGTATTTCAATAAAATAATTAAAGCTAAAAGCCACCCGCCAGCTGGCGGGTGGCTTTTTTATTGATTTTATTTTTTAAAGAATGTCTGCTACGGTAAATGTGCTTCCTCCAACAAATACTAAATCAGCTGCCTTAGCATGTTTTTTAGCTGCAATCAAGCCCTCTTCTACTGTTTTAAAAGTTTTGCCAGATAAACCTTCTTTTTTTGCTTGTATACTTAGTTCTTTCTCATCTAGCGCTCTTGGAATGGATGCTTTGCAAAAATAGTAGGTAGCATCTGTTGGAAGCATTTTTAAAATGCTAGTAATATCTTTATCATTTACAACACCCAATACAAAGTGAAGTTTTTTAAAATCGTAACGTTTTAAATTTTCTAACACTTCTTTGATGCCGTCTTGATTGTGCCCAGTATCAGCAATGACTAAAGGTTTGTTTTGTAAAATTTGCCATCTTCCTTGCAAGCCAGTTAGTTTTTGAACCTGAGACAAAGCTTTATGAATCACTTCCTCTTCAATTAAAAAGCCTTCTTCTTTTAATATTTCAATAGTGTTTAAAACACCCATCACATTTTTTATTTGATAGCTCCCCTGTAAATCGAGATTGTAAGTTTGCTTGGTGTTTGTTTTTTTATGAAGTAATTCAAGTGATAGAAAATGATTTTGGTGAGAAGCTGAAATTACTTTATAGTTTTTGTCAGCAAACTCAATTGGAGCCTTTAGTTCTTTTGCTTTGTTATTAAATACAGATATGACTTCTAACTGTGTTTGACTAATCGTAACTGGAACTCTTGATTTTATAATGCCAGCTTTTTCTTGAGCGATTAATGGCAATGTATTCCCTAATAAATTCATGTGATCAAAACCAATGTTGGTAATTAAACATGCTACTGGATTGATTACATTAGTTGAATCTAATCGCCCGCCAAGACCCACTTCAATAATGGCAACATCAACCTCTTGTTTAGCAAAGTAATCAAAAGCTAATCCAACGGTCCACTCAAAAAAGGAAGGCTCAATACTTTCAAAAATGGTTTTGTGTTCTTCTACAAATTTTACGACTTCGGTTTTAGGAATTTCCTTTCCATTAATTTTAATACGTTCTCTAAAATCCACTAAATGTGGCGATGTGTATAAACCTGTTTTGTAACCAGCTTGTTGCAAAACAGCGGCTAACATATGTGACGAAGAACCTTTACCATTAGTGCCGGCCACGTGCACACATTTTATTTTTTTTTCGGGATTGCCTAAAGCTTTGCAAATAGCAATGGTATTATTTAAATCAGCTTTATAAGCTGCTGCACCAACACGTTGGTACATGGGCAGTTTTGTAAATAAGTAATCGAGTGTTTGTTGGTAGGTCATACATCTTTTGGTATTAAGAATTTATGACTTAAAGAAAAACGCATAGAATTTTAAAAACTAAATATAATAGTGATGGTTCCTTTTTGTTCTTGCGTTCCGCTAACGTTAAATGTAGTTGCTAAAGCGGCTTGCCTTGCTTTGGCTTTTAACATAGCGCTGCTAGTCGTTGTTCCACGTCCGTTAGGATCAGCTTTAATTACTTTACCATTACTGTCTACAGTTATTTCTACTACTACTTTGCCTTCTTCTTTTGTGTCTTTTGATAAAACAGGAGGTTTCATTATTGTTCTTCCACCTAAATCAAATTTGTACGGGCCATTTCCAAGACCACTTCCTGGTCCTTTTCCAGGACCATCGCCACCGCCTTCGCCACCACCAGTTCCTCCATTGCCATGAGTATTTGGATTGCCATCAGGTCGTCCGTCGTTACCGGCATGTCCGCTATTGCCATCGCCGCCACCTCCGTTATTGCCTTTATTTTTTTCGAATTTTTCTTTTAGTAGTTCAGCAGCTGTTTTAACTTTTGGTTGAACAGGAATAACAACCGTTTGATTATTGGTGTTAGTTTTAGTTTCTGTTTTGGTGACGTTAATATCAACTCCATTTTCAGAGGTTACAATTTCTTCAGCACTATTAGTTGGTGGAGTAGGAGTAACTTCTGTACTTTCTACAACCTTAACAGCATCTCCAATCCCATTATTTTCTACATTACCGGTGCCTTCATTAAAATTACCGATATTGAATTCAATACCACCACCACCACCTGGCGCTTCGGGGAAAGGAGGATTGGGTGTTACTATGATATAAAAAATAAGAAATAATAATAATAGAGCAAATATCAATAAGGAAATTCCTATTGATATCAGTCTATTTTTATTTTCTTCGGCTTGTGATAAAACCATGATTATTTTCCGTTAGAAGGTTTAGTTGCCCAAACCATTTTGCATTTTAATTTATCAATAATAATCATCACGTCTACGGCATCCTGTATGCTCAAATCTTTATCCATTTGTAATACCACGGTTGGTTCAGGATTTCCAGCAATTTTTGCAGCTAAAACAGATTCTAAAACCGAAAAATCTACAGGGTCACTTTCTACAAAATAGTGTCGATCGCTTGAAACGTTTAAGTGAATTGGTTTTTTCTTATTCTCTACAGGAGTATTAGATTTTGCGCTTGGTAAGTTTACTTTAATAGCATTAGGACTTACCATGGTTGATAAGATAAGGAAAAACAGCAGCAAGAAGAACATGATGTCGTTTAATGACTCTGTGCTTACTTCTGCGTCTCTATGTGCTTTTTTACGTAATCCCATTTTATTTAAGATTTATGATTTAAGAAGTTAGATTTATTTCTAAAATCTGATTTCTAACTCCTTACTTATTTAGAAGGCTCGTTTAACATGTCTAAAAACGCGATTTGTGTTTCTTCCATGCGGTGAGCTAGTTTATCAATACGTGCATTTAACCAATGGTAAAATACGAAAGCTAAAACCCCTACAACTAAACCTCCACAAGAGGTAATCATCTTTTGGTATAAACCCGAAGAGATAACTTCAATTTCTACTGTTTTAGCAACAGATATATCATAGAAAATTTTAATAACCCCGATAATAGTTCCAATGAAACCAAACATAGGAGCAATACGACCCGTAATATTTAAAATACTCATATTTTTTTCTAAGCGATTTAATTCAGAAGAACCCGCTTTATCCATGGCTTCTCTAATCTCTTGCATGCTTTGTCCAATACGAGAAATACCTTGTTCTAACATAATAGCCTCAGGTGTATTGACGCTTTTACACATATTACGAGCATTCGCTAAGTTACCACTGTTAATCATATCTTTCACGCTTGCTAATAAGGTGGCATTTTTCTTCGATGCTTTTGAAATTGTTAAAAAACGCTCTACCATGACATAAAGAGACATTAGTAATAAAATGGCTAGGGGAATCATAATAACACCACCTTTGGCTACCATTTCAAATAATGATATTTCGTTTGGAGGAAGTTCTGTAGCGGTTTGTATGCCTGTTACAGCGGGTTGAATTGCCGCAGCTGTATCTGCAATTGCTCCTGCAACTGTAGGTGTTATTTGAAGAATGAATGACATCATAGAGCTTATTTTTTAATTACACGAAGTTACTTTAGAAATAGACGAGTAAATTAAACCATAAGCGATGTTTTAAACAGATTTGTGTTAGTATAACTTTCTTTTTGAAAAAAGACACAACATTTATTGATTTATATGATGTGTTGACTAATTTTAGTTTGTGACTTCAATTATTTTTAAAAGTAAAATAAGAGTGATAGCTAAGGTAAATTTTAGTTATTCGAGATTTTTGACTATTTTTTAAAAAAATTTATAGCTTTATTATAACAGTTTAGTGATCGATTAGAATGAAAAAAAATATTTCCATAGTACTAATTTTTCTTTTTTGCTGTTCGGTTTTGTCGGCACAAAAGCTAAATAGTAATTATCAAAAGCTAAGGGACAGCTTGCAAACTTTGTCAAGTTATGACACGGTCTCATTTTTTAATATAGCTTCAAAGCTAACTCAGATTGCTGATAATCTTAAATCGCCTCAGAAGAAAGCAGATGTATTGCACATCATTGGCACCTATTACTATTTTAGAACAGATTTCAACAAAACAAATGCTTATTATGATTCTGCACTTTCAATTCTAGAAAGATACCCTGACAGAAAATTAAAAAACTTAATTGATTTGAAACGCAGCTATATTTGGGTTGATAAGGGAGATTTTAAACGTGCTAAAAAATTGTATACCGAAAAAGAATTAAACGAACCTAATGATACCATGGCACAAATAATTTTAAACATGGCTCTTGGGCAAATTTATCAATCTGAATTTCGACATGATTCTTGTTTGAATAAAATGTACAAAGCCCTTAATTATTCGATTCAAAAAAAAGACTTATACTATGAGGCTACTACTAGGAATAATTTAGGAGGCGAGTTTCAAACACTTGGAAGAATAGATGACGCTAAAAAAGAATTTATATTGGCCGTTGCTATTGCTAAAAAAATTAATAATAAAAAACTTGCTGCAAATATCAATAGTAATATTGCCGTACTCTATTTACAAGAAAATAAAATAAAGGAGGCTTTAGCCATTTATCAAGAAAATTTAATTTTTTACGAAAACACAAATTTCTATTACGAAATATCCTATATGTATTTAAACTCTGCCTATTGTTATTCAAAACTTGGAGATAAATTAAATTTAAATAAATACTCAACATTAGCTATAAAAACTGTAACTGAACGAAAACTCACTTTTGAATCCATAAACGTTTACATTCAAATAGCCAGAATATTTTTAGATGCAAAAGATTACAAAAAAGCCATAGCTATTTCTAAAGAAGCAATGACTTATTCACAAAACAATAATGTTCCAATTATTCAACCTACCTATTACGAAAACTTAAGTAATGCATACGAGGCTGTTGGAGATAATCTAAACGCCTTGATGATGAAGAAAAAATACATTAGCCAAAAAGATAGTATTGATAAAGCGTCTAATAATAAAGTGGTAAACGAGTTGATATTTAAAAATCAATTGGCTGAAAAAGAAAAGAAACTCCAAAAACAACAAAACTAAAATACCTTACTAAAAAAAGAGAATGAAATTTATAATCTGAATAAAAAGTACTATATGATTGTGATTATCATGATTGTTATATTATCTACTGTTTTTGGTTTTTATATTTTGGAAAGGCGAGTTAAAAAGCAAAAGGAAATTTATGCAAGTCAGCTAATTAATGATATTGACCAGGAACGTGAGCGTATTGCAATGGATTTACACGATGATTTAGGTTTAGGAATAACCATGGTAAGACAGAAATTAATAAAAAATTCAGTCACAACCGATCAAAATACGTTTGAAATAGATCAGGATTTAATGAGTTTGCTTGAAAAAACTCGTAAAATATCTCGTGATTTATTTCCATCTACTTTAAAACATTTAAGGTTTCAAGAATTTATTGATAATTTATTTAAAATTACTGAACAGCAAACCGGTATTATTTGTAGTTATGAAATTGATAATAAAATTGATAATTTTGAATTAAACATCAAAACACATATTTTAAGAATTATACAAGAATGTATTCATAACAGCATTAAGTATTCAGGTGCAGTTGCTATTAGATTAGAAATTGAAAACATCAATGATAAGAAAACACAAATAACATATTTTGATAACGGAATTGGTTTCAAAAAGAATATGGAACAAAAAGGTTTAGGCTTTAAAAACATAAATCAAAGAGCCTCACTTATTAATGCAGAAGTAACGATTGCTAATAATGAAAATAATAAAGGGATAAAACTAACCATACTTGTCAATGACAAATCTTAAAATACTAGTTGCAGACGATCATCCTATTTTCAGAATAGGACTTTGCAATGTCATTCAAAGTGGCATTACAAATTCACTGTTATTTGAAGCGGATAATGGCATTAAAGCTTGGGAGATTATTGAAAAAGAAAATCCGGAAATAGCAATATTAGATATTAATATGCCTGGTATTGACGGGCTTGAACTCTGTAAAAAAATAAAATTAAATAAACTTTCCACAAAGGTTATTATCTTAACCATGTATAAAGAAAAATCTTTGCTTGAAAAAGCAAGAGAAAATGGAGCCAAAAGTTACTTAATAAAAGACAATTCAACATTTGAAGTTGTAGATGCGATAAAAGCGGTTTTAAATAATAACTTTTATTGGAGCGAATCTCTGAAAGATATTCAAAATGAAATTTTTGAATCAAATAAAGAAATTGATAAAGTAGAGCTACAATTAAAAGAATTGACATCTACCGAATTAAAAACGTTGAAATTAGTTTGTAAAAACTTTACCTCTAAAGAAATTGCCGAGCTACTATTTATTACAGCAAAATCAGTGGATAACAATCGGTCGAGAATTTCGAAAAAACTTGGTTTAGATCAAGTGACCAATAGTTTATTAATTTGGGCGATGAAGCACAAGTATACTATTGAAAAAATTTAATTCTTAATTTTTATTAGTTTCAAACTAAACGGTTCATTATTTACTTTACCAGATAAATAATAGACTGATTGAGATAAATCATCTGTATTTATAGAAATTTTAGAAGTTTCGCCTTCCATTATTTTATTATCAAAAATAGTTTTGACTATTTGCCCAAGATTATCATGTATAAATAGAGTAATGATTGACGATGTATTGTATTTTAAATTTAAGCTTAAGGTGTTTTCAAAAGGATTTGATAGTGCAACAATATCAAAAGGAATATCCGAGCAGTTTTTTGTGTATGGCTTAATTTCAAAATTTGTGACTGTATTATTTAAATCTGTTTGAGATATTCTGTAATAAGTAAAGCCTTGTAATGGATTTTGATCAACATAACTATACGATTGAATCATTGAGGAATTTCCTAGGCTATTTACTATTCCAATAGTATGAAAAACTTCTCCATCAATAGATCTTTCAATTGAAAAGAAATTGTTGTTTTGCTCGGATGCCGTTGACCATGATATCTGTGGCATGTCCGATTTGCATTCTACTTTATAATCTAATAATGTTACGGGTAACACACCACAGCCAGTTATAGAACCTATTGTTATTAGTTGGTCTCTAGGATTTACCGAATTAGAAGATACAGTATTAGTGCATGCTCCAGAGGGGACATGAATAAGACTTCTTCCTGATAAGTATTCTATTTTTAATGACTTAACATTTGCAGAGTTAAAGGTAACGGTTGTCGTACCTCCTCCGCACGAAGACGCCCCACCAATCCTACGAGAAGAACTAATTGTATTTGAAGCGCAAGATGACGTGATTGAACTTGGATATATTATTGTACCAATAGTATTAGTTCCAGAAATAATAATTGAATCCTTAAATCTCTTTGTTGAAAGTGCACAAGATGGATTTTGATTTATATCTATAATATTAAATGTTACAGGACCACACAATGCTGTTGCAAAACTTGCTGAAAATGTAATAGATGATACTAAATCTCCCCAATTAGCATTTAATAATAAACCTGTTCCTTGAGATGCGTTTCCGTTGGTATATGTTGGAGAGCCGCCAGTCCATCCTGTCGTGCCAACCGTTGTAATAGAAACGGCCATATTATTACCACTAGATGAAATATTCCCACTTAAAGAACCCGCAGGCCAAGCGTTCCAATTATAAATTATTTGACCTAGGACATTTTTATTTCCTAAAATAGATAAAGATATAATTAATATGTAAAATACATTTCTCATTAATAGCCATAAAATTATGGCCTTTATAGTAATTTTAGAGAAGGGAAAACCCCTCAATAAAACAAAAATTAAAACTTAGTAATCAAGAACTCTGTTCTACGATTCGCTTGGTGTTCATCTTCTGAACAAGTTGATACAACTTTACCTTCACAAGCACAACCATTGATGAGTTTGCTTTCGCCAT
>SXGR01039359.1_pt1 | contig 11857 bp, 11 predicted proteins | sample 3174711 | NCBI WGS metagenome assembly SXGR01 (sample SAMN11356860, study PRJNA531348) | freshwater metagenome | isolation source: freshwater sample F1-60 | place: China: Fuxian Lake, Yuxi | collected 2017-12-25
CATGGCCGGTGTTCATGGCTTGAAGAAGATCGATGGCCTCCGGTCCGCGAACCTCCCCGAGGATGATACGGTCGGGCCGCATACGGAGTGCGTTCTTGACCAGATCCCGCATGTTCACCTCGCCGTTGCCTTCGAGGTTGGACGGCCGCGTTTCGAGGCGAACGACATGCGGCTGCTGCAGGCGCAGCTCCGCCGCGTCTTCGATCGTGACGACGCGTTCGCCGATGTCGATCATGCCGGAGAGCGCGTTCAGCAGCGTCGTCTTGCCCGAACCCGTGCCGCCCGAAATGACGGTGTTCACACGGCATCGCGAAGCAACCCGCAGGACCGTGGCCATCGCGGGCGAAATGTTGCCCTGTTGAACCATCTGGTCGAAGCCGATCTGACGCTTGCCGAATTTGCGGATGGAAATGGAAGGGCCGTCGATGGCCAACGGCGGGATGATGATATTGACTCGGCTGCCGTCCTGCAGGCGGGCATCGCAGATCGGGCTTGCCTCGTCGACACGTCGGCCGACGCGGCTGACGATGCGATTGCAGATATTCAGAAGGTGGTTGTTGTCCTCGAATGAAACCGCAGTCAACTCGAGTTTGCCCTTCTTCTCGATGTAAACCTGGCGCGGGCCATTGATCATGATGCCGGTGATGGCGTCGTCCTCGAGCCGCGGCCCGCGCGGCCCGAGCCCCATCATGTCGTTGACGACCTGATAGACGAGGTCGGCTTGTTCGGGGCGGTTAAGCTGGATTCGATGCTCGATGAGCAGTTCGCCGACGACGCCCTCAAGCTGACGGACAAGCTCCTTGCGGGGCAGGCTTACCGCGGCCGCGAGGTCGATGCGGCTCATCACCTGCGGTTGAACGGCACGCCGTGCTTGGTCGACCTTGCTTCGCGACAAGGCACCCGTGGATTTCGAGGTACTGTCGGCGGCAGCGGAACCTTCTGTCTTCCAGAGCGCCGCCGATCTCATGTCATCCGGCCTCGCCGACGACGGCGGCGTCGGTGTCTGCTCCGGCGCTTGAAGGGCCGGCTCCGGAACCGCGAGATGACCGCCGTCCGGTGTGGAGTCGGCGGCCGGCTCGGCGTCGCGGGTCGGTGCGGTGAAATTTGTCGCGGGCAGTATCGGGCGAAGGACATCGGCAACGAAGCTCCGGAGCTCCAGCGGCGCGAGCATCAGCCCGTGGCTGCGAAAGTGCACTTGCGTCAGAACGCCAGCCTGCCGCGTGACCTCGCCCGCCGGCAGCCCGGCATCGACAAGTTCACGTAGTTTTGGCGCCACTGTGGAAACGAAGGTCTCGGCGGCGGCGGACTGGCGTGCTCGACGATCGGCGGGTCCCGAAATCCCGCCACCATCGGGCCGCGGCTCAGACGGACCGCGCCGGCCGCTCCGGTCGAGCGGCCCGGTGGCGGCTTCGGGGGACGGCTCGGAACCTTTGCTGCGTAACCCGAACATCTGGCGTTACTTCTTGCGGCGCTTTACGCCTTGGAGGAAGCGCGCCAACACACTGTCGGTCGCCTTACGCCCAGCCGCGAGGCTGCCGGCTGGCGCGTCGAGGCTGTTCACCAGTGGACGCAGCACCTTGACGATCCCACTGCCCGGCGCAGCTTCGGAAAGTGGCTTGCCAAAATTCACCGACGCCAACGCGGCAGCGGGATCGGAAGGCAACTGAAAGTCGACCTTGCGCTTCAACGTACGCTCAACGTCGGCAACCTTTACGGCTGAACGCCGCGCGTCGACTGTGCCACCCGTTGCCAACACGAGCCGAGCACCCGGCGCGGCGTCGTGTACGAGTTGCTGCAGGCGCATCGCGTCGCGAACGCTTGGAAGGGACAGGTCGGTGACGAGCAGGATGTCCGTCGAAGCCTCGATGATCTGGCGTTGCAGGACGGGGTCGCCGCGTGGCACGTCCGCCACGATCCAGCGAAACCGCCGATGTACGGCGCGGAGAAAGTCACTTGCTGCGTGGGGACGCGCCTGGAATCCGCTCGCCGACGACTCCTCGGCACCCATTGCGTAGAGATAGTCGGACTTCTTCTGCGCCACCTGCTGCATGAAGAGGGCGTCGATACGATCAGGCTGGTCGAGTGCTTCCCGCAGGGCGTCGATTGCTTCCAGGTCCAGCGCCAGCATCAACGAACCGTAGTGCAGGTCGAAGTCGATCAGCAGAACTTCCTCGCGCAGCCGGGTGCCCAACATGCTGGCGACGGTAATCGCCAGCGTCGTCGCACCGACGCCGCCGCGCGCGCCGAGGACCGCCAGGGTCCGTGGCTTGCCATCCTTGGTCACTCCAGAAGCGTGAAGCGCATTGCCGCCACGTTCACGCGCCTCGATCGCGCGTTCAACCGCGCGCCCCAGGACACCCTCCGCCAGCGGTAGGGCCAGGTAATCACTGAAGCCAACCGCGATCAGGTCGCGATACAAGGCGACATCGTTGATTCGGCCCAGGCCGACCACAATGCACCCCGCCGGCACGGCCGTCTTGAGCGCAGCCGCGTCGGCGACGGGGTCGCCCGACTCCCCTAGGTCGACGACCAGGACGTCGAGCTCTCTCGGCCACTCGTTCAATGCCAGCGCCGCCTCGATCGAGCCATCCCGCACGTTGGTCTTGCCGAGAGTCATGTTGAACAGTTCGGCCGAAACTCGGGCCTGCGCTGTGGAGTCGGCGACAAAAACCATCGCCGAAACGGCAGGCCGTTCATCCGTCGCGACCGGCGATGCTGTGCGTTGCGCTGCTGCGGCCATCGTTATCCCTCAGTTCGTCGGCGCTGGGGCGCCTGCGGCGCCTCCAGTCGAGCCAGCTCCAGTGCCTCCGCCGCCGCCGCCCGGCGTCACAGACGAGCCGGCACTTGTTCCTGTGCCCGTGGTGGCGGTACGCACGCGTCCTTCTCGGTAGCGCTGAATGGCCTCGGCGTTGACGGTGCCGTCGCCGGTCCCCGGGTCGCGCCCGATGGCTGCATCCCGCGGGCGCGCCAACATCTGCCCCATATTGTAGGCATCGGCGCACCCAAACCCGCGCGACACGGACTCATTCGGATTCCAGATCGTGCCTCGGCCGTGGTCCGGGCAGTTGCTGGTAGCGATGCGGTATTCGGAACGCACGACAACCACTTGATCCGGGCCGGTGACCATCGCGGGTTCCACGGCCGTTCCGACCCATCGCGCGCCGGCGCTGGCGAGACTGTGCCGCACCTGTTGCATGCGGACGCTTTGCAGGGCGCCGCCCGACCCGTCCGCAACGACCAGGAACTCGTCACGTTGAGCCCGGCGGCCGGCAACCACCATGGCACGAAGGACCTCCGTTTGCCCTCCGTCGAGCTGGCCGGTTCCCGGCCTGAAACTGACAGCGAGCATGGAGTCTGCCCGCACCGGATCATGGCGCGTATCGCGCGCGGCTTGCTCGACAATGGGATCGCCACAGGCCGAAAGCCCGGTCGCAGCGAGGATCGCAAGGAGGATGGATCGCATGAGTCCGCCTAATCCAGTTTGAACCCGGCCGACGGGCCGGCGCTTTGAACTTCACGGCCAACCGCCAGCCGCTGCGGCGGCGTCGGATGGTTAGTACGCTGGTGAAGAATGCGATCAGCGTCGGTCGGCGGCACGCGGCCGGTCAGCGGAGTCCGCAGCCGGGCGCTCGTCGGCTCGACGAAGTACGGCGTAACGATGATGACCAGTTCGGTCTCCGCCCTCTGATAAGCGTCGGACTTGAACAACGTACCGAGGATTGGAATGTCGCCGAGCCACGGAACCTTGGTGATGTCCTGCTGGGAACTCTGCTGTAGCAATCCAGCGATGGCGAAGCTTTGGCCGCTACCGAGTTCGATGGTCGTCGAGGCCCTACGTGTTTGAACGGCCGGAATCGTGACAACCGCTGTCGTTGTCAAGGGCACGTTGATAGAGCCCGCCGTCGAGAGCTGACTGACTTCGGGAGTAACTTTGAGATTGATGCGGTCGCCCACGATTGTTGGCGTGAACGAAAGGCTCACACCCACCTGCTTGTAGGTCACGGCGAACGTCGAAACGGTCTGGCCCGCCTGTGGCGAGATTACGGGGATTTCACCGCCGGCCAGGAAGCTCGCGGACTCTCCCGACATCGCGACCAAATTCGGCTCCGCCAGGATCGTGGCCTGATTGTTCGTCGCGAGAAAATCAAGAAGCACGTCGAAGTTGCCGGCTTGGACGCGCGCCGTAGCGGATGCCGCACCACCTACGGCTGATGCCGTTGAAACGGCGAAGCCGGCATTCAAGGCGCCGATCAGAGTCGAAACTCCCAGGCCGCCCAGGCTCTGCCAGTTGACGCCCATCCGCTTCAGGGCGTCGCGCCGCACCTCGGCAATCTTGACGCGGAGCTGCACCTGATTGGGCGCTTCGATGCGAACGTTGTTGATAATGCGTGTGCTGACACTCACGTGCTGCAACGCCAAGCGTCGCGCATCTTCTGCGACCACTGCTGAACGAGCTGTACCGCTAAGGACGATGGCCTCACCCTGGTTGCCGAAAGTAATCGAGTTGCCGGGGTGCTCGGCGTCGAGCGCCGTCTTCATGCGGCTGACCGGAGACGTCACGCTGACGATGGTGTTGAGCAGCACACGGTCCTGGTCATCAACGGCATAGAGAACGGTATCGCCGGGCTTCTTGGCAAACACGTAGATCATGGTCGGCGATTTCACCTGAACGTCGGCGATGTCCGGCGCTGCGACAAACACGGTCGTAGCCGCGCCCGACAACTTGATCGCGGTGCCCTTATTGACTTCAAGCGTGAGCGTCGGTTGCTGCGTCGGCACCAACTGGCCTTGCGCGAAGGTTCGGCTCGGTGCGCCTGTCATCACGGGAGCCGGCGCTGGCGGCGCGGACGTCGTGCCTGAAGTCGACGGAACGGGCGCGGGCGGCTGCGTTGGACCTGGAACTGTTGGCCGGGCTTGAGCCAGTTGCTGCGGCTTTGCCGGACTGTCGGCGACCTTCGGACGAACCGCTTCGGCCGCGACCGGAGGAGCGGCAACCCCAGCCCCGCGCGCTGTAGCCGCGACGTCTGGCGTCAGCGACGCCGTCAGCACAGGCGCGCGCGGGGGAATTGCCGGAACAGTCGGCGCTTCTGTCGCAGCGGCTGGCGGTGGGACGTGCTGGACTGTTGCGGTCGCCGACGTGCGCTCGGCTTCCCGGCGATTGAGTTCGTCGGCCGAGACGTCGGCCGCGGTGCGTTTCGGAGCGGCTTTCTTGGTCTTGGCCGAGGCCGGAGGCGCGGCCTGCGCCTTGGCCGACGGATCAGGCTCTAACGCTTGGGCAGCAGCGAACGACGGCTGAAGCGCAAATCCCAGCGATGCGAGCAGTGCCAAGGTGGAGCCGAGGCGATGCCACGGCTGGGTGCAAGGGACAGGTTTGGTCATTGCGACGCACCCGAAATCGTTCGTGTGAAGGTCACGGAGCGTGGCGCCGGGCGGCCGTCGGGAGTTCTGCCGTCAGTCGGCCTCCCGTCGCCGGCCTCGCCCACATTCGTGCCGTCGAGATCCTGCTTGGTCCGCGCACTGCCTCGCAGCACGAAGATGGAGCGGGCCGCTTCCGGCGCCGCGGAACCTCCACCCAGCAGACGACTCACCTGGTTGTCCTGGGTGTAGCTGTCGCCGGCTTCGGCCGACGCACCCTCCGCCAGTGTCTTGTCACGCGCGTCACCGTCGGCTGGCTGCAGACTGCGCAGGACGAGCGACAAGTCTCCCATCTTGATCGCCAGGGTGACGATCTCGCTTTGCTTGGGTGTCAGTTCCAGGGTCGCGGTTTTGGCGATGTCGGGTTTGTCGCCCGGCGAGAAGTCGACCTTCTGGTCCATCGCGATCACGCGTGCGTTGAGCAGAATGGTTTCGGTGGCACTCCGTTGCCCCTGCTGACTGTTGAGAATGTGCGTCAGAAGGACATCGACTCTGTCGCCTGCGTAGATGAAGCCGGAGACGGCCGATGTTGCCGTGATGGGAACACTGACGGCCCGCATTCCGGGCCGAAGGACCGCAGCCATGAAGCCGCGGGCGCCAGCAAGCACCAGCTTGGTTTCGGTGATCGGCTCACCGGCCGATATCGATGTCCGGGCCACCGCGCCGACGAAGTCAGTTTGCTGCCGTTTGCCTTCGATCACGTAGGCCGACGGCAAGGTCCCCTGCGGCCAGGGCTGCCAGCGCATGTCGTCGGGTTTGATGAGCTGGCCGGTGCGGAGATTGTGACGCGCCACCAGGACCTGAAGCGCGGGACTGGGCGCCGCTACCGGGCGCTGGCCGCTGGCCTGCTCGATGATCGCTGCCCGCTCGTTCTGCAGCCACGCCCGGGCCATGAACGCTGTAGCGCCCGCGACGACGATCGCAAGCAATAGGAAGACAACGCGCTTGCTGCTCATGGCTTCTCAATCCTCACGAAAGGGCAAGCAATGCGGCGACCCACAGGCCGCCGCCGGCGATCGCAGGGCCATAGGGCAGGCCTCGCTGCAGACGGGTGCGTATTGTGCCGTCGGGCAACGCCACCGCGGGTCCGATCGGCGCGCCCGCCAGAACGGCAAGCGCCATGGCGCCGCCGACGAGCGCTGTAACGAGCGCAAAATCCACAAGCAGCGCGGGGCCCGCGAACAGACTCACCGCCGCCAGCAACTTCACGTCACCGCCGCCAACCACGCCGCCAGCAAATGCCGCTGCGCCCAAACAGAAAACCGCGGTAGCGCAAGCCAAGGAGGCCGTCAGTGACATCAAGGACAGACGCTCCAGCGACACGCCCGCTACCGCCCAAAGGGCAAAGACAGCGACGACGGCCAGCGACAGGCCGTTACGGATGCGCATGGTCCTGAGGTCCTGCCAACCGGCCACGATCAAAAGCAGGGCGAAAGCCACAAGACAGCCGGTCTGAAGAAGCGCAAACGGCGACATCCGACACCCATCCGACTCGCGGCGTTCAGCGACGCCGCCCTGTTGCTGTCAAGGATATGCCTGATTGTCGTATTGGGAATGGCTTACTAGGCTATCTTAAAGTTAGATATCCGAATAAATTCACAAACAACGAACAGACAAAGGACAACGAATAATATCGTTACAAAGGATATTTTCAGTGATACATCAAGTCAAGGCTCTAATGCATTCTATTTAAATAGTAAAATAGACATTAGATACATCTAATAGCGGCCAAACAAAAAAGGCGACCTATTGCTAGGCCGCCCGCACACCGACCCGCAGGATCGGCACTCACGTCATCGAATTCGCCACGTTGCCCAGGACATTGGTGACCTTGCCACCCACGGTCCGCATCGACGCGATTGCAGCCACGGCAATGAGCGAGGCAATCAAGGTGTACTCAATCGCGGTGGCACCCCGGCTGTCGCGAGCCAGTCGACGAAACAACGGTAACATCGCAGCCTCCACTAGTCTGGAATCACAACAGCGCCCCAAAACCGGCGCTCGTGATCTTCGATACGGTCGACATCACCAAGGATATGAATCTCTATTCAATTACCTTGGTTTATACATCGTACTTAAGGTGATTTATTACGTCAATAGAAATTGCGCAAAGGCCATGAATATTTCCGCATAGAGCTTTGATTCGACTAACTTTCATACAGCAGGTCGCCAACACTACCTGGGAAAGGCTGAAGCGACCCGCACGAGAGCGGTCCAAAAGCACAGTACCGCGAGCACCGCCGCGAGCCATGGGAACGCCGATGGGAACAGGCAAAACAGCACGAAAGCCGCGATCGTTTCCGTGCCTTCGATCAGACCTGCGGAGTTGAAGAACGACTTGCCGCCCCGCTCGCCGTCGTCCTTTTCTCCTCGTTGCGCGGCCAGGACCGCCCGCCCGAGAAACGAGGCGCCGGTACACATGAACGACGCCAAAAGTATGCACGCCCAAATCGCATTCGCAGGGTTCGCCAGGGCGAAGCCTAGGGGCACAGCAGCGTAGAAGCCCATGTCGCAGACGATATCGAGATAGCCGCCAAGCGGCGTGATGCCGCGATGCCGTGCGATTGCGCCATCAAGGCCGTCGAGCAGACGGTTGATAAGAATAACGACGAGTGCCCATCCGAAATAGCCGTTAGCCAAAAGCGGCACGCTCCCAAGGCCGACGGCGAACCCCGCAAGGCTCGTGAGGTTCGCGGAGAGACCGAGTTCACCCAATCGCTGACCGATGGGGTTGAGCGGCGGGTCGATCAGCCGCCGCAGCACGGGATCCAGCATCAGTCGCGGGGCGGGTTGGCGTCCACGACACGAAGGGCAACAACCTCCGCACCATCCTCCCGCGCAACCTGCCGCCTGTAGGCCATCCAGCTGAACGGGATCAGACCGACATAGACCAACCCCAGCAACGACATAGCGATCCAGGGTGAACTCGCCAGAAGCCCCATGATCAGCGCTGCGCCAAGTAGCGCAGGCATCACGAGATGGCGCGGAACCCGCCCCTTCGTGAAGGAGAACGTCGGCAGCCGGCGGACCATCAAGGCTCCGACGGCAACAAGCACAGCCCCCACCAGAAGATAGTGCCGCGGCCACACTGCCTCGACTTCGAAGCTCACCATCAACGGAACCAGCGCGAGCAAGGCTCCCGCGGGCGCTGGAACTCCGGTGAAGAACGAGCCCGTCCATGCGGGCGGCGGCGCATCTGCAAGCAACGCCGTGTTGAAGCGCGCCAAACGCAGCGCCGCACAGATTGGGAACATCAGAGTGACCACCCAACCGAGCGAACCGCCCGCGTGCAGCGAAGCGAGATACAACACCAGCGCCGGCGCCACCCCGAAGCAAAAGAAGTCGGAAAGCGAATCAAGCTCAGCGCCAAAATGGCTGGTCACGCCCAGTCGCCGGGCCACGCGACCATCGAGCGCATCGAAGATCGCCGCGACGATGATGGCCATCACGGCCAGACGATATTCTCCCTGCAGGCCGAAACGCACGGCGGTCAACCCCGAACACAACGATGCCAGCGTCAGCACATTGGGAATGAGACGGTTGATCGAGAAGCCGCGCAGACCGCGGCGATTGTGCGATTCGCCTTCCACACTATCTCCTAGAATTCGATCGCCGTCCGCGAAGTCGCGACGACAGGGTCGAGTTCCGCCATAACGGTCTCGCCGCCGATCATGCGCTGTCCCGCTGCCACCAGCAATCGCGCTCCGGCAGGCAAATAGAGATCCGTGCGGCTGCCGAACCGAATGTGCCCGAAACGCTCACCCGCGACCACCGGCTGACCGGGCTTCACGTAACAGATGATCCGCCGCGCCACCCAGCCTGCGATCTGAACGCAGCCGATGACCCGTCCGTCAGCGCGGCGGAGCGCCAGCGCCATGCGTTCGTTCTCGTCGCTTGCCTTATCCGCGGCAGCGTTGAGGAACTTTCCCGGCCGGTAAGCGACGACTTCAACCGTCGCGGCGCAGGGTGCCCGGTTGATGTGAACGTCGAAGACGCTCAGGAAAATCGACACGCGTGTCAGCGGCTCATCGCCCAAGCCAAGCTCCGCCGGCGGCACCGCATCCACCACCATTTGCACGAGACCGTCGGCCGGCGCGATCAGAACGCCATCGTCCTGCGGCACCGCCCGCGGCGGGTCGCGGAAAAAGTAGATCGACCACGCCGTTACGACCATGAGCGGCCAGAACAGCCATGCCGCGCCGGTCAGCGCCGCAAGAAACGTCGCAGCGGCGAACAGGCCGATGAAGCGCCAACCGTCGCCAAGGACGGGGATCAGAAAATTTGCGAGCATGGCCTCAGTTGAGTTTGGGCAGGCTGAATATCTGTCCCGGGTATATCAGATCGGGGTCGCGAATCTGATTCTTGTTCGCATCGAATATAACGGTGTAGCGCAAGCCCTCGCCATAGTGCGCCCGCGCGATGTTCCAGAGATTGTCGCCGCGGACGACCGTCAGGCGGCGTCGATCGGCGACAGCCGGCACCGCCGACGCGAGGCGTTCGAACGTCAACTCGAGCCGCGCGGCAGGCTTGCCGTCGGATCCGAGGCGATCGAGGCGCAGCGTATGCTTGCCCGGCGCAATGGGCGCTGTCGGGGCCAGGCGCCAGCGCCCATCGGCGCCGGTTGTTCCTTCAGCGGCGGGTTTGTTGTCGATGTAGGCCCGGATGGCCGCTCCTGCGCTGGCCTGTCCCGTCACCGTCACAAAGCCCCGGTCGTCATAGTCGAGGGTCGATAGCTGCAGATCGTTCGATTTCGGAACGCCCGCCGGCGACGGCGCCTGCAAAAGCGTACTTGGCCCCTCCCGCGGCGCCACGACCACCAGCGTGTCGCGACCGCTTTCCGTGGGCTCCGGTACGACGGCTACGATCATCTGCTCGGACGTGACGGGCGCTCGCCCTTCGACATGTTGCACGATGCGAAGCTCATGCTGCCCCGGAGTAAGCGGCGGATCCTGCACGAGGAGCACCCACTCCCCACGCGCGTCCGCCACACCGCTCGCGATCTCCTTGCCACCGTCGAGCAGGACAACCTTGGCGCCGGGCGCCGCACGGCCGGCCACCACCGCGCGACCATCCTTGCCGATCTTCGCCACATCGAAGCTCGGCGTCACGACTTGTGCCGGGGGAGTGGCAGGCGGCTGACCGCTCGTTGTCGCCGCGGGTACCGGAGCCGCTACGGAGGTTGGTGCTGGTGCTGGTGCCGGCGCGGGCGGTGCCGCCGCTTGGCCGATGGCCGCCTGGTCCTGCATCTTCACGCGCCAGGCGACGCCGATCGCAACAGCGATCACCACGGCACCGACGGCGAGCAGCCCCAATACAGCGCGTGACATTCAACCCCCGCCGGCATGACGAGCAATCGCTATTGCGTCGCGCCTCTTCACCGGTCAAATGATACCATGCCGCAGCGGTCCCGAAAGCCGCCGGATTGACCGCTAAATCAGAAATCGACGTGTCGAACCCTGCCCTCTCCTCTCTCTGTGTCTTCTGCGGTGCCCGTTTCGGTGTCGACCCCACGGCGCGCGATGTCGCCACCCGGCTTGGTGGCCTGGTGGCGCGAGAGAAGATCAAGCTGATCTATGGCGGTGGCGGCGTCGGTCTGATGGGTGTCGTTGCCAATGCCGCACTGGCCGCAGGCGGTACTGTGATCGGCATCATCCCGCAGTTTCTTCTCAAGCGTGAGGCAGGACACCCGGCGCTCAGCGAAACGGTGGTCGTCGAGACCATGCATGAACGCAAGCTCCAGATGTTCGAGCGCTCGGACGCCATCGTCGTGTTGCCGGGCGGCCTCGGCACGCTGGAAGAATTCTTCGAGGTTCTGTCGTGGCGAACGCTCGGGCTTCACACCAAACCGATCGTCATCGTTGACCACAACGGCTACTGGAGCCCGCTCGCCGGGTTGCTGCGTTCCGTGGTCGATGGCGGCTTCGCAGACCGCAGCCACCTCGACCATGTAGCGTTTGTGTCGGATGTCGAGCAGGTTCTGCCAGCCATCGCGGCAATGCCGGGCGGCCCGATCGCGGACAAGAAGCTGGACCGGCTGTAACCAAAGCACTTGTTGACCGTCTTGCCGCTGATTGCCTTTCCCTCACGGCGGTGCAACAAGACGGGCCTAAATCAGCAACAGATCAACTCAGCCGAAACCAAAGCGGCCCATGGAGGGGCAAGTATGTCGGACCTCGAAATCGTTTGGACGAAAGTCGATGAAGCGCCTGGGCTGGCGACGTTTTCCCTGTTGCCGATTGTCGAAGCCTTCGTCGCGACAGCCGGCGTAAAGATGAAGCTGAAGGACATTTCGCTGACCGGCCGCATCATCGCCAACTTCCCGGACAAACTGACGCCTGCACAAAAGATCAACGATGAACTCGCCGAACTCGGCAAGCTTGCCATGCGCGCCGAGGCCAACATCATCAAACTGCCGAATATCTCGGCCTCGATCCCGCAGCTC
>SXGR01392839.1_pt1 | contig 11857 bp, 8 predicted proteins | sample 3174711 | NCBI WGS metagenome assembly SXGR01 (sample SAMN11356860, study PRJNA531348) | freshwater metagenome | isolation source: freshwater sample F1-60 | place: China: Fuxian Lake, Yuxi | collected 2017-12-25
GCATTCGCCTTGCAGGCGAGCACTGTGCTCGTCCGCGCATTTCAAAGACCCCCCACCCCATGGTTGATTACAACTTAATTGAAGACATCGCACTCGATCGAGACGCCGTCACGCTGCAGTTGCGTGAAGCATTCGGAGATCGAGCCATCACCACCGACCTCAGCGCCATTTTGGAGAAGGCCGGAGCATCGATTGGCGCCCCCAATAGCGTCATCAAAGGCACGGTGGTGTCCATCAGCGGTGACTTCGTCATTGTGGATGTGGGTCTCAAGAGCGAAGGTCAGATCTCGAAGGAAGAATTCGACGAAGCTGGAGGAGTCTCTCCTGGTGACACGGTCGATGTTCTGCTCGAAGAAATCGATGACGGCGAGGGAAACATCGTCATCTCGAAGCGCAAGGCCGACCGCATCCGCGGATGGGAAACGCTCCTACAGTCCAAGAAGGAAGGCGATGCCGTTGAAGGCAAGGTCCTTCGCAAGATCAAGGGAGGGCTGCTCGTCGACATTGGCGTCCCCGTCTTCTTGCCTGCGTCACAGGTCGACGTTCGTCGCCCAGGCGATGTCGGCGATTTCGTCGGGCGCACGATTCGCGCCGCGGTCCTCAAGATCGATCTTGAACGGCGAAACATCGTCATCAGCCGCCGCAAGTTGATCGAAGTCGAACGCGAAGATGCTCGCCGCAACCTGCTCACGCAGGTCAAGGAAGGCGACATCGTCAAGGGAACTGTCACGAACATCGCAGAATTCGGCGCATTTGTCGACCTCGGCGGAATCGACGGACTCCTGCACATCACCGATATGTCGTGGGGACGAGTCGGCCATCCGACCGAAATCGTCCGCATCGGTCAGGAGATCGAAGTCAAGGTGCTCAACATCGACCGCGAGCGCGAGAAGGTTGCGCTCGGACTCAAACAGCGCGAGCCAAGCCCGTGGGAAGAGATCGAGAAGAAGTACCCAGTGGGCGCCCGCGTGCACGGCTCGGTTGTGAGCCTGATGTCATACGGTGCGTTCGTCCGCCTCGAAGACGGCATCGAAGGCCTCGTGCACGTCAGCGAGATGTCGTGGACTCGTCGCGTGAACCATCCAAGCGAGATCGTGCAAGTCGCCCAAGAGATCGACGTGGTGGTGCTCGACTTCAACAAGGACAAGCTCGAGATTTCGCTCGGCATGAAGCAGTGCGAAGTGAATCCGTGGGACCTCGTTGCAGAGCATTACCCAGTTGGAACGGTTGTCACAGGCAAGGTTCGCAACCTCGCCAACTACGGTGCATTCATCGAGATCGAAGCTGGAATCGACGGACTGCTGCATATCTCAGACATGTCGTGGACCAAGAAGATCGCGCACCCGAATGAGATTCTCAAGAAGGGCGACGACATCAAGTGCGTGGTCATCGAGGTTGATCAGGAGAAGCAGCGCGTTGGGCTTGGCGTCAAGCAACTCACTGAAGATCCATGGGTCGAAGCGATCCCTGGCGCCTATCGGCCTGGCATGATCGTCAAGGGAACCGTCACCAAGATCACCAATTTCGGCGTCTTCGTCGAGCTTGAGGATGGCCTTGAAGGTCTCTTGCACATCTCCGAACTGAGCGACCAGAAGGTCGAGAACCCGATGGACATCGTGAAGGCCGGTCAAGAAGTCGATGTCAAGATTCTTCGAGTCGACACCGATGACCGCAAGATCGGACTCAGCCTCAAGCGTGCTCAGTGGGGCAACGCGACGGCTGGTCGGGATGAGGCGCCATCAACAGAAGATGATGCATTTATCCTGCCGCGCAAGAACAAGCCGACAAAGGGCGGCATGGATAGCCACGGCGCACTTGGAACTGACAAGATCCAGCGCGACTGAGCCGACCAGTTATCTCCCGCAGTTATCTCCTGCAGTTATCTCCTGCAAAAGCAACGACGGCCTGCGATAAATCGCAGGCCGTCGCGCTTTTCGGCACATCCTGCACTCGCATGCTCGGACGTGTCTCCCCATCCGCCCTGCCGCCCCCCGAAGGGGGGTGTCAGTGCCGAAAATGGCGTTCAATTCAGAGGATGGCCAGGAATGAAAGAATCGTCAGCAGCGCAAGACGCTGGCGTGTGACCTCGTATGGAATGATTCGGTGTATCAACATCACAACACTCGTATCGAACTGATCTGCGGGACTCACACTCGAGTTCCGTTTCCAAGCGGCCTGATCACACGCGTGATCGCCCCGTACACTCGCAGAATGGCGCGATTCTGGAGTGTTGCCACAATTTGTCGAGTTTTTTTGGCCGTTTTTTCGTTCAGCATCGCATCGACCCCTGCCGTTGCGGACGCAACGCTCGATGCTTGGCAGGAATGCCGCAGGTGGGTGGATGCGGGCAAGATCAGTCGCGACAATGGGAAAGCGAATCCCCAGTGGTGGTCGACCGTTGTGCTCCTTCGGCTTGATGGGCGCATTGCTGGGGTCGGCGAGGCACATGGGGAGGATTGCCTTACCAAGGCGGCCTCCGCTGCTCTGCTCGACGCCTCGCAGCGGAACCGGTCAAGCGCTTCTGATCAACACGATCCGCAGTGGCAGCGAATGACCCTCGAGCTTGAGAGCGGATTCGAGCCAGAACCACTCATCGGTGCGACCTACGCGCAAGCCGCGAGTGAGATCGAGCCAGCGCTCGATGGGATCGCAGTTCGCCGCGGAGATCAGTGGGCCCTAGCGCATCCGTCTGTGCTTCAGGCGCTCAATGCCGCAGCCTCGCCTGAACAGACACTGCTCTCGCTCGTGCTCCAACTCGGATTGCCGGCACGCGAACTCGCTGACCTCACCGCGAGTGAGCGCATCGGGCTCTATCGGTTTCGAACGACGCGCATGGTGCAACCCACCGCATCAGCAGGTCCAGCACTTGTTTTTCGTGGATCGCGCACCCAGCAAGCGCTCACTCCATCGCAGGCGTGCATCGAAGCTGGTGCCCTTGCAGATTCGATCGTGGGGTGGTTCGATCGTTCGATGATCCGCGTCCCTCAGGGGGACGAGCCATCAGCAACGCGAGCGAACGCTGCACTCAGTGCACTTGGGCTCCGGGGTGACTACCTGCCGAGCGATGGCACCGATTCTGCACTCTGCGCGCCTCCAGCCGAACAGGCGCTCAGCGCCTACGCGCTTGCGCGATTTGCATCACTCAATGACCCGACGAGCGCCCGCACGACTGCGGCGCGCGCGCTATCGATTGAGCTCCTCGAAGCGCTTGGCGAGGTCTCGGAGGTCGAAGGTGATCCCTTGGCCACGTCGAAGGCAGTCTCGTGGATCGTGATGGCCGGCGTTGAGCTCGGCGCTGAGTTAGAGAACTCGGCCCATGCGAACGCGCTCTGGCGCAACGCCTTGGGCACCTTGGCGAAAGCAGGTATCGCGGGCGATCCGCTCGAGCAGGCGCTCGCCGCAGCCGCGCTCGCGGCAGTCGATCGCGCTGGACGCCCTGCGATCGACCACGCACTCCTTGTCGAACAAGTCGGCGCGCTCTGGCAGTCGACTGAGCGCGGACAATTGGTTGGAGTCCTTGGGTGGTTGCTCTGCGCGGATCGATCGCTCAATTGTTCATCAGGGATCCACGCGGACCTCGCGCGAGCCGCGCGCGCAGCGCTCTCGCGTGCGCAGCTTGGGATGGATGAGCGCGCTCTTGAAGTGGAGCGAGTTCCGATCGACCTCGTAGGCGCCTTCTCTCTCTCAGGATTCGGGAGTCACGGCGCAAGCGCACAATCGGCCCGGCCAGGCCACGCGCTTGCCCTGATGCTTGCAGATGAGCAGTTCACTCCCGTGGGAGAGCAGTTCCGTGCGCGTGCGATGCAAGTTGCTCTCATTCGATTTCTGCGCCAGTTGGCATATGACGAGGTCTCGTCGTATCTCGCGCCCGATGCGAGAAGGACGAGCGGAGCCCTTCGGTCGGCGCCGTGGGATTCCCGTGTCTCTGTCGCAGGAAACGCACTCGCTTTGCTGTGTGTCAAAGAGTCCGAAGTCGCATTGATTCGGCTCAATTCCGTGCTCGAACCCATGCCCTAGCGCCTATCCTCACTCACGGAGGTTTGCCATGGTCTCGACCACTCTCTGGTTTCCCCGCCTACTGGTGTTGAGCGCCCTGCTCAACGCAGTCGCCAGCGCCGATTCCTTCGGGCAGAGCGCTCCGCCGAAAGCCAACCCTCCGCTCGTGGCAAACCCCGCGAAGTCTCCTTCGCCAGTGCCAGCCCCAGCGAAGGCGCCAACCCAGAACCCAGCACAGACCAGTGCCCCGCTCGATTCGCCGAGCGTCGAGCTGCTGAGCGATGCACCCGACATCCTCTTTGCACTGATGCACGCCGAGATCACTGTCGATTTCGACGAGACGCCTGCCAAGGACGCGCTCGCGTACATCCAGCAAGTCCTTCAGGTGCAGATGCTCGTTCGATGGCAGAGCGAGAAAAACCCAACTGGGATGGACCCCGAAGAATCCGTGACGCTCAAACTGCAGCGTGTTGCAGCACTCACCGCGCTTGAAGGGGTCTTGGAGCAACTCTCAACTGAGGATGCCTGTACTTGGCAGTTGCGTCGCGGATTCCTCGAAGTTGGAACGAAAGCAAATCTTGCTCGGCCAGGCGCCCGTGAGACGAAGCTGTACCCGATCAAAGACCTCCTCTACGAAGTCCCCTACTTCGACAACGCACCGAACTTCAACATTGACGCCGCATTCAATCAAGGCGGTGGTGGCGGAAATGCCGGTGGTGGAGGTGGTGGAGGGGGCATGGGAGGTGGAGGCGGATTCGGTGGTGGTGGCGGTGGTGGCGGCGGGGGTGGTTCGGGAGGAGGCGGAGGCGGCAGCCTGTTTGGAAACGCAGGAGCGAGTCCCGAGCGCGAAACGGACGCTGCGAAATCGCTCCGACTAATCGAACTCATCAAGACACTGGTCGAACCAGATGCTTGGATCAATGACTGGGCGTTTATCGACTACACGCAGGGCTGCCTTGTGGTGCGCGCCCCCGATTTCGTGCACCGCGCGCTTGGTGGATATGAGTTTCTTCCGCCGCCACGCATGGTGAACCAGAGTGGCGCGGGGCGGTACGTCTCAATGACCGTTCCGATGACATTTTCACAGCTTCGCGGCTTTACACCGGCGAGTGTGAGTGGCTCTGCGGGAGGAAGCGGTTTTGGAGGCGGAAGCGGTGGTAGTGGCGGAGGCGGACCGACTCCGTGACTGGACGGCGGGCACGCGAGGCAATCGCACGCCTCTTCGAACTCGCGCTTGCGGTGGGCTTTCTCGCGATTGTCTCGATAGACACCAACCGGCTCGCCACATTCTTTTCGCATGCATTATTGACTGAGCGATCGGGGGTATCGATCCGGCCAGTCACCCTGCAAGGTGCGCAGCTCGTTCGGATCGCTGCACTCATCGCCGCGGTCGGGTGGTGCACGATTCCGCCACTGATTCGGCGAGTTGCGCAGCCGATGAGCTTGCCGATTGCGCGCCAACACACGTCGCATCGCCAAATGCTTCTCCTTGGCGTGATCTTGCTGCTTGGACTCACAGAGCGTGTGTGGCGGCTAAGTGAAAGTTTGTGGTTCGACGAGATCTCAGCACTCATCGACTACGCGCAGTACGGTCCAGGGGCAATCGTCGCGACGTACTTCGTTCCGTCAAACCATGTCCTGCACACGCTGCTGTCATGGGGTGCAATCACACTCGCGGGTGGTGTGAGTGAACCGATCCTGCGGTTCCCCGCACTTCTTGCAGGACTCGCGACCATCCCAGCGGTCGCGATGCTCGCGCGCGAATGTCTGCTCTGGCGAGTCGAGAGCGCCGATCGTCCATCGGTGTCGTTGACCTATCTGGCGGCTGCACTCGCGACGCTCTGCCCCATCCTCGTGCTTGAATCAGTGGAGGCGCGGGGGTATTCACTGATGATCCTCTTTTCGGCGCTCGCGTCCACGCACTTCTTGCGCGGGTGGCGCACAGGAAGTGGCATTGCGTGGATCGTCTACACACTTCTGTGCGCGCTAGGCATCTGGTCTCATTTGACTTTTGTGGCGCTCCCCGCGAGCCATGCGCTCATCGCCATCACGTTGGCACTACAACGCACCGCAACGGCTCATGATCGCGCGGCGGCGAAGGCTGCGTTCGCGAGCCTCGCTCTTGCAGCGATCACGGTCTTCGCGCTGCTCGCTCCCCTGCTTCCTGAATTGTTCAGCATCCGCAGTGAGTTTCAGGCACTCGACGGAGATGAGCCATCACTGCTTTCGCGCGAAGGCTTCCATGTGATTCTCGGCCTTGGCGGCTCGTGGACCCTCTGGAGTGCGATCCCTGGGTGCGCGCTCTGTGCTATCGGAATCGCTCGCTCGCGGCACGATCAAGCGCGCCGCGTACCACTGGCCGTGACGCTGTGTGGATTGCCCCTCCTCGTGGTGGCGACTGCTCTCGCGGGCAGCTGGATGTATGCACGCTTTGCGCTCTTCGCGCTTCCTGGTGCGGTCCTCGCCATCGCACTGGGCCTCTTGGACCTCGGGTCAAAGCGACTCGTGACAGGTGCAACGATCACACTTGCCGCCGCGTGGACGATCAGCCTCGCGTACCTGCCACAAAAGCAGCCGATCCGCGATGCCGTCGCGTTCATCGACGAGCGCGACACGAGCGCGACCTCGGTTGCGAGTGCTGGGCTCCCAGACAATGTGGTCGCGTACTACGGGGTGCTTCGTGGGCTCGACATCGCCAACGCAGGCAGCGGAGGGCGCGACATCGCCGCGCTGCCCCTGCACACTAGATGGCTGATCGTCCTCTACCCACAGTCGCTCACGACCGAAGGACGCGCCGCCATCGCGCGCGACTGGACGCATGTACACACGTTCTTGGGATGGGTCGACTGGACGAATGGTGATGTCGTCGTGTATTCGCGGCGGATCACCGCGCTGCCCTAGTCGTGCCGCAGCGCGACGACTGGATCTTTGCGACTCGCCACGATCGCTGGGTACATACCAAAGACCAATCCAACCGCCGCAGCAACCGCGAAACTCACGATGATCGACCAACTCGTGATAACGGGCTGCAGCGAAAACCCTGCGCCGAAGGCGCCGCGAAAGATCGGCCACTTCTGAATGATCGGGACGACCTCTCCCAGCCCGATTGAGACACCGATTCCAAGTGCGATTCCTAGAAACCCGCCGACCGCCGAGAGAGACCCCGTCTCGACAAGAAACTGCATCGTGATGTGCCGTCTCGTTGCCCCGAGCGCACGGCGAATGCCAATCTCACGGGTGCGCTCGGTCACACTTGCGAGCATGATGTTCATGATGCCGATGCCACCGACGAGCAAACTGATCGCAGCGATGGCGACGAGCATGACATTCCACACGAGCATCGCGCGACGTGCGTTTTCGAGCAATTCCCACGGGACGACGATCTGCACATCGGCCAACTCAGGGTGCCCAACCCGCATGATGCGTTCCACGCGCTGCGCAACCTGCTTCACAGCTTCGGTACTCGGCGCTGCGACGTAGAGCTCACTCAGTTGAATCTCTTCAGCGCTAAAAGTGCCAGAGGTGCGCCTCTGCACAACATCGCCAAACTGTCGTTCCGCCGTTGAAAGCGGAATGTGCACGTCGCGGTTGAGGTCGCGCCCGACGAGCGCGCTGCCGGCTCCGCCAGCGAATCCCTGCTCTTCGAGAACGCCAACGACCCGAAACACCTGTTGGTCGATACGAAAATCCTGGCCAAGCGCATCGCGCGCCGGAAAGAGCTGGCGCGCAGTTTCCGCACCAAGTACTGCAACAGGCGCATGTGACTCGATGTCCTGTGCCGTCAGATAACGCCCTCCACGCGCGACGCGCAGGTTCGCTGCGGTCGCGAGCTCGGGGACAGTGCCAAACGTCTGACTGTTCGTGCGAAATGCACCGCGACTGATCTCGCTTCCCACTGCTTTGAGTGCGACCACGAGCTTCGCATCTTCGAATCCCGCTTGCACCCTCCGCGCATCCTCGTATGAAATGCCATATCTCGAAATGAACGTGCGTGCCTGCGTCGCACTCGCCGCGTCAGGTGGCTTCGAGCTGCGCACGATGATGTTCGTTGCGCCAAGTGCCGTGATGTCTCGCAGCGCCGATTGTTTGTTGCCCTCTCCAATAGAGACAACAACGATGACTGCCGCGACTCCGAGAATGACTCCGAGGCATGTCAAAATCGATCGCAGCGCGTGTCGACGAAGATTGCCAAGACCGAGGCGGAAGGTCTCAATGAAGAAGAGCACACCGAAAGCGTAGAAGATTCGCCAAATCCGTGGCTATCCTCCCCTGCGATGCAGGGATCCGTTGAGATCGCAACAGAACGAGAGGGCAAGGCGTGCTGGGTCTTCGAGATCTGCAGAAACGGCGAGTCGATCTCGACCCTCACGCTCTCGTGGGCCGATTACGACTGGTGGTCACCAGATGGTCGACACACTCCATCACAAGTTGCGCACGCGGTTGTCAAGGTCTGGCAGTGCGCTCGATCACCCGATGGCGGTGAGAATGGCATTCCAGCGAAGTTCGACGCGAGCACGATTCGGCGCCGCGTTGCAGACGCGGATCGTCTCATCAGCGAGCAGCTCGAGGTGACTCTGTAATCGCTGAGGTTCCGCTGTGCCCCATGAGCGGCTTGCGCTCTTTCACGCGAAAATAGACTGGAACCTCAACAAAGAACGTTGCGCCGCGGCCGGGTTCTGAGACAACTCCAACCACCGCCCCAAGCATGTGCGCCAGTTCTCGGCAGATCGCAAGCCCCAATCCAGTCCCTCCATGCATCTTTGTGTGGCTCGCGTCAACCTGACGAAACTTCTCGAAGATCGTCTCTTGCAGATCGAACGGAATCCCACTGCCCTGATCGCTGACGGAGATGCGAATCGCTGGCCGAGATTCGCTCACGACAGTCCGCGCCTCGATACGAACCTGGCCACCCGCAGGAGAAAACTTCACCGCGTTCGAAAGAAAGTTGTAAAGAATCTGCTGCAACTTGCCTGGGTCAGTCTCGACCGACGTCAAGTGTGGATCGATCTCGACCGCGATGTCGATCTGCTTCGCCATCGCCTGAGGACGCATGATCGTTTGCAGCCCCTCAAGAATGTCGGCGATGCTCACTGGAGCCACCGCAAGCGACATCCGCCCCGCCTCAATCTTGGCCATATCGAGCAACTCATTGATCATGTCGAGCAACATGCGCGCGCTCGTGAGAATGTTCGAGATGTACCGCACGCGCTTTGGATCTGCCTGTGCGTCAGAACGGGCGATTTCTTCGAGCAGTTCGGCGAATCCGATCACTGAATTGAGCGGCGTGCGCAGCTCGTGAGAGACATTCGCGAGAAACTCGCTCTTGAGTCTGTTGGACTCGAACAACCCCACATTGACCTCGGACAACTCCACGACCTTGAGATCGAGCGAATCATTCATTGATCGCAGCGAGGACTGCACCTTGTTGACCTCATCAAGCATTCCATCGAACGCCCGCGAGAGTTCCTCGAGCTCATCTCCCGTTCGCAGCGCGCTTCGCACATCAAACTCACCTCGCCGAACCTTCTCGGCGCTCTCGCGCAATCGGCGCACCGGCGAAAAGATGAGCTTGGTCAGGATCAGAGAGAAGACGACGACCGCAAGTCCCGCGGCGACAACACCTCCCACGATCAAGTACCAGCGATTCGCCTGAGTTTGCTGGGCTGCAAACGCGCTCGTCCGCTCGATTACCAGGATCGCTCGAAGCGGATCTCCCAGCGACAACTCCGCTGCGTGTGGAGCGAAATCGACGAACCGACGGTCCTGGATGGCACGCCATTGGCTTTCGCGCAGCGCGTGCGAATAGCGATACACGACTCCCCCTTCACTTGCGACCGTTGAGAAGAACTCCTCTTCGGTCGGATCCGCGACAAACTGTCGATGTGCTTGCTCGACGAATGGGTCTGCGATTCCACCCTCTTCGATGCGCTCGACTGTCACAACCCGAATGGGAATCGGAATCCCTTCGACGCGATTGAGATCGAATCCGTTTCGCACCCAAGTCTCGGCGAGTTGCCGTGACATCTCGCGCTGGCTTTCGTCAACACTCCGTTCGAGTCGCACCCACGGAACACTCAGCGCCCCTGCGAGGATCAGAACAATCGATCCTCCGAAGAGAATCTGGCATTTGTTGGCGAGTGACGGTCCGCGTGCCATTAGTACAGCCTAGCGAGATGACTCTACGCTTATCCTGCGCCAATGCGCCGTGAAGGAACCAATCCGCAGAGCGTCGAGATGTCCGATGTGCTGTGCGATTTCTGCCACTCCTCGTGGACTCTCGACCGCCCCTTCATTGAGGGACACCAAGGGGCGTGCATTTGCGGCGTCTGTCTGACCACCGCCTACCGCGCGATCTGCCTCGCACACTGCGATGACGCGATCTCAGGGGTGCCAACACGCTGCACGATGTGCCTCGAGGATCGCTCCGATGCGTGCTTTCGAAGTCCGGCGTTCCCCGAGTCGGTGATCTGTACTCGGTGCATCGCCATGGCGGCCAAGGCTCTCGCTCGAGATGCAGACAGCGCGTGGACGGTCCCTACCTCTGAAGCGACGACCTCATGACATCGACTAGGACATGGGGCTGAGATCGTGGACCCTGCACGTGGAAAACAACTGGACGTCGGCCAGATCGGTCTCGGTCGCGCAGACCTTCCAGCACACGATGCGGGGCCATTCGACGCTCGAGCACTCTTTGCGTTTCCCACTCGCCCATTCGAGATCGAAATCGGCTCTGGCAAAGGGACGTTTCTCGTGCAACAGGCGTCTCTGCAACCCGAGTCGAATTTTCTCGGCATTGAGTGGACCGCAGAGTTCTGGCGCTACGCCAGCGACCGCATTCGCCGACGCGAACTCTCGAACGTGCGACTCCTGCACACTGACGCGACTGAGTTCTTTCGCTATTGGTTGCCCGACGGAATCGCGCGGGTGATCCATTTGTACTTTAGCGATCCGTGGCCAAAAAGTCGCCATCACAAACGCCGCGTCGTACAAGACGAGTCGCTACGACAGTTTCACCGTGTCCTCGAAGCGGCCGGAGAATTGCGCATCGTCACCGACCACGTCGACCTGTGGAACTGGTACCGCGAACACGCCGCCCGCAACACCCACCTCTTCGCCGAGCGTCCCTTTGTCGCACCCGACTCAGCGCAAGAAGGCGAGCTCGTCGGCACGAACTTTGAAAGGAAGTTTGCCCGCGAAGGCCGCCCGTTTATGGCGATGACTTTGGTGAAGGTGTCGGGAGCTTCTGCAGGTCGTTCGATGTTCGAACCACCCACTCGCACACCAGTTTCGGCACCTCAGGATTCATCGTCTCTTTGATCGAGGCGTACTCGTCCACCATGCCAGTCCGGGCGGTCTGAAAGAGGTGATTCGCCTTCGAGATCAACACGATCTCTGGCTTCACGGGACTCACGAGTCCCCCAGATTCATAGGGAAGCTTGTTGAACTTCGGCAGGACCTGCAAGTCGAGCTCGCCAAAGAGAACGAGCAATGGAACGCTGATCTTCGAGAGCGCTGGCGCTGGGTCGAGCGCGAGAAAAGTCCGAGCCCACGGAGACGTGACTTGGGACAGCCCGAGCGTCTTCGCGAGGCTCAGTTGTTGCGCCGTCGCCTTCGTCTTCAGCGCTGCACACTGTGCCTCGACGAGTTGCTCCATCATTGCCTCGAGCGCCTCGTCGCCTTCGCCGCGGACAACTGCAGCGAGCAGCTCGCGTTGGATCTCGCCAGCAAACGCGACGTCGCTTGCCGCAGCTCCCATCCTGAGCTGCATCGCCGCCGTTTGCGTCACCATCACTTCTGCGCCAGTGATGCCCGTTGGCGCGAGCAACACGCCGAAGTTCATCGCAGGACTCGGACCCTGCGC
>SXGR01464735.1_pt1 | contig 11856 bp, 10 predicted proteins | sample 3174711 | NCBI WGS metagenome assembly SXGR01 (sample SAMN11356860, study PRJNA531348) | freshwater metagenome | isolation source: freshwater sample F1-60 | place: China: Fuxian Lake, Yuxi | collected 2017-12-25
CCGTTCTGCTGCTTACGCTGGCCGATACGTTGCTAAAAATTTAGTAGCCGCTGGCATTGCTGATCGTTTGGAAATTCAAGTGAGCTACGCGATTGGTGTTGCTGAACCAACTTCAATTTCTGTTAACGCATTTGGTACAGGCAAATTGCCGGATGCAGAAATTGTGAAATTAGTACGCGAGCACTTTGACTTGCGCCCACGCGGCTTAATTGAAATGCTCGATTTAAAACGCCCAATCTATCGTCAAACTGCTGCATATGGCCACTTTGGTCGCGAGCTTTCCGATTTTACGTGGGAAAAAACCGATAAAGCAGAAGCATTGAAAAAAGCGCTTTAAAAAACAAATTCATTTTAGGAAATAAATTATGAGCTTCACTGACTATAAAGTTGCCGCCAAAACCCCAGAAGCTTTTGCACAAGATGCTAGCTGGGGCCGTAAAGAAATTGATATTGCTGAAGGCGAAATGCCAGCATTAATGGCGTTGCGTCGTAAATACAAAAGCAGCAAGCCTTTGGCGGGTGCAAAAATTATTGGCTGTATTCATATGACCATTCAAACGGCCGTGTTGATTGAAACACTGGTAGATTTGGGTGCAGAAGTGCGTTGGTCTTCGTGCAATATTTTTTCTACCCAAGATCACGCTGCTGCTGCAATCGCTGCTGCGGGCATTCCAGTGTTCGCGTGGAAAGGTGAAACTGAAGAAGAATTTTGGTGGTGTATCGAACAAACTGTGAATAAAGATGGCAAGCCATGGGATGCCAACATGATTCTTGACGATGGCGGTGACGTTACGCAAATCGTTCACGAAAAATATCCACAAATGCTCGATGCGATTCACGGTATTTCTGAAGAGACAACTACCGGTGTTCACCGCTTGTTGGATATGTTGAAAAAAGGCCAATTAAAAGTGCCTGCCATCAACGTAAACGATGCAGTAACCAAAAGTAAAAACGACAACAAATACGGCTGCCGTCACAGCTTGAACGATGCGATTAAACGCGGCACTGACCATTTACTCGCCGGTAAAAAAGCGCTCGTAATTGGTTACGGCGATGTGGGTAAAGGTTCTGCTGCATCATTGCGCCAAGAAGGCATGATTGTAAAAGTTACCGAGATTGATCCTATCTGTGCAATGCAAGCCTGCATGGACGGTTACGAAGTTGTGTCGCCCTACAATGACGGTATCAACACTGGCAACTATGAAGATATTAATCACATTGTTCTCGGCACAACGGATTTGGTTGTCACAACAACCGGTAACGTAAACGTGTGTGACTCCGCCATGTTGCGTGCATTAAAACGCAGTGCAGTGGTGTGTAACATCGGTCACTTCGATAGTGAAATTGATACAGCCTTTATGCGCAAAAATTGGGAGTGGGAAGAAGTTAAACCACAAGTGCATAAAATTTACCGCGACAAAGCGACTAACGATCATTTGATTCTTTTATCAGAAGGCCGCTTGGTAAACCTGGGTAATGCCACTGGCCACCCATCGCGTATTATGGATGGTTCGTTCGCCAACCAAGTACTTGCACAAATCTATTTGTACGAGCGTAAATTTGCTGATCTGCCAGCAGCACAAAAAGAAGAACATTTGTATGTTCGTGTGTTGCCGAAAAAGCTAGACGAAGAAGTGGCGAAAGATATGGTTGAAGGCTTTGGTGGTGTAATTACCAAGCTTACACCCAAGCAAGCAGAATATATTGGTTACCCAGTAGATGGGCCGTTCAAGCCAGAAAGCTACAAGTATTAATATCCCCTCACCCCAATCCTCTCCGAAAGGAGAGGGAACTGGCTACTCCCCCTTGTGAAGGGGAAGGTTGGGAGGGGGTGCTCTCTCCCGATAGGGAAAAAAACAAATCGAGAAACAAAAATGACCGATTCACAACCGCGTTTAAGTTTTGAATTCTTTCCGCCAAAAACACCGGAAGGAAAAGAAAAACTGATTAAAGTGCGCGACCAGCTCAATGAATTTGAGCCGGATTTTTTTTCAGTAACCTATGGTGCCGGCGGTTCAACCCGCGATAACACCAAAGGACTCATTACCCAATTTAAACAGGAAGGCATTGCTGCCGCGCCGCATTTGTCATTTGGTAATGACGATGAAGCAACCATTTTGAACTTGCTAAATGAATATAAAGCCGCAGGTGTAGATCGCATTGTTGCACTGCGTGGCGATGTTCCTTCTGGCATGGGTGGTAAAGGCCAATTAGTGTACGCTAATGAATTGGTTGCCTTTATTCGCAAACACTTTGGTGCACACTTTCATTTAGAAGTTGCGGCTTACCCAGAAATTCACCCGCAAGCTAAAAGCTATGGCGACGATGTTGGATTTTTAAAAGGCAAATTTGATGCGGGCGCGAATAGCGCCATCACCCAATACTTTTTTAATCCCGATGCTTATTTTTACTTTATGGAGCAATGCCATAAAGCAGGAATTACCCAGCCGATTTATCCCGGCATTATGCCCATCATTAATTACCGTAACCTAATGCGCTTTTCTGATTCATGCGGCGCAGAAATTCCCCGCTGGTTGCGCAAAGCCTTAGAGAATTATGGCGATGATGATGCAAGCCTAAAAGCCTTCGGCGTAGATTTGATCACCGAGTTGTGCGACGTGCTCTTAGAGAATGAAGCCCCCGGGTTGCATTTCTACACCATGAACCAAACTGAACCCACAGCGCAGATTGTAAAAAATTTGGGCTTGGTGCCGGTAGAGTGATTTAATTTTTTGAATTGATGAAGCCCTGCAATGCAGGGCTTTTTTATTGGGATAAGATTTTTTGGATTTGAATAATTGCATGTCATCTAAAGCCGATTCTTTTATTGCACCCCCATGCCATGCTGAAATTGAAATTCTTTTTCAAGACGAGCATTTACTTCTCATTAATAAACCCAGCGGCTTATTAAGTCTTTCTGGTAAAAATCCGTTAAACAAAGATTCCGTACATTTTCGTTTGGTGCAAGATTTTCCTACGGCGACTTTATTGCACCGTTTAGATTTTGGTACATCAGGCATTATGATTGCGGCTTTGAATAAAGCAGTGAATGCAGAAATCGGAAAGCAGTTTCAGCTGGGGTTGGTTAACAAAACCTATACGGCGATTTTATACGGGCATTTAACAGAAAATAGGGGGTTGATTGAATATCCTATCGCTAAAGATACAGAGAACTTTCCGCTACAAAAAATCTGTTATGAAACAGGCAAGAAATCAGTCACTCAATATCATGTGATCGAACGCTTGGATAATCCTGCGCGTACCCGCGTATTATTTGTACCTCTTACAGGCCGCACGCATCAGCTGCGCATTCACAGCCGAGAATTTGGTCACCCGATTTTAGGTTGTGATTTGTACAAGAATGAAGAATCCTTTGCTATGGCAGAACGTCTACTGCTGCATGCTACAACTATTGAATTTATTCATCCCCTAACCCAAGAAAAAATCCACGGACTTTGTCCCTCGCCCTTTTAGTTTTTTGGGTTTAAACGCAAAGTGCCATAAAGCTGCAAAAAGAATAATCTTCACAATACGTACAATTATTATCTCTCAAAGCCAAGTGGTTTGCGGAACATTGAATCCTCAGAGAGTTGTTCGTTACGTCTATCTAACCTAGTTGAATTGCGACACCACTATAAAGCCGCACCTGCATCACCTATATACGCCAACCAAAATGCGCTCCAACTTAGGGTTGGGCCTAGGCATCTTTACTATGAGCACCCTGACGTAAACTTAAACATGAGGAAAAGCTAAATAATATTATTATAATTTAGTATTTGCTAATTTATAATTACCGAATATAATGAGTTTAAGAATAGGCACCCGAGGTGTAAATGATGAATGAAGTAATACAGCTAAACAGTGAAATGCAGGTGCATGCCCGTGCCGCCGCCAATTTATTAAAGGCAATGGCTAACGAGCACCGCTTGATGATTATGTGCACCTTGATGGACGGCGAACTGTGCGTTGGCGAACTGAACGCCAAGGTGCCCTTGAGCCAATCTGCACTATCCCAACATTTGGCCAGCTTGCGCGAAGCAGGATTGGTTAGCACCCGTAAAGAATCGCAAACCGTCTATTACAAAGTGTGCGGTAGCGAAGCCAGCAAGATCATTGCGGTTTTGCAATCCATTTACTGCCCTACAAATTAAACCTATCGAGTTCCTTGGAGACTGACATGAGCCATAAACGCATACACCCCGTTGATTTAATGAGCCAGAAAACCGATGACATGTGCATTTTGGATGTACGCACCGCTGCCGAAGTAAAAGCCGCAGGCCTGCCTGATTGCTTACATATTCCGCTGCACGAGTTAACCCCAGAGCGCCTACAGGCCGAGATTGTTAAGAGTGGCAAAAATGGCTCGCATGTGTACTTGCTGTGCCAAGCCGGTCGCCGTGCTGAGATGGCAGCAGACCAACTTAAAGGCAATATAGACGCTGAGCTGTACATCATTGAAGGCGGCATGAATGCGGTTAAGCAATCCAATATTCAAATGAAAGAAGCTGGCCCTAATGTTATTCCGCTTGAGCGACAAGTTCGCATTACCGCAGGTTTATTGGTACTGGTTGGTGCGGCTTTAGGTACTTGGGTGAACCCCGGTTTCTATGGTTTGTCCGCGTTTGTGGGTGCAGGTTTAATATTTGCGGGCATCACAGACATCTGCGCTATGGGCATGTTAATCGCCAAGATGCCGTGGAATCACTAATCCACGCTTAACACGCTTAAATAGGATCGCCCTATGCTTCTGCTTATTGGCCTCATTATTGGACTCGTACTGGGTTTGACCGGCGCAGGCGGGTCAGTGTTTGCAGTGCCTCTGCTGATGTTAATGGGCGGCCTTTCCATGGGCGATGCCGTGGGCATTTCGCTCGGTGCGGTTGCCGCCAGCACGCTTTACGGCAGCATTCGCAACTGGCGCGGCAAGAAGATTTTGTGGGTGCCGGGGATGATTCTTGCAGCAACCGGAGCACTGACAGCCCCCTTTGGCAAGTGGCTGGGGATGCAAACCCCCGAGTTATGGCTACTCACAGGTTTTAACCTTCTTGCGATGATTATTGCGGTACGCATGTGGATCAGTGCAGCGCGAACTCCAGAGCGCGCAAGGGTGGTTAGAGCAGGTAATTTCAGCGCAGAACCTAGCCTTGGTTTACTCTGTAACCTGAGTAAAACTGGTCAATTTGAATTGCGCCCACGCTGTGTGAGCGGTTTGGTTTTGGGTGGCATTCTAGTCGGGTTGTTATCGGGCTTATTTGGCGTTGGCGGCGGTTTTTTGATTGTTCCACTGCTCTTGGCGCTTAGCCCTATTAGCATGGCGCAAGCCGTAAGCACATCGCTCATTATCATCGCCGCCGTTAGCGGTTCTGGGTTTATCAGCCATGTAGCCATGAACCCACACAGCGATTGGGCTGTTTTAGGGCTGGTCGTAACCGGCGGCGTGTTGGGCATGATGCTCGGCCAAGCGATTAGCCACAAAATCGCCAACGCCAGGCTCCAAAAGCTATTTGCTATCTGCCTTATCGCTATCTCTGTAACGACATTGGCTCTCCATTATTAGTTTTTCATCATTAAGAGAGGTGCAACATGATTTTCAGACAACTCTTTGAGCGCGAATCTAGCACTTACACCTACTTAATCGGCTGCGAGCAAACCCGCCAAGCGGTGTTGATTGACACGGTAAAAAGTGCGGTCGATCTTTACTTACAGCTACTCGAAGAGCTTAACCTCAAACTCGTATACGTACTCGAGACCCACACCCACGCCGACCACATTACCGGCGCTGGCGCACTGCGCGATGCCACCGGCGCTTGCACGCTCTTAGGTGAAGAGGCCAATTCCCCTTGCGTATCCAAAGCCATGCACCATGGCGAGATTATCAATGTAGGGCAAATTGTCATTGAAGCCCTTCATACGCCCGGTCATACAGACGACTCTTACAGTTTTATCTTGGAAGACAAAAGCCAGTACTACGCGTTTACGGGCGACACCCTGTTAATTCGCGGCACGGGTCGCACCGATTTTCAAAACGGCAGTGCAGCCGACCAATACGTGAGCCTATTTGATCACCTGTTGAAATTGCCCGATAACACTTGGGTTTACCCCGGCCACGATTACAAAGGCTGGATGGTAAGTACCATCGCCGAAGAAAAAGCCCACAACCCGCGCTTGCAGGTAAAAGACGTGGCCGAATACATCGCCTTGATGAGTAATTTGAAACTACCCAACCCCAAGATGATGGATATTGCGGTACCGGCCAATCGCGCCTGCGGGAAGGTTTAACGCCTGAATTATGTAGTGCAATGAGAAGCAAACTGCGTTTACCTTAATGGAACCTACCATGAAAAACACCTTGCCACTTCTGTTCATTATTGCCAGCTTAAGCGCCTGTTCGGACAAGCCAGCCCCCACCGAATCTACCAAGAATTTACCCGCGCTGGAGACTTTGGTCATCGCACCGACAAAGGTCGCGCAAGAGGTTAAATTTGACGGTGTGATTGAAGCCATTAATCAAGCAACCGTATCAGCCCAAACTTCTGGCCGAGTGCTTGAACTGCCGGTAGATGTAGGCGATTTCGTTAAAAAAGGCGATTTGATTGTGCGCTTTACGGATGTAGAGCAAAAAGCCCGCGCTGCCAGTGCGCAAGCCAAATTTGCGGAAGCGCAAGCCCAATACACGCGTATGCAAGATATGCTGACCAAGCGGCTAATCGCTAAAGCGGATTTTGACAAAGCCGAATCTGCGTTCAAGTCGGCCGAGGCAAACTTCAAAGAAGCTAACGAAGGTGCATCCAACACCGCCATTTACGCTCCCTATGCGGGCATAGTGGTCAGCCGCATGATTAAAGTTGGCGAAACTGTTGCCCCCGGTACACCGCTTTTAACGGGGCTGTCGCTAGAACAATTGCGCGCGCAGGTGGATATTCCGCAACAACACATCGGCCCTGTGCGTAAATTCAAAAAAGCGCGCGTACTTTTAGCCGATGGCAAGGTACTGGAAACCAGCGACTTACGCATTCCACCGAGTGCCGATTTACAAACACACAGCTTTAAAGTGCTCGTCAATTTGCCCAGCGGCGATCATTCACTCTTCCCCGGCACCCTTGTAAAAATTGCCTTTGTGAGCGGCGAAACGGAGAGTTTGTTGGTACCCGCAAGCGCTGTTGCGCAACGTGGTGAAGTAAACGGTGTTTACGTGATAGCCAACAACACCCTCGATTTACGCCTTGTACGTTTAGGTTCGCTCACTGCCGATAACCGCTACCCTATTTTGGCTGGGCTCAACGCTGGCGATAAAATTGCCATTGACCCCATCGCGGGGGCGAATGCTTACAAACAAGCGCACGCCGCCAAGGAGTAAGCCATGAGCCAATCTGACGAGCAAAAGCCAGCATCACTGGGTATTTCGGGGCGTATTGCCAAAGCCTTCTTAACCACAGAAATCACACCATTACTGGCACTTACCGGCTTGCTGCTGGGCATTTTCGCCGTACTCATCACGCCGCGCGAAGAAGAGCCACAAATTAATGTGACATTTGCGAATGTGTTTATCCCCTACCCGGGCGCATCCTCGGCGGAGGTGGAGTCACTCGTCACTACACCAGCGGAACAAATCGTGTCAGAAATCCAAGGCGTTGAGCATGTGTACTCGGCCTCATCGCCCGGTATGGCGGCGCTCACGGTTCGCTTTAAAGTGGGTGAGCCACGCACCGATGCTATAGTGCGTTTATACAACGCCTTTTACAGCAAATGGTTGCCTGCCAATGCGATTATTGGTAAGCCACTTATTAAGCCCAAGGGCATTGATGATGTCCCTATTGTGACGGGCACGCTGTGGAGTAAAAACCCAGCCACTACCACAGCCGATTTATTAAGTGTCGCGCGCACCTTGCAGACCGAACTGCAGCGTGTTCCCGGTACGCGGGAGATCAGCATTATTGGTGGCTCCGATAATGCGGTAAAAGTGTTGTTCGACCCTCAGCGGTTATCCGCCTACAACCTAACACTGGATGATTTGCGCGCGGCCCTCGGCGCAGCCAACACCTCAGTAGCGGCGGGCGCCTTAGTAAGCGATGGCCGTGAAGTGCTGGTGCAAGCGGGAAGCTTTTTACTTAAGCCTGAAGATGTGGCTGACCTCGTGGTGGGTGTACACCAAGGCGCGCCGATTTTCTTGCGCGATGTGGCAGAGGTCAGTTTGGGTGCGGATACGCCCACACAATATGTCACTTATGGTACAGGTTTAGGCGCAGGCGCTTCTTCAACTGCTGGGTCGTCAGCCGCTGGAACGCCAGCCGCAAAAGATTCTGGTCGCTACCAAGCTATCACCTTAGCCGTCGCCAAAAAACCGGGAGAAAACGCGGTGGACGTTGCGGCCAATGTCACCCAGCGCTTTGAACAATTGCGCGGTGTGCAATTTCCTAACGGCATAGAAGCCACCATCACCCGCGACTATGGCGCAACCGCCGAAGACAAAGCCAAAACCCTAATTAAAAAGCTTATTTTTGCCACGCTGTCTGTGATTGTGCTGGTGATTCTTGCGCTTGGTAAACGCGAATCTCTGGTGGTTGGTGCAGCGGTTATCGTGACCTTAGCCATCACCTTATTTGCATCATGGGCATGGGGATTTACGCTCAACCGCGTGTCACTCTTTGCGCTGATTTTCTCCATAGGGATATTGGTGGATGACGCCATTGTGGTGGTCGAAAATATCCATCGCCACATGACACTCGGCAAACTCTCCCTCAACGAAGCGATTCCCGTTGCGGTCGATGAAGTCGGCGGCCCCACCATCTTGGCCACCTTTACCGTTATAGCTGCACTCTTACCTATGGCATTTGTGAGCGGTTTGATGGGGCCTTATATGTTGCCCATCCCCATCAATGCCTCCACCGGCATGCTGATTTCGTTGGCTGTCGCCTTTATTTTTACGCCTTGGCTGTATCGCAAACTCTTTGCCCCGCTGTATAAAAATGGGGTAAACCATGAGCACACAGAAAACGAGGACGCAGGAAACCGCTTTACGCCCTTCTTCACCAAGATCATGACGCCGTTCTTAGGCAAAGAATCCGGCAAAAAAGCGCGCCTTTGGCTATTGGGCGGCATTATGGGGTTAATCGTCATGTCGATTGGCTTGGTTGTGGTTAAAGCAGTGATGTTAAAAATGCTGCCCTTCGACAACAAAAGCGAATTCCAAGTGATGGTGGATATGCCGGAAGGCACGCCGCTAGAAACCACACAGCAAGTCTTGCAAGCCCTTGCGGATCAAGTGGATAAGATCCCCGAGGTAATGAATTATCAACTCTACGCAGGCACCTCCGCGCCCATCAACTTTAACGGATTAGTGCGGCAATATTATTTGCGCAGCGAACCACACATGGGCGACATGCAAGTTAATTTGGTCGATAAACACAATCGTCATCGCAAAAGCCACGAGATTGCACTGGGTGCGCGCGAATTACTAATGCCTGTTGCCAAACGCTTTGGTGCCAACGTAAAAGTAGTTGAGGTTCCGCCGGGGCCGCCCGTGCTGTCGCCTTTGGTTGCCGAGGTCTACGGCTTGGATTACACCCGCCAACTCGCTGTGGCGAAAACCGTTCACAACGCCTTTGAAGCTACGCCAGATGTGGTAGATGTAGACAATACGATTGAAGCACCGCAAACCAAATGGCTGATCGCCGTAGACCGCGCCCGCGCCGCACGTTTAGGCGTAGATCAAACCACCATTGCCAACGCCATAAGCGCAGCACTCAAGGGTGAAGATGCCTCCTTCCTTCACAGCGAACACGCCAAGGTCGCTATACCTGTGCGCTTGGAATTGCCCTCTGGCGATAAAAGTAATCTTGATGCGGTGCGCGATTTAAAAGTACGCTCGCGGGATGGCTCTTTAATCGCCGTTTCAGAAGTCACTCAAGTGGTTAAGACTGAGCGCAATCAAACGATTTATCACAAAGATTTATTGCCGGTTGTTTACGTAACGGGGGATGTTGCTGGTAAAACCGATAGCCCCTTGTATGGCTTAGCCGATATTTATAATCGCCTGAGCGAAACACCCATTGAAGGACAAGAGCTGCAACAATTTTTAAATTCGCAACCGGAAAATCCCTATCAATGGAGTTTGAAATGGGATGGAGAATTGCAAGTAACGCTGGATACATTTCGCGATATGGGCATCGCCTACGCTGTGGGATTGGTGATGATTTATTTGCTGGTCGTCGGCATGTTTAAAAGCTATTCCGTGCCATTAATTATTATGGCGCCCATACCGCTGACGATTATCGGCATCATGCCCGGCCATGCATTATTGGGACAGCAATTCACTGCGCCCAGCATGATCGGCATGATCGCACTCGCAGGCATTATTGTGCGCAATTCGATTTTGTTAGTGGATTTTATTCAACAAGAATTACGCATCGGAAAAACATTAGAAGCAGCAACCATTAACGCAGCGTCTGTGCGCGCACTGCCGATTGCACTCACCGCACTAGCCGCCATGATGGGTGGATTCTTTATTGTGGATGACCCGATTTTTGGCGGGCTTGCTGTGTCATTAATTTTTGGCTTGATGGTATCGACAGTGCTAACGCTGGTAGTAATTCCCGTTGTTTACTATGCGTATCATTACCAAAACAATCTACGTACTAACGAAGCATAAATATGGAGTAATCTCTCAGTATTCACTATATGAAGCTTGCTTTTATCTTTCGAATGCCTACAATATCTTTCGAAACGAAACTTAAGGCAAGCCTTTATGACCAAACGCAACACTCAGCAGCGCCGTCGTGCCATTATTGACCTGCTTAACGCCAGCGGTGACGTGAGTGTTGAAACCTTGGCGGGGCAATTTGTGACTTCAGAAGTTACGATTCGAAAGGATCTAGCCGCCTTAGAAGCCAATGGTTTACTGCTGCGCCGCTACGGTGGTGCTGTGCTGGTTCCCCAAGAATTGATTGCCAACCCCGCTGAAGAAAAAGTGTCCGTTCGTAAGCAAGCCATAGCCAAAGCCGCTGCAGCGCTTATTCGCGATCACAACCGCATTATCCTCGATAGTGGCAGTTCCACCACCTCTGCGCTTTTGCCCGAACTTTCTAACAAGCAAGGTTTGGTGGTTATGACCAATTCTCTCAGTATCGCCAACGCGTTGCGCGAGCTGGAAAACGAACCCACGATATTGATGACCGGCGGCACTTGGGATCCTAAATCCGAAGGCTTCCAAGGCCAGTTGGCAGAATCTATTCTGCGTTCCTACAACTTCGACCAATTTTTTATCGGCGCTGATGGCTTGGATTTGGTGCGCGGCACAACCACGTTTAATGAGCTCTACAGTTTGAGTCGCGTAATGGCCGAGGTTGCACGCGAAGTGATTGTCATGGCTGAGTCAGACAAAATAGGCCGCAAAATTCACAACCTCGAATTGCCTTGGTCAGCGATAAAAGTATTAGTGACTGATGACGGAATCAGTAACGAAGATAAAGCAAAAATTGAACAGCAAGGCGTACAAGTTATTTGTGCGTCGGCACAATAATTCTCATTTAATTATTTTTAACTTATTAACGGCTAAACAGCCTTTTAAAAGGAGCTAAACATGTGTGGAATCGTAGGCGCAGTTGCGCAGCGTGATGTAGTAGATATTTTGGTAGAAGGTTTACGCCGTCTTGAATATCGCGGTTATGACTCAGCCGGTGTTGCTGTGGTGAGTGCAGGCGGCGAATTGCAGCGCTTGCGTCGCTTAGGCAAAGTAAAAGAATTGTCAGATGCAGTTGCATCAAACCCAACACCGGGCGGAACTGGTATTGCACACACGCGTTGGGCAACTCACGGCGAGCCAAGCGAGCGCAACGCGCATCCACATGTTTCTAGCGA
>SXGR01654391.1_pt1 | contig 11855 bp, 3 predicted proteins | sample 3174711 | NCBI WGS metagenome assembly SXGR01 (sample SAMN11356860, study PRJNA531348) | freshwater metagenome | isolation source: freshwater sample F1-60 | place: China: Fuxian Lake, Yuxi | collected 2017-12-25
AAAAGTGTAACCGAATGGGCTCATCCGTCAAGGGGGCTTCCGGGCTCATCCGACGAGCCTGTAGCCCCGCACAATATTTCAATCTTTCAACCGCAGATTGAAAATTCTGCACTATGCTGGTGTTTTCTACCACCAACCTGGCCAAGACCATGCCATCCAGCCCAGCTGACAACGCCATCATGACCATCGGGGAAGTCGCCGACTACCTCAAGGTTACCGAGCGAACCATCTACAGGCTGGCGGGAGCCAAGCAAATCCCTGCCTTCAAAGTTGGGGGGAGCTGGCGCTTCTCGAAGGCGGATATTGATGGATGGATCAGGCAGCAGTCCTCAACTGCCGATCAGCCAGAAGCAAAAGCATTAGGAGACTAGGCACCATGGACGTCTTTCAGTTCCGCGAGCGCCTGATTGGCGACTACGAGTCGTTCACTCGTAGCTTTACCAAACCACAGGCTGCAGATATCAAGAGCTATTTGCAAAGCCGATACGACGAAGGCGTGTTCTGGCCCGCACCGTTAGTCCAGCTCAACCCAAGCTTTGTGAGTGGCGGTAGCGTTGAGCAACTGGTGGAGGAGCATCTGCTGCATAAGGAATGCGCGCGAATATTTAGAGCTGGAAAAACAGGAAGCGAATTCGGTGTTTCCCTGCGCCTGCATAAGCACCAAGAAGAAGCGATTCGCGCAGCTCAACGGGGCGAGAGCTATGTTCTGACAACAGGAACTGGTTCCGGTAAATCACTAAGCTACTTCATCCCAATCGTAGATCAGGTTCTTCGCGAACGCGCGGCGGGGGATATGCAACCCCGCGTCAGAGCCATCGTGATCTATCCAATGAACGCGCTAGCGAACAGCCAACGAGAAGAATTAACTCGTTTCCTGCAATGGGGCTACCCGACAGGCACGGAACCAGTCACTTTTGCTAGGTACACCGGCCAGGAAAGTAGTGAGGAACGAGACCGGATTGCCCGAAATCCACCCGACATCATTTTGACCAACTTCATGATGCTTGAGCTCATGATGACTCGGCAAGATGAGGTCGACAAGGCAATCGTACGAGCAGCACAAGGACTCAAGTTTTTGGTCCTCGATGAGCTGCACACATATCGTGGACGACAGGGTGCTGACGTAGCGCTGCTGGTGCGTCGTGTGCGCGCCGCGCTGAATCCGCAGCTGCAATGTGTTGGCACTTCTGCAACGATGGCAACAGAAGGCACACCGGAGGAGCGAAACGCAGTAGTTGCCGGGGTCGCAACCAAGCTGTTTGGTACAACCGTCCCTACAGCGAATGTCATTACCGAAACCTTGCAGCGCGTAACACAGGGAGAAGAAGCTGCAGATCCAATAGACCTAAGGACTGCACTTCAAAACGAGATCCCAGCCGAGGCTGAATTTGAAAGTCTCAGAACTAGTGCGCTTGCAATTTGGGTTGAGCTGAACCTGGGACTGCGTCTTGAAGCGGGTAAATGGGTTCGCGCAAAACCGCGCACCCTGAATGATGCAGCCGCTCAACTTGCAGATGCGACTGGTATTGATCAATCAGTCTGTCTATCAAAGCTTAAACAGTTTCTTCTTCTTGCCTACCGTACAAAGCGCAACCCACACGATGAGCGCAGTCGGCTTTTTGCCTTTCGCCTGCATCAATTCATATCGGGAGCAGCAGATTTATTCTCAACACTGGAGCCGGAGGGTGCACGCTTCCTTGATGTCAAAGGACAGCAATTTCAACCGGGTCACACCGACAAACGTCTTTTCAATGCCGTGTTCTGCCGCGAGTGTGGGCAGGAATACTTCCCAGTATGGGCTACTGGCCCCAAAACCTCACCAGACACTTTTGAGTCGCGAGAGCTGAGTGATCGCAATCGCGAAGACCAAGAGGGAGACGACGGCGCTAGGTTTGGTTTCCTGATGCCCGACAGCAAAGGCATTTTCGATAACGCAGATTTAGAGCGTTACCCAGAAGAGTGGATCGACTTCGCTCGCGCAAATCCAGGGCTTAAAAGCAACTATAAAAAAAATGTACCTGTTCCAGTTTCAGTAAACCCGGCTGGGGAGGTGGCAAGCAACGGGATGCACAGCTGGTTCATCCCAGGATCGTTTAGGTTCTGCCTGTGCTGTGGCATCAGTTACGACGCTACTGCTCGAAGCGACATCTCAAAGCTCACAAGCCTGAGTTCAGAAGGCCGGAGCTCGGCAACCACTGTTCTCACCCTAGGTGCTATGCGTTATCTCTTAGAAGATGCCGCAGAGCTGCGACCAGAGGCCAAAAAGTTGCTTGGATTCACCGACAACCGTCAAGACGCATCCCTGCAAGCTGGCCACTTCAATGACTTCATTCAGATTCTGCTGTTGCGTGGCGCGCTTCTAGCTGCGGTTGAGAAGAAGGGCCAAATTACCGACGAAATCCTCGCGCAGTCGGTCTATGAAGTCTTGGCTCTAGCGAAGCCTGAGTTCATGGCCAATCCAGAGGCTCGATTCCTCGCAGAGGATCAAGCACGAAAAGCTTTACGGGATGTACTAGGCTACCGCCTGTACTTTGACTTGCGGCGCGGATGGCGGGTTACTCACCCCAACCTCGAACAGTTGGGCTTACTGAAGATCGCATATCAATCTCTGACGGAAGTATGTGCGGAGCAGTCCCTGTGGGACGGCGCACCACCTCTTTTGGCTCAGGCCCCTGTAGAAGCGCGAAAAAAGATTGCATCGCGTCTGCTTGATCTCATGCGACGGGAACTCTGCATCAAGGCCCGTTACCTTGACCCTGACCAGCAGGAACAAGTCAAACAAAGCAGCTTCAGCCACTTGCGGGAGCCTTGGGCGCTTAATGATGACGAGCGCCAACAGGTGGGGCGCTACCTGGTTCTTGGCCCGCGGCCTGCGCAACTTAGCCAACAAGATGACCGCGCAGCCTATCTTTCGTTCCGTTCGCGTTTTTCTCGTGAGATTCGACGCCAAAGTGACTGGGGTGAATCGGCAGCAAGCCGTTGGCCAGAGAAATTTAATGACTTATTTTTCGACGAAGTCGTCAAATCATTGCTGTCAGCACTGACCCAGGGCGGGCTAGTGCAGCCATTGGATGCTCCAGGTGGCAAAACGGCTTTTCAGGTGACAGCAGCTGCATTGGTATGGGAGCTTGGCGATCCTGCTGAAGATGCTCAAAAGGAGGGTAACCAACGCAAGTCCACGAACGAGTTCTTCAAGGACCTTTACCTCAACGTCGCCACAGCACTGCAGCAAAACAACCGATTGCTCCAGTCATTGGAGGCTCGCGAGCACACCGCGCAAGTCGATGCTGCTGATCGAGAAGAGCGCGAGAGGCGTTTCCGCGCTGCGCAGTTACCCGTCCTTTTCTGCTCTCCAACGATGGAACTTGGTGTTGATATCTCAGACCTCAACACCGTGTACTTGCGCAACACTCCCCCTACCCCAGCGAATTACGCACAGCGTAGCGGCCGGGCCGGGCGGAGTGGTCAGCCAGCTCTCGTGTTCACATACTGTGCTGCAAAAAGTCCGCACGACCAGTACTACTTCGCAGAGCCAGTGCGTATGGTTGCCGGCAGCGTAACGCCTCCTCTTTTAGATCTGGCAAATGAGGACTTGATTCGCAGCCACCTGCATTCAGTCTGGCTTGGTGAGACCCGTCAAAAACTATCTGGGTCAGTTAGTGATCTCTTAAAGATGGACGACGCAGCGTTACCACTACGCGAAGATCTAGTCGCGAACATGGATACATCAGCCTCGCGCGAGCGTGCTGACAAGGTATTCACTGCTGTCTTGGGAATGTTAAGTGCTGAACTGACGCCTGAACATGCTCACTGGTTTGGCGCTGGGTGGGCTGAACGCATGATCAAGCAGGCATTCCGCCAATTTGACCTTGGGGTTGACCGCTGGCGCTCTCTCTACAAGGCCACCACTCAGCAGATGGAGGCCGCTCACGCAGTGCGCATGAATGCGGCCGCTACGCCTCAAGATCGCCGAGAAGCAGACCGACGCTACTATGAAGCCAAGACCCAGCAAGACTTGCTGCTTCAGGCCTCAGCCACGACCAATTCCGATTTCAACACTTACCGCTACCTGGCCAGCCAGGGCTTTCTACCGGGCTACAACTTTCCCCGCCTGCCCCTGATGGCGTTCATGCCTGCTCGCAAAGAGCGAGTCGGAAAGGACACATTTCTCACCCGGCCACGCTTCCTGGGACTGGCCGAATTTGGTCCAAGAAGCATCATCTATCACGAAGGTAGTCAGTACCGTGTGCGAAAGGTAATGCTCGGAATTCGAGACCAGACGGGCTCCGAATCGGGTGGGTCTCAACTACCAGTCCGTGTAGCACGTATGTGCCCATCTTGCGGCTATGGACACTTTGGTGAGCAATTACAACTTGAGAAGTGCGCAGCATGCGACACGATTCTTGAAGGCGGGCTGACTCTGCCAAACCTTTATCGAGTTGAAAACGTGAGCACACGCCGTGCCACACGTATCACCTCGGACGAGGAAGAGCGCGTACGTCAGGGATACGAGATGCTGACAACACTCCAGTACGCTGAGGAAAACGGGGTACTACAAGTTATCAAGACGCGCTTTGAATTAGGCGGTGTCAATCTTGCGACGGTTCACTATGGTCCGGCCACCACCGTTTGGAGAATGAATCTCGGGTGGAAACGACGCAAAGAGAAGTCCATCTACGGCTTCAATATTGATGTCAATACAGGCATCTGGTCAAAGGATGCGCAAGCCCCAGAAGAAGACGATAGCGCCGACACCGGACAAGCAGTACAGCGGATCGTCCCCTTCGTTGAGGACCGTCGCAATATCCTCGTTCTCCACCCAGGCGAAGCGCTCGAAGAAGACGCCATGGTCACGCTGCAATACATGTTTAAGCGTGGCATAGAGGCCGAGTTCCAGCTGGAGGAGTCCGAACTTGCTGCGGAACCCCTACCTAAGCGAGATCAGCGCAACGCGATCCTCTTTTACGAATCCGCTGAAGGTGGTGCAGGGGTCTTGACTCGAATCGCTAACGACCCAGCTGCACTGCGCCGTGTCGCTGAACGTGCTCTTCGGGTAGCCCACTATCAACCTATTGGGGCTACCTGGCAAGCTGACCAGTTGCAGGATACGGACCCCACCTGTGAGGCTGGGTGCTATCGGTGCTTGCTTTCATATGGCAATCAAGCAGACCACAAAACTATCCAGCGAAAAAACGAAGCCGTGTTGGACTTGTTATGTCGTCTCACCCAGGCCGAGGCCAGGCGCGGCACTGCCGGAAGAAGCGCTGATGAGCACTACTCCGAGTTAGAGCGCCTTTCTGGTAGCAGTCTGGAAAAGGCGTGGCTGTCGACGGTTCGAGCTCGAGGCTACCGCCTACCGGATAAAGCTCAGTTTTCCATCAGCGAATTTAAGGTACGACCTGACTTTGGCTATGACGGGGACTCGCCAGCTTTGATCTTCATCGACGGACCGCACCATGAGTCCGACCATCAGATGCAGATCGACGCGAACAAAAACCAGATTCTTCGTGATGCAGGCTATGAAGTAATTCGCTTTCCAAAAGAGCAGCAAGACTGGAATTCGATCTTCAAACAGTACCCTGACGTCTTCGGTAAGGAAAGCAACGCATGAGCCTAGCCTACCAACCCGGCAGCTTAGTGCGAGCTCGAGGCCGTGAGTGGATTGTCTTGCCTGGATCGGAAAACGATACGCTACATCTGCGTCCGCTGGGTGCGGGAGACGATGAGGCCACTCTGATCCATGTGCCGCTTGAGAAGCAGCCGATCGAGTCAGCGACATTTCCTCCGCCAGACTTGGCGCATATTGGCACACAGGCCGCTGGCCTCTTGCTGCGCGATGCAATGCGATTGGCTTTTCGATCGGGTGCAGGCCCTTTCCGAAGCTTTGGCAACCTCGCTTTTGCACCGCGCGCATACCAGCTGGTGCCACTGCTAATGGCGCTCAAAATGGATACGGTCCGTCTACTGATAGCAGACGACGTAGGCATTGGCAAAACTATCGAGGCGGGACTTATTGTCCGTGAGCTGCTGGATCGCGGTGAAGTCACACGCTTTACGGTGCTGTGCCCCCCACATCTGTGTGAGCAATGGCAGGGTGAACTTCAAAGCAAGTTCAACATCGCCTCTGAGGTAGTCACCACAGGAACCGCATCGCGACTTGAGCGTGGGCTACCAGCCGGCACATCCCTGTTCGACACTTATCCGGTAACAGTAGTCAGTCTGGACTACGTTAAACAGGATCGCAGGCGAGATGAATTTCTGCGAGCCTGTCCAGAACTCGTCATTGTGGACGAAGCGCACACCTGCGTCCAAGCCAGTAACGCCACGCGGCACCAGCGCTTCAAGGTTTTATCCGGACTGACTGAGGACCGCGAGCGCCACATGCTGCTGCTTACTGCCACCCCACACAGCGGCGATGAGGAGGCATTCCATAATCTTTTGGGCTTGCTGAATCCTTCATTTCGTACTCTTCACGAACTTGTTGGTTCCGCTAGAGAAAAGTCTCGCGAACAGCTAGCTAACCACTTTGTTCAGCGCCGCCGTGCAGACATCGCTGAATGGCAAGACACTTCTGTTTTTCCCGACCGTCTAAGTCGAGAGGCCGCCTACAAGCTTGGCGGTGAGTGGGGCGAACTCTTCAATGACGTACTTGATTACGCTCAACGTCTGGTTGAGTCCGTCAAAGATGAGTCCGTCCTCAAGCAGCGCATGAACTGGTGGGCGGCACTCGCACTCTTGAGGTGCATAAGCTCAAGTCCAGCAGCGGCGGCAACTGCTCTTAGAACACGAATCCGAACCCTTGCTGAGGGTAGTGAACAGGCACAGGTTGAGGAGCTTGAGCGTTCAGGCGCCGAAACAGTCTTTGACGGAGACGGCGATGGAGACCTCTCGACTGATGACAGTCAACCTGGAGCGCTTGTCGCCGAAGAAGGAAGCAACAACCCAGATGCAGTAATCCTTGCTGGCTTCTTGTCTCGCGCCGAAGCACTTCGAGGTCCTGAAAAAGACGGGAAGCTGAAAATGCTTACCGCACAGATCGATGAGATAGTGCAGGCAGGTCACAACCCCGTTGTCTTCTGCCGATACATACCCACCGCTCATTACGTTGGCGAATACCTTAGAACCAAGTTTGTTAGAGACAATTTCACTGTAGAGGTTGTCACTGGCGAGTTGGCACCCGAAGAGCGCGAAGAAAAGGTCGCAAGCCTCGGTGAATTCGATCGCCGAATTTTGGTGGCCACCGACTGTCTGTCTGAGGGCATCAACCTGCAAGGTGTCTTCGATGCCGTGCTGCACTACGACCTATCCTGGAATCCGACACGCCATGAGCAGCGTGAAGGTCGTGTTGACCGCTTTGGACAGGCGTCAAAGGTGGTTCGCACGGTACTTCTTTACGGTGAGAACAACCCCGTCGACGGCGCTGTACTTCAGGTCATCCTTCGTAAGGCTGAGCGGATTCGTAAAGAGCTCGGCGTTTCTGTGCCTATGCCAGACAACTCCGGCAAGGTTATGCAGGCAGTGATGGAAGGTGTTCTGTTCAAGCGTGGCAGCGGCAAGGTGCAAGCCAAGACCGATGACTTGTTTGGCTTTGGTGATATTGAAGCGGCTGTTACAAAGGATTGGGAAAGCGCGCGAGAAAAGGCGGCGCAGAGCCGAACCATCTTTGCCCAGCGCCGCTTAAAGCCTGCAGAAGTCTTGCCCGAGTGGAATAAAGCTATTTCTTCGCTTGGCAGCCAAGACGATGTCGAGCGTTTCATTACCCGTGCCGCTGAGCGTATGCAAGCTTCTCTGGAGCCGCACAAGGAGGGCTATAAGCTGCCTTTGCGACACTTGCCCCAGGTACTTAGAGATCGCCTTGAAGGCATTGGCATTGGTGGTGAGACGCTACGAATTGAGTTCCGCCGACCTGCGGACCCTCGCCATATTCACCGCAGCCATCCCTTGGTTGCGGCCTTTGCGGACTATCTTGCCGAGCGCGCGCTTGATGGTGCCAACCCTGAGTTGGTTGCTCGCAGTGGCGCGGTCTTCACCCGTGACGTCTCAACCCGCACGGTCATCGCTCTGCTACGCCTGAGGACACAACTGTCAATTACCTATCGCCGTAGTCATCGTGTAGCACTTGCTGAAGAAGCAGTCGTTGTCGGCCTGCGAGGGGGCGCTGCTCCGCAACTGCTGGGAGATACTGACGCAGCAGCACTTATGGCGGCCGAACCCGCTCGCAACATGGATCCCGCACGCCGTGACCGAGAGGTCTCGGAGGCTTTGGCAGCACTTCCAGCCGCACAACCTGCATTAGCTGAGCTTGCAAAGCAACGCGCGATCCAGCTATTGGAAGATCACAAAAGGGTTCGTGAAGCCTCTGAAACCAAGTTCCTCAAGTACGAAGTGACGCCATGCTTGCCGGTCGACGTCATTGGGTTATACGTTCTCCTTCCCGCGCCGAGCCTGTAACCATGAAAAAGCCCGACCTCAATCTCGACGCGCTCCGTATCGAAGGCAGCTTGCTGCCAGCGGAGTTCATTCAAAAACTGCTTGAACTTAAGGCTGACCGTCAGTCGGCAGCCGACTACGGAATTCCGCCCGGACTGAACTTGAAGGATGAAATTGGTCGTTGTTGGCGTATCGCATCCGCGCTCTGGGCTGATTTCAAAATACGCCGTGATAAGCCAGGTTCAAAGCCTGATGAAATGGCCTTGAAAAACTGGTTGATTCCGCTCTTTACCCGTGTGCTCGGATTCGACGGCTGGAGCTCGACATCAGGCGAAACCATTGACGAGCGCCGCTTCCCACTCACGCACAAACTCGGACCGACGCCACTTCTTTTGCTGTCACACACTATCGATCTAGATAGAAGTGATAGCCGTTTTGCTCCGGAAGGTCGGCGTCGATCGCCGCATGCGACCGTACAGGAGTTGCTCAACGCCAGCAACGAAGCGTTCTGGGGAATCGTTGCCAACAGCTACACGCTACGCATCTTGCGTGACAACCCGAGCCTCACAAGGCCCGCTTATATTGAAGCAGATCTCTCTCGTATTTTTGAAGAAGAACGTTACGCAGACTTTGTTGCCGTATGGTTGCTTGTCCACGGCTCGCGCTTTGGAAACTGCACTGATAGCCATCACGACCATGCGCCCATCCTTGAGGTCTGGCATGGTCAAGTTCAAGAAACCGGCGAGCGAGCACTCGAGAAATTGCGAGACGGTGTTACCGAGACGCTCCGCCAGCTTGGCAACGGCTTCCTATCGCATCCTGCCAATACGGCACTGCGCGATGCCCTACACAACGACACCCTAAAGACTAATGACTACTTCAAGCAACTATTACGGCTTGTCTATCGTTTAATTTTGCTATACACCGCTGAAGACCGCGGCTTGCTCCACGCGCCTGAAGCAACCCCAGAACAACGCGACCTCTATGACAAGGGGTATAGCGCTAACTTGCTTCGTGAGCGCGCTTTAAAAGGGCGAGCGGACCGTCACTCTGATCTTTGGCAGGGGCTTCTTGTGACTCTTCGGGGGTTGGCAAACGGAGCTGAGCCACTCGGGTTGCCGGCGCTAGGCGGTCTTTTTTCTAGCGAAAAGTGCCCCGATCTCGATGCTGCCGAGCTACCCAACAAAGCTTTGCTGAGCGCGGTTCGAGCATTGTGCTTCTTTCGTTCAGGAGCAGTGCTTGCGCGTATCAACTACCGCGATATGGATACTGAGGAGTTGGGTAGCGTCTATGAGAGCTTGCTGGAGCTGCAACCGGTAATCAAAGTTGATGCAAACCCGTGGCGCTTCGGATTCATCGGCGACGAGGCTGAGGGAGAGGCAAGGGGTTCGGCCCGCAAGCTCACCGGTAGCTATTACACACCCGACGAACTTGTGCAGGAGCTCATCAAGTCTGCACTTGAGCCCAAGATTGCAGAGGCACTCAAGGCTACTGAACCCCGTTCTGCTCTTCTTGCTCTGAAAGTGATAGACCCAGCCAGCGGGTCTGGCCACTTTCTACTTGCTGCATCCCGTCGCATCGCTGCCGAAGTGGCAAGGTTGGACGCTGAAAGCGACATTCCAGAAGCGCAAGCCTTTCGCCATGCATTGCGTGAAGTGGTTGCCCGCTGCATCTACGGAGTTGACTTTAATCCGCTGGCAGTTGAGCTATGCAAAACTGCGCTGTGGCTCGAAACACTTGAGCCAGGCAAGCCTCTTGGTTTTCTTGATCACCATGTGCGCCATGGAAACTCGTTAGTCGGAATTCTTGATCCTGCGATCATGAAAGACGGCATTCCTGACAAGGCGTACACAGCACTCTCTGGCGACGACAAGACTACCTGTACCGCCCTCAAGCGAAGCAATCGCAGTCAAGCAGGTGGCCGGCAAGCTGAGCTCTTCAGATCGGAGGTTGCCCAGCAACTGGCAAGTACGCTTGCAGCTTTGGACTCCATGCCAGAGGACACGGTTGACGCTATTGCGGCCAAGCGTGCAGCCTTTGCCCAGGCCGAAGATGACCAGCAACTGTCAAACGAGCGGCTGCGCTGCGACCTCTTTTGTGCAGCATTCTTTGCGCCTAAATCTGCAGATAACGCTACCAAAGTCCCGCTCTCAGGCGATCTGGTGCGCGCTGCCGAAGGCCAACCGATACGCGCCGGCGTCGCCGAGCTGACCAGCGAACTGGCCGAGGAATACCACTTCTTCCATTGGCGCTTGGCCTTCCCCGAAGTATTTGCGCAGGGTGGCTTCGATGTCGTGCTGGCCAATCCGCCGTGGGAGCGCATAAAGCTGCAGGAACAGGAATTCTTCGGCCCGCGCAACCCGCAGATCGCCACCGCCGCCAATGCCGCCGCCCGCACCCGGTTGATCGATGCACTCGATGCAGCCAACGCCAGCCCGGCGGACAAGCGCCTCTACCGCGACTTCATCATGGCCAAGCGCGGCGCGGAAGGGACCAGCTTGTTCGCACATGACAGCGAGCGTTTCCCGCTCACCGGTGTCGGCGATGTAAATCTGTACGCCCTGTTTGCCGAAACCATTGCGCAATTGACCGGATTGCTTACTGCGGCAGCAAGTAATGCATCCTTAGGACAAGGATTTACTGGTCGCGCAGGATTGATTGTTCCGACAGGGATTGCTACTGACGACTCGACAAAAGCATTTTTCGATGCTATGGCTTCAGGCGGGCGTATTGCCAGCCTCTACGATTTCGAGAACCGAGAAAAGTTGTTCCCAGCGGTTGATAGCCGAATGAAGTTTTGCGCTCTTACACTCGGCCGCGAGGAGGCGGCGCGATTTGTTTTCTTCGCCACTCGAGCCGCACACCTGCGAGATGAGCGGCGCGCCTTTTCGCTGTCCGGAGCCGACATCGCACTGCTGAACCCCAACACTCGTACTTGCCCTGTATTCCGTTCCCAAGCTGATGCCGAACTGACCAAGAAAATCTACCGCCGCGTGCCGGTGCTGATCGACGAGGGCAAGGGGGCAGCCGGCAATCCGTGGGGCATCTCATTCATGGCGATGATCCATATGTCCAACGACAGCGGTTTGTTCCGCACCGCAGCCCAGCTTGCAGCCGAAGAAGCTCAGCGTGATGGTCCCAACTGGGTCGGGCGCGACAAGGTCATCTGGGTGCCGCTATACGAAGCCAAAATGGTGCATCAGTTCGATCATCGCTGGGCCAGCTACGAAGACAACGGCAGCGATTCGCGAGACATGACCGAGGCCGAGAAGCGCGACCCAGCTGGCTTTGCACAGCCGCGCTACTGGGTCAAGGCGAGCGATAAAGATTCAGTGCTGGTGGGACGACAAGCTCGGCAGTGGTTGATGGGTTGGCGAAATATTACTAACGCGACCAACGAGCGAAGTTTTATCGCTTCGATCATT
>SXGR01558003.1_pt1 | contig 11853 bp, 12 predicted proteins | sample 3174711 | NCBI WGS metagenome assembly SXGR01 (sample SAMN11356860, study PRJNA531348) | freshwater metagenome | isolation source: freshwater sample F1-60 | place: China: Fuxian Lake, Yuxi | collected 2017-12-25
ATTCGCCGAGCCCATCGTCTAGCGCCTTTATCGTCGCCGTCGCGGGCAAGCGGACATCCACTTTGACCGCCACTACACGCGCATCCGATAGGGCGACCAGCCCGTCACGGCTGCAGGTGGGCCCCTTCGCGGTCAACCACGGGTCCAAACGCAGTTTTTGAATGCCGAACTCGAAGAAGTGCTGTGAACCGATGCAGATGAGCTCGCCTTGGCCGACCTGCTCGACCGCCACCAGGCCGGCGGCCCTCGCCTTCTTCTCCATCGGCTGCCCGATCGGCTCGCAGTTGTCCACTAGCGGCTAGCTCATACAGCCCATGCGCCCCACACCCCATTATTTAACCTACTGGGCGTACCAGGCATACTTCATCACCCACACATTGTGAGCGCCATCCAAGGAGCCTGGCGGCGCCAACGCAAACCGGAACTCTTTGACCCAGCCGTAGCTGGGGCGCAAACGGGCCAAGCCCTCGTCGTACACCCGGCGAAGGCGGGCCAACAAAGGGCGGTCGCCTGTATGCAATGCCCAGTCGACAAGTCCGGTGAGTGTGCTGGTGATGGAGTGTACATGAGATCCGGCCCCGTCGGTGATCTGCCCGTCCTCGGTGAAGGCGACTGCGAGGTTATCAGCCACGAAGCGCTGCAGCAGTGTCAGGGCAACGTCGTCTTGCGTCAGCCGATAATAGGCGAGCAGCGGCCGTATGAAGCGGCCGCTTGTGGCTGGCGGCGGCGCCAGGGTGCCAGAAAACGCAGTCGTCCACCCATGGCGCCCCAGGCACTCGCCTTCAAAGCGGTTGCCGTCGTTGAAAGTGTTGAGCAGTGAACGGCAAAAGTCGCTGGCGGCGACAGCAGCGCGCTCGTCGCCCCTGCCGTGCCAGAGGGCGAGCAGCCCATACATCATTTCCCGGCAGTTATGCAGCACCGCCACGTCCGGCTGCCAGGCTCCCGGCGTATTCCAGGCCAAGCCCGACGGATGCTGGGCCAAGCTGTCGTATAGAAAGCCGGCTAGCGCATCGTGGACCTCGTCCGTCTGCGGCAGATCGACGAAGGCGGCGCTGCGAGTCAAGGCGTCAAGATAACGCCCTACTACGTGGGGGGAGTCAAACGGTCCATGCTTGATGCAGACCGGCGGCTGCACGAGTTCGTAGTGGGAGAAGGGCAAATAGCCGTGCCGTTCGTCCAGGGTGTTGAGCATGTGACGGCATCCCAACAGCACGTGGCGACGTAGGTCGAGGTCGGTCGCGTTCTGTTCCATAGTTAGATCGTTCCTCTTGTGACGATGGTTTGAACTCTACTTGAGGCGAGACCGCAGCGCGCCCAGCGCTGCTCCGTAGAGTGTTCCTCGTCCTCCGACTGCTACCCACACTATCGCAGAGGTCGAAAATAAGATAACCAGAATGTCAGTAGACACAAAACCCACCGTCACAGCAATCGCATCCAGCGCCTGGTCAAATCAGGCGATTTTTCCCTGCCTGCTACAGTTGGGGATCTCGACCGGGCGCCTGTCCGCGGCCTGGAGCGTAAGTTTGTTCTCGAACTGGCCGAATGCGCATGGGTACAAAACCACCTCAATTTGTTGGTGTTTGGATCGACTGGCTCGGGAAAAACTTTTGTCGCTCGCGCTCTGGCAATGTCTGCTTGTCCCAACCGCTTTTCGGTGCGCTATTTCCGCACTTCACGTCTGCTGCAGCGCTTGACAATGGCTCGCCAGGATAGTTCCCACCACACCCTGCTGCACTCTCTGGCAAAAATCGATCTGATCATCCTGGATGACTGGATGCGCGATACCATTGCAGTTCCGAATGCTCAGGATTTACTCGCTCTGCTGGATGATCGTTTTGGCCGATCCTCTACCATCGTTGCCAGCCAAGTCCCCTTCAGGAGTGGCATTTCCGCATCCCAACTCCGACACTTGCCGATGCAGTGCTCGACAGGCTGGTGCATAATGCTCATCGATTGAATCTCGAAGGTGAACCTCAACGCAAGTTGAGAGCGCTTCGCTCCATGCCGATCACCTGATGTATACTCTTGTCACCAACACTTTTTCTCCTCCTCGCGATCGGCATAGTCCGATTTACCCGGTCGCCATGATCGAATTACGCACCCTATCCTGTTACAAAGTATCCAGTATAGTCTTTCCTGCAATTCCCTTGGTCTTTCTCATTTTGGGCGATAATAGTATTCCGGACCAGTAAGTTTATTATTGTATGCTTACGTAGAAGGATGTTCGGATATGTTTTCATAACATCCTCTAGGGACATAAATATACCAATCTCGGAATTGTGCTGAGTGACCAATTTTCTTTCCATGGTTTTTTCTATTGACCCATCTTTTAATAATTTCTTAATTACCATCATTCCCTTTTTGAGCATATCGCTTCATTCGCCTCATCACATCTTTCATGCTCCGAACATTAGGAGTCCCCATTAGTAAGTAGGGTGTGGGCATTGGCGGTCTGTTCTTCGATAAACAAAATCGACCCATAAGTTCCTATATTTCACATCAGACGTCAATCATATTGTTACCACACTCATTCATTTAGGTGATCATCGCCACCAAGAATGACACTCTTAATGCATTCTGCTACTATACGATCTTGATCGAATCGTAGCATTTGAGGATTAATAACAATACCTTTTTCATTAGAGCCAACAGCTACTCTAGGCTCTCCATCTAGCAGTAACATTTTGATTTCATTTGGGCTTTGTTTGGTTATCTGGGGTATCCATTCGATCTGAACCCTAGGAATCCAAATGGGTTGAATTCCAAGTTCACCAGGATAAACTCGCTTCGCGAATATGCCTGGTGTTGATGAAAAGCATCGAATAATGGTTGTAACTTGCTCTTCCCACTCTTCCATCTCGCGTGAAAAATCTTGAGCTAGCCATAAATCCAATGCAGTAATAAAGCCCATAATCTCTTCTTTTCCGACTTTCATTCCTCGACCGATTGCAAAGTTAGGAGAAGAGTTAAACCTGCAAGCTTCGATCAACTTATTTCGCCCAATAATTAGACCGGTTGATTGAGGCCCGCAGATATCTTTTCCTCCACTGAATATGGTTAAATCAGCGCCACGTGTAAAGAAATGAGTAATATTTTCCCTAGGGGGGATTTCTGCTGCTGCATCTACGATAACAGGTATTCCTTGTGCGTGGGAAATTCTCATCAAATCATCAAGGGCCATTAGCCCGGGTCGTGCAGTTTCAACCACATAAGCAACAGCAACGGTCTTCTGGGAAAATGCTTCTTCAAACTCCCAAGGTGCTACCGAATCCGGCCATCCGACCTCAACGATCTTTGCACCTGAAATCCTAAAGGCCTGGTCAAAGCGGAATCGCATAGCTTTGAGCATGATTATTTCATTCTTTATTCCTTCTGTATCTGGCAGTCGAGCTCGAAGTTGAGGATTTGTGCCTGCGATACAAGCAGCAGCCGCGATAGCCATGCCGGATGCAGATCCTGCGCAGATAAATGCCGAGTCTACTCCCAATCTTCTTGAAATATAAGCTCCAGCTGCTTCCTGAAGTTCACGGATTGAAACAAAACTCTTTCCTGCTTCAACCATAGCTTGTAGAACCTCATCACCCATGATAGATCCCCCAATCGAAGTCACAGTGCCCAATGCATTGATGATCGGGCGGACACCAAGATCTGAATAAGTGACCATCTCAACCTCAATTATCACCAATTGATTTTATACTTATCAATTACATACCCACCCTGGGTAAAAAGAAAAGTTTCATCACTCTTGTCAACGCAGATGCTGTGGTGTTTGCCACCACCAATCTCTTCATGAGCCCAACGACCTTTTGCTTCCTTATTCCCAAATTCGAGAAGCAACTTCCCCTCTGAACTAAATATCCACACCCTACGATTTTCAGCGGTAATTTGAACTGTACGCTCGAATTCCTTTAAAGCTGCCCAAGTATGAAATCCTGTAGTATAAACTCTCCCTTGGCTGTCAAGAGAAATGTGGCGTGGTCGAAATACAATCTCTTCCCCAAAACTAAAGAGAAACTTACCATATCTATCATAAACATTTATTCGCTCATTATCGCAGTCTGTTGCGTATATATCCCCGTTTTTAGTAACAGCCACGCTATAAGGTGCTTCGACCCCAGTGGAGATACCTCGTCCATAATCAACCTTGAAACGGCCAATAGGCACTCTACCTCCGAATTCGCCCGGTTTTGTTCCATACCGGCCAATTGCCATCATGAACACACCTTCCTGGTCGAATTTCTGAACACGGTTATTTCCCCCAAGCATGGTATGAGAATCAGCCACATAGATAAATCCATCACCATCCACAAACACTCCATTTGGTCCATATTCTCCACCGAACTGTCCAGGAGCATTACCAGAACTACCAAACATCATTAAAAAGTCGCCATCCTTATCAAATTTTTGAATCCGACAATTCAAAGCATCCGCAACATACACATTGTCTTCCTTATCCGTACAACATCCACGTAGCCACCGAAATTCACCTTGAGCAGTCCCTTCCCGTGGGATTCCGTCAGGAGTAGTACGACCAACTTTCCATATGAATTCCCCAGTTTTCCCGTTGATTTTTACTATACGGTGATTTGCCTCATCTGCGACGATGATGTTTCCCTTGTTATCAGAAGCTAATCCTTCTGGATCATGAAAGCCAAGTGGTCCCCATCCACCGAGAGGCTCATTACCAATGACCATAACTAATTCTGCTCTAGGAATACTCATTTTGACCCTCAATAAAAGCGCGAATAGTTTGATTGAAGTGACTATCTTCTAACCCTAGCCAAGTTTAGTTGGTATGCCGCCTTTAGGTAATACGACTTCTCCGACATCTACTTTCATCTTGAAAATTAAGTTATGTCCTTGAATATAGAGCGTTTGATCGTCCGATTTGTCGATTGCGATTCCATCTCCATGCCAATGGTATCCAGCTCCCACGTGATCGAAGCAATGATGGGCCTCTGGAACACCAATTCTCCCGAGTAACTGACCGGCTTTGTTAAATGCCCAAACCCATGAGCAGTTTGGTTCGATTTGCCAATAATATTCTTTATCGGTATTTGTTGAATTCCAAACGGGTGTGTGGGCATGAATGTCAGAAATATAAAGCAAATCATGACTATCAATGGTTATCTGTCTTGGTCGAAACAAGATACCTTTACCGATTGTTCCGAAGTGTTCACCTTGTGGAGTAAGAACATTCACACGACCATTGTCAGTATCTGCACAGAAAAGTGTGTTGGCTCGGAAATAAGCAAAATAACGCGCAATTGGATTTCTCTGAAGAGCAATTCCTATGGGTCCTTCTGGACCTGATCCGATGCCAGGGCCAAAATCCAATCCATACTCTCGTATTGGAACAGATCCAGCAAATTGATAATCGGATATTCCGTACGAACCAATTTGGCACAAGTAATGCCCCCAATTATCGAAAGCCTGAATTCGGTGGTTCCCACCTCTAATAGTATGGCCATCAGAGACGAAAATCGTTCCCTTTTCGTCCACATCAATTCCTTCTGGGCCCAGACCTCCAAATTGGCCTTCATCATTTCCTTGAGCTCCGAACATCATTACTAATTTGCCATTTGGATCATATTTCTTAACCCGACAATTTATACTATCGCAAATGTAAATGGAATCATCGACTCCTGTGCAAACAGCACGCGGTCCGATAAATTCATTAGGTCCAGTGCCAGGCTTTGGTTCTTTCTTAGTTGTCAACCCTCCAGCAACCCACAATACTCTTCCGGCATTATCAAGTTTCTGGATTCGGTGATTCCCGGTATCACAGATGATCAAATTTCCTTTAGAATCTGTGGCGATCGCAGATGGGTTAATAAACTTGCCGGGATCCTCTCCACCCAATAGAGTACCAAAAGTGGATATTAACTCGGTTTTTATTTGATCCATAATCAAACCCTGACCTTTCTCTGCATAATGACAGATCTTTTTTGGATATTACTCGCCGAATGTCTTACCAGCCAATCGAACAGTTCGGATTTTTGTCTCTAGATTACCAATTGGTCCAATAACTGGGTACGTAACCCCAGCATCGAGGTATTGACTAATGCGCTCCATAAAATCTGTGGGGGTGCCACTCACCGATAGAGTCTGCAGGATTTTATTGTTGACTAGACCACAAGCTTTTTCTAGATCGTGCTCATGACTAGCATGGTAGATTCCCAAGTGATCCACATCCAATTCGCTCATTCTCCAGTCTTCTAAATGAACAGGTTGAGGGTAGAGAACACCTAACCAATGGGCAACAGCTGGACGAATCTGGTCATATGCCAATTCACGTGTATCGGCCACAGAAACTGCAAAGAACCCATAGAATTCATGATAAGACGATTTGTCTATATTTGGGAGACTTTGAACCATTTCAATACTTTTACGAATGAATGGCACTGACACCATATGGGATAGTATTGTTCCATCCCCTATTCTTCTAGAGAGTGCCAACATTTTCTTCCCCATGGCTGCGATATAAATCGGTATTTTCTCCTTTCCCCCTAATACCATTTGAATGTCTGATAAATTCCAAAACCCATCTTTTGTGTTTACTCTTTCTCCTGATAACAAAGCCCTAATGGTTTGTGTGGATTCTTCTACTGTTTCTAGTGGATTGGAGATATCAACACCCATCAATTTAAGACCATTAATATCTCCGACACCCAATTGTAAGCCAAGCCTGTATTTGCCAATCTCACATAATGAGAGCATTTCGCGAGCAATCGCAACAGGATGTTTAAAATACGGGCTTACAGGTCCAGGAATTACGCGTATCTTTTTTGTAATTTGCAGAAGAGACGCGGCTAACACCATCGGATCTCGGTATATAAACTCTTCTGTGAGCCAAATTGAATTAAACCCGACATCTTCCGCTATTGTCGCGAGCTGTAAGAATTCTTCCATAGGATAAGTACCAGCGTACAGAAGACCAATTGGCATTCTAACCTCCTTTACGAAAGCAAAGCGACCTGTTAATGAGTTAGACAGCAAACGGCCTCAATAAAAGGCCTCCATCTATTACAAAATCCGCACCAGTAATATAGTTGCTTTCTTTACTAGCTAAAAATAAAACCAAATCCGCAACCTCTTCGCCACTTCCCATTCTTCCCAGGGGGATCTCTTGCTGGACCAAAGCAGCATATGTGGGCTCAGCACATTTATCTTTGTTCGCACCGACTGCAATCGCGCCTGGGCTAACTAAATTAGCATTAACCTGATATGGAGCCAATTCAAGAGCTAGTACTCGGGTAAGAGCTACTAAACCCGCCTTAGCAGATGCATATGCAGTCAATCCTTGCCAACTGCGATAACTATGCACAGAACCAATATTAATAATTTTGCCACCTCGACCAGCAGAACGCCAATATCTTGCTACTGCCTGACTGCACACAAATGCTCCTTTTAAATCCACATCGATAGCCCTATTCCACATCTCCTCATTCATATCGAAAATCGGAGCAAATAGCCAGGTACCTGCGTTATTGACAAGGCAGTCTATCCTTCCAAAGAAATTGAGAGTTTTTTGTACTGCTTCTGCAACCACATTTGGGACACTCACATCTGCCTTACAGATAAGCGATTTGCGTCCAAGACTCTCGATTATTTGGGCCGAATCTTTAGCATTAGATTCATTTCTACTATAAAAAATCGCGATATCCGCTCCCTCTTGCGCGAATTTTAGAGCAATAGCCCTCCCAATCCCCGAACCACCTCCCGTAATAATGGCTACTTGATTCTCAAGTTTCATTTAATTATCTCCTGCTAATCGGTGTAATTTACATTACTGTCGAGAGGACTAAATGAATTACTCAAATTCACATCAATAATTCTCAAACATACATTCCCATTAAAATGCCAGTTCAATAAAAGCAATCATTCTGTCGAGTTTTGAAGGTTTAAGAATAAATATGAATAGGTTGAATTAGGAAGAAATGAAAGTACTATCAAGTCCCCACCCTTTCCCCGAAAGCCTTTCTGCTTTTCCCATAATCTCAAGTTCGTCTAAACAGGAAGAAGTAAGCATAATTAGGTAGGGATTTACTCGCACTTTTTCCAATTCTTGCGCCAACTTCCTGCCAATTTCCAGCAAGGAAACTGGTTTATTTTGCGACAGTAATAAATATGCCACTTGCTCCAAGTATTTGTAAGCCAAACGCTTACTCTCATTAATAAACCCCATGCAATCATCTTCATAAAGAAAAGCCTCGACATGAGGCTTAAATGGGTGAGCTGTTATTAACATCGATACATCATATGAAGCTAAACGCTCCAAAGATTGGATGTATGCTGCAAAATCAATAATCATGGGTACATTGGTGTCAGTTGTTCCGTTACCTTGAATTGAATCGCTGGCGAGTAATAATTTAGTCGTTGGTTCATATAAAACAACCGAACCTTGGGAGTGACCTGGGGTATGAATTACTTCGAAGGTCATATCGCCTAAATCCAAGATATCACCATCAATTAATCGTTGGTCAACAGGTGTATCTTGACCTGCAATCTGCATAAATTCTTTCTTGCTAACTTTAAGGTCCGGATCGATTTGGAAGTGTCCGAACAAACTCTTATACTGATAATTGCGGTTTTCAATGAATTCAGCATCCGCCTCATGAGCAGAAATCGTGGCGTTAAGCTTTTTCCTTAGGATGGCATTTCCCCCAATGTGATCGGCGTGACAATGTGTATTCACCACAAGAACAGGCTGATTTTCTTCAATGAGGTTTTGTTTAGAGAGGTAGGGAAGGATTGTATGTCTTGCTGCTTCATGAGTGGAAGTATCGACCAACAGACATGGATTACCTATTACAGTTGTAACACCCACCCAAATATCTGCCAGGGGATGCATAATATAATGTACTCCGTTGCGTACTTCCATTATTCAACAACCTCCCCAATACCCAATTTCATCCAATTATTTATACTGTTTCTTTGACCTTTTATGAACAGTCCATTATGGTTTTCAGTTTTTCAGTGCATAACCAACCCTCCAGACACATTAAAGGCTTCACCAGTGGTATAACTTGCCTCTTCAGAAGCCAAAAAAACGACAGATTTAGCTACATCCTCCGGTGTACCCGTTCTTTTCAATGGAATTCCAGCAGCGCGGTTCTTCCGAAATTCTTCCTCTGTCAATTCCTGGGTAGGAAGTAGTTGATTTAGAAAGGCTGCATCCATATCGGTTTCAATGACTCCAGGACAAACAGCATTCACAAAAATATTGGGAGCAAGCTCATTGGCGAGTGATTTGGTTAATCCAATAACCGCCCATTTTGCAGCTGAATATCCTCTTGATCCGGTACACCCGATCTTTCCTGCGCCTGATGAAATGTTGATTATTCTTCCCTTCCCAAGTTTTCTCATCTCTTGCCCAGCTCGATTCGAAGAAAGGTAAGTGCTCTTTACATTGAGGCTCATATCTTTGTCCCAACCATCTTCTGAGGATCCAACCAGGTCGGCACATTCGAATAGCCCTACGTTATTTACTAAAATATCCAATCGTTTATAGCGTTCCAATACGTGGTTAAACATATTATCAACATCAGATTCTTTTGTCATATCTCCTGGAATAGCAATGGCTTGACCGCCAGTATCTATAATCTCTTTTGCAGTCTTGTTTGCATTTTCCGGATGCAAATCATTAACAACGACAATAGACCCTTCACGTCCAAAACGCAGGGCAATTCCACGGCCTATACCAGCTCCTGCGCCTGTTATCAAAACGACTTTATTTACTAGATCTGGGTACATATTTTCCTCCGTTTATAGGTTTGGATTCATTATTTATATTTTCTATGCTTTTAACCAAGTTGTTCATAATAGTCTAAGCAAATCGACCTCCCAACCAATTGATTACTTGATACCAAAAGATTCCGTAATATCTCCAGCGTACAAAATCAATGCCCCAATGAGGTGCAAGCCCTGAAGAAAATGCTATTGTTACTCCCTTTTCGATATTATGCGAAACTATGAACGGATCGTTAATTCCAATGGATGCGAGCACGCTCGCCGATGTTTTCGGCAATAATTTGTTATAACCCGAAAAACTCGGCCAATCAGCAGGGATTCCCTTAAATATGGGATGGCTACCTTGAATAATACTTGGTTTTATGCCTTCGGTAATTTCGATCCGATCATCGCCAAGAAGCATCTTAACAGGTAATAAATCTTCTATGCGACTTCCAGAATAATTTGCTGAGCTTCGAAATCCCTGAAAAGATTTCCACCCCCCTGCCATAACGAGTGAACCACCTGAAGCAACATAATCAACGATCATCCCAATTCGATCCGGTCCCATTGGTATAATATTGACTTCGGGATACATTTCAAGAGTATTTCTTCCGCAATCACTAAGGAGCAACACATGATATTGGGCAAGTTCTTCTTTGGATCGAGGAAATTGGGAATCAATAAGATGATTCGGGATGTGGGTTATGGAAATATCTTTAAAATCCTTTAAAGCTTCTTTAAAGTAAATAGCTGCATCTTCATATCTAGATGACCGATCAACATCAAAACCAACAATAAATTCAGTAACTATAATTGCGGTTGACCCAACTAGTAGTACTCTTGTGGTTTCTCCCATCATCTTCCTAATTCCTAGATTTTCCTGATTGAACCCATACATTTAGCGCTACAGCGATCGCAACGATTGTTCCTTTTACAATATATACTGCAGCCGGTTGGACTTGTAAAAGGTTTAATCCATTTATTACCACCGCAAACAACAAGACACCCAGGACAGTACCAGAAATGCTTCCTGAACCACCAAAAAGGTATGTGCCGCCGAGTACTACTGCAGCAATAGCGTCTAATTCCATATTGTATCCAAATAGCGGGGAAGCGACGGCCATACGAGATGTGTATAAAATTCCGGCGAGAGATGAGAGAAACCCAGTTGCCATAAATCCGAATATCTTAACATTTGTGACGTTAATACCCGCTGAAATTGCAGCTTTTTCACTCCCACCAATTGCAAAATGTTTTAATCCAAGTGACGTTTGTGTAAGAACCAACCAACAAATGATTGCTACGATAATAAAAATAATCACTGGAATTGGTATCCATAAAATTTCTCCGCGTCCTATCTTGACAAAATCACGGGGTAAATTAGTAATAGCTGTTCCGTTTGTAAATAACATAACCGCACCTTGTAGTAAATAGGTAGTACCCAAAGTTATTAGAAAAGAGTTTGCTTTAAGATTCCCGACCAAGAATCCATTTATAAAACCAATTGCTAATCCAAAAAGTAACGGGATTGTTATTGCCAAGGCGAGATTGTATTTTGTGATAAAAGTCGCTGTAAGGACTGTGGAAAACGTTAGTATTGCTCCAACCGAAAGGTCAAACTGCCCCATTATCATTAGCATGCAGACACCACAGCTAATAATCCCGATAAATGACAACTCGCGAAAAATACTTGTTAGGTTATAGACACTAAAGAACATATCTTGTTTCAAAAAGGTCAATATAATAAACACCAAGATAACGGCAAACAGCATGAAATATTTTTGGATATAAATTCTGGTTGCCATAACTTATTCTCCAAACATCGCAGTCAATATCTTATCTTCAAACAACTCACTCTCATCAAATTCCTTAACAATTTGTTTTTCATGTATAACTATTATTCGATCGCAATTTTGAATTAATTCTCCTAAATCAACTGAAGTAAGAATAACTCCTACCCCACCTTGAGCAACTAAATCATCAATTAATTGATATATTTCTGCTTTTGCTTTAACATCAACCCCTTTAGTGATCTCATCTAAAAGCAGCACTTTGGGTTTCGTACAAAAGGCTTTTGACACTACTACTTTCTGTTGATTGCCACCACTCAAACAGCGG
>SXGR01384110.1_pt1 | contig 11852 bp, 7 predicted proteins | sample 3174711 | NCBI WGS metagenome assembly SXGR01 (sample SAMN11356860, study PRJNA531348) | freshwater metagenome | isolation source: freshwater sample F1-60 | place: China: Fuxian Lake, Yuxi | collected 2017-12-25
CGGTCGGCCAGTTGCTCGTCGAACCACACGAAGTCGGGTGCCGCCACGACCTCCACGGTCAGCTCGCCGCGATTCGCCGCCACGGCCATCGCCCCCACGGAAATTTCGGAAAGAGAGTTCATCCCATCCGAGCAGAGTCCGTCGGCCCGATTTTGTCTAGTCAAAAAGCAACTCCCGCCCCCAGGCCGCACTTAGGCTGCTGGAAAAAAATACCGTGCCCCGCTCCCCAGCCCATTCCATTCCTACGTTGCGCCCACCTCCCGCCCCGATAAACTTACATACCCATTGCATCATGATTTCGCGCGGCCTCCTGCCAGCGTTGTTCGCACTCCTCGCCGCCACCGGTTCCCTGGGCCTGCCCGCCGTCACCCAAGTCGCCCCTGCCGCGGCCCGCGACGCAGTCACGCTCGCGAAATACGATCGCAACCAAAACGGCCGCCTAAACCCCGACGAACTTTCCGCGCTCGACGCCGACCGGAAAAAATCCGTTGGCGCTCGTCGGTGGACGTTCCCCGCCGCGTACCGCGGGCGACGGCCGACACCCAAGCAGGCAGGACCTCGCCGCTTACTAGAGATTCCGTCGGGCCGCGGTCGGCCGCTCAAGTCTCGCCCCGAGCGTGGACAACTTCGCGCGCAACTTCGCGTAGTCCACGCGTTGCACGGCGAGTTCGTCGGTGATCGCCATCGAAGCGGCGACGCCGGCGGCTTCGGCGAGGGTCATCCACACAGGCTCCATCCGAATCGAAGTCATCGCGATGTGGCTCGCGGAGCAGCACACCGGAACAAACACGTTGCGGCACTCGCGCTCATGGGGCGTGATTGCCCGGTAGGGAATCTGGTAGATGCCGCGGTGCGTTTCTTCGAGGTAGAGCATCGAGTAGTCGCCGCCTTGCAGCGCAACTTTGCCAGCGAGCGGATGCATCGCGTAAGGCTAGTCATCGACGCCGTAGGAGGCGAGGCCGCTGGAGTCGCTGGGGTCGGTCGTTCCCTCCATGTCTTTTTGCGTAACGACGTAGCTCGACACCATACGGCGGGCTTCGCGGACGTAAAGCTGGTGTGGCCAGCCGGCAGTGTCGTCAAACTGGCCGGGCGCGAAGCCGACCGTGGCCGCTCTGGTTTTCAGTTTCTCCGGCACGGAGGGATCGGTGCGGAGAAAATGCGTCATGCCGCGCATGAAATCCTGATGGAATTTCCAGATGTGCGCGCGCGTCGGCCAGTCGCCGTCGGGATAGGCGGCATTGCAGCCATAGACGGTGGGTGCGACGAGGCTACGGGTGAGGTTGCCGGTCTCCGGGGTGTGCACGCCGCCGGCGGCCTCCTCGTAAACGCCGAGTTTTCTCATGCGGCGTCCCTCGATCTTGATTTTTTGTGACTGCTCAGGCGGCTAATTTTTCCTGAGACGGAGCGGGGAGCGTTTTCTCGTGGGCGGCTGATGGTTTTGGAGACGGCAGCCAAGGCTGACCGGCCAAGGCCTGGACGATGCCGTCTGTGCCCAGGCGCCGGTGACAGCCGAACAGGGTCAGCGAGGCGGTGCAGCAGACATGCAGCCAGAATCGCCGACCGCTAAACCGAAAGCCGTTTTCATTGCAGCAAACCGCGTGGGCCGCGCGCAAGGCCGCGATCACGGCCTCCAGAAACGCATCGAGCCGGGACGACAGGCGCGCATGGCAGGTTTTGATCCAACCCTCGCTGAGCCGATGGCCGGTCAATTGCGCGATCAACTCGGTGATCCGTTGCAAAGGCAGAAAGTGGGCGCTGTGCAAATTGATCACGAAGGCCGCCAGGCGCGGCCCGTACTGGATCGGTTACTCGGCCCCCGACGGCGGCGGTGCCGAGGTCACCGCGGCACAGCGGGCACAACGTTTGGACTCCCCCTGATGTTTCATTCCGCCACTGGCAATCAATTGAGGAGCACCGCAGAGACGGGAGCATCCGACGCCGAGGAAGCGAGCAAAGGGTGAGGGGGCGAATGTCGGTTTGGCGCGCCGCCTACCGGTCAGGCGCGTCGCCTATCTTTCGAGCCGCACCGATGGCGGCTGGTCCGGCCGCGACCGCGGCAGCCCGGAGCCCTCCGCCTACGAATCCGGTTTCGGCACCCGCTGGATCATCCCGAGCGAGATCGCCGGCGACGCGGCGCTGAATTTCGATACCGCGCGCGGGCCGCCACGCTGCCTTTGCCGAAATGAAAACCATTTTCCTGCTCACCGCCTCGATCCTCTGCATGACGTTGGCTTTGTATGGCCATCTGAATTTCAAGTTTCTCGAGGGGAAATCACGCTTCACGGTAATTCTGGTATCGTGGGGAATCGCGTTTTTTGAGTCTGCCCGAATCCGTTTCTGAAATCTGCGGAGCCCTGAATCTGTGGGTATCTTTCACGTGGTCGTGGGGCGATGCGGAGCAGGCAACGATCACCGAGTTTCCTCGCAGATTTAGGACTCCACGGAAAATGAGCGCGTCGGCCAGGCCTCAGTCACATGATGCACTCGAGTGTCGGGCCGTCGCTGGCCGTCGCGCCGCTGCACGACTAAAAAATGCGGCGTGGCGAGACGCGCCGGCCCCATACCCATTGGGGTCCGGCTGTTCGTTCGTAAAATGTGCCTCAACTATTTGGACACCGCGTAGGCCCACGCGCGCGACCGAGCGCCCGAGGTGCCTGCGGGGCGGGATTATCCCGGCAGCACCCACCGGCGCGCGCGCGGCACATAGCGGGCGACGGGGGTTTCCGGGGCGCGATGGGCCCGCTCGACGTGGAGCGGAGCGCACCACGCCGGCTCCGCCACCAGCAGCAGGCCGTCGAGGTGCGGGTGCACCGTGATTTCGTGTCGGGTGACTTGGTCCGCGCGGTGCCGGGCGTGCTCCGCCCTTGTCGCCGCGAGGCGGTCGGCCGTTTTGGCGAAAGCGGTGGCGCTGCGGCTCGCTCGGGCGCTCAGCTCCGCCGCGTAAGTTTCGAAATACGCGTCGATGCGGTCCAGCTCGCGGCGCAGGCGTTGCTCCTGGCGTGCGCGGATGCCCGCGAGTTCGTCGGCGAGATCGCCGAGCAGAGCGCCTTGCAGGAGATCGCTCCAGGACGCGAGATCGGGCGTCGGCCACGAAAGCGGCGGCGGCTCAGGGGCGGCGCGGGCGAAACCGATTTCGCGGGCGAGGCCTTCGTCGAGGAAGCCGTCGGGGAGCGAGATCGCGACACGGCGCAACGCCCAATGCTGGTCGATCGCTTGGATTTCGCAGCGCGCCAAGGCTACGAGCGAAAAATGAAAATCGGCCGTGAACGGTCCGGTGAGCCGCCAGCGCTTCGTATCCTCAAACTGGACGCGCCAGAGTTTTTCCGCCACGGCCACGTCGGGCAGGCGGGCGGGCCCGGTGGCGGCGAGCACGACGCGTTCGAGCGCCAATGCGGCCGGCCGCAGCGCTTCGGCGAGGCGAAAGGTGAGCGGGCTGCCGGGAAACACCTCGCGCGCCGCGTCGCGCATCCCAGCCGCATCCGGCGCGGTGAACTGCAGTTCGGCGGCGTGCAGCGCGCCGGCGGAATTCCAGAGTGTAGCCGCGCGGCCTTCGGCGACGACGTCGAGCCGGTCGTGCCACGGACGGGCGCACAGGGCGCCGAGCGCGGTGAGCCCGTCTTCGTAGAAATCGAGGACAGCACCAGTTTCGTAGGGCAGACGCGGGAGTTTCATCGCGGCAAATTAGGCCTGCGGGGCGACCGACGGTTCACAGCGATTCATAGTCTTTGGCAAAGAGCGTTTCATCGAGTTGCTTCACCTCGGCGTACTGGTCGCGCGCCGCCGCGAGTTCTTCGCCCAGCCCAGCCAGCGCCTCGGCCACGCGGCCTTCGCTCTCGCGCCAGCGGCGGAAAACCTCCTCCTCAAACTCGTCGCCGCTGAACCGTTCACCGAGCACGAGGCCGGTTTCGCCCACGACGAGTTCGAAGAGGTTGAGTTTATCCTGGAGAATCTGGAGGAGGTGCTCTTGGAGCGTGCCGGCCTGCACGAAATTATAGATTCGTACGGGGTGTTGCTGGCCGAGACGGTGCAGGCGACCGATGCGCTGTTCGATTTCCATCGGAGTCCTCGGCAGGTCGAAATTGGCGAGTCAGTGGCAGAACTGCAGGTTCCGCCCCTCGGTGCCGCTATGCGTGAGCACGAGCGCGCCGCCGTGCGCGCGAAATACCTCCGTGATCGGTTGGCGCGTCGCTGCGGGCGTCGCACCGTTAATGACGAAGACGGGTACGCCGGCGCCGCGCAAAAATTCCGCGAGGGCCGCCTGCGTTTCCAGAAACTCGGTGAACACCACTACGCCGCCGGCACCGCGGGCGAGCGGCACGATGGCCGCACACTTGCGCCGCCAGCTGTCCGTGAGCGGCGACTGGTCGCGCCACGCGCGCGCGGCGACGGCGTCGGGAAACTTCGCGAGCGCCGAGCGCCAGGCGGCCGGGCTGCTGCCGGCGGCGCGCAGGAGCAGCCGACCCCAGAGGCTCGACTGACTGGCGTTGAGGCGCGTAAGGGCGACGCGAAATTCAAATTCCCACTGCTGCCAAAAGGTGCGCTCGGGTTCGTCGGGCGCGAAAACCACGGTCTCGGCGTGGCGCGGAGGCAGATCGACGCCGGCGTTGGCGCGGGTGTTGCGGATCATTACCTGGCCGAGCAGGCGGCGCAATTCCTCCGGTTCGCGCGGCTGGCGGGGGCGCTTCGGATCGAGGAAACGCGCGCGGAATTCGCGCGGTGTTGGGAGCTGACCGGGCATCAGCAACGTGACGAGGTTGTAGAGTTCTTCGAGGGAGTTTTGCACGGGTGTGGCCGTGAGCAGCAGGAGAAACTGGCGTGGAAGAACGTTTACGGCCTGCCACGCCTGCGAGTCGCGGTTGCGCAGATAGTGCGCCTCATCGACGATCAGCAGATCCCAGTGGACCTCGCGCGCGACCGCGAGGTGCGCGGGTTGCTTGAGCGTGTGGAGACTCGCGACGATGCCGGGGTTTTCCCGCCAGAGGCGCGCAGGTTCTTCGCGCACGCCGGGCTGGTTGGTGGTGACGGTCGCGACCCCAAACTTGTCGTTCAATTCCTCGGCCCACTGATCGACGAGCGACGGCAGCGTGAGCACGAGAAATTTTTTCACCATGCCGCGCGTGAGCAGTTCTTTAAGGACGAGCCCGGCCTCGATGGTTTTGCCGAGGCCGACTTCATCGGAGAGCAGTGCGCGGCCCCGTAACGGACCGAGCACCCGGAGCGCCGTGCGCACCTGATATTCGAGCCGCCGAATGCGGCAGTGAGGCAGACAGAGGAGATCGTCGGACTGGTTGGACACCCACCACAAGGCCGCGCGCTCGCGCAGCGCAAAATCCCGGAGATCAGCGAGCGGCAACGCCGTTTCCTGAAACGCGAGCGGCGGGAGCTTGATCGCGACCGACACCGGCGGCAGTGGGGCGGAGAGGCGCGGTGGTTTCGGGACCTGGGGAGCGCGGGGTGCGGTCGCCGCTGGCGGGGCGCGGCGGACTTCGGCGGTGGTCTCGTGGGCTTCGCGCAACCGACGTTCTTCGGCAAAGCGCGCGACCAAGGCCTGTCGGCGCGCGGCCTCTTCGGCGCGTTTCTCCTCCTTGCGGGCGAGACGGCGCTCGTGGCGCTCAGCCTCGGCCGCCGATTCGAACGCATACGGATCGGGTGGGTGTCGCCCGCGTAGGCGTCGTTCTTCAGCCATCGCGAGCAGGTTACCCTCGATCCAATCGTAAATGTTCACCTCGGGGGGGAGCGGCTTCGGCGTCCAGTGTGCTTCGGCGGTGCCGAGCTGCGGTTTGACAAAACCGCTGACAAACGTGCCGGGATTCGTGGCGAGGCGCTTGAACCACTGGCCCAGAATATCGAGGACCGCATTGCGGTGTTGCTGGGTCGACTCCTCTTCGGCGCGCCCGCCCGTCTCCAACGTCCAGTGAAACAGGCCTCCTTCCGCGCACCGCACCGCTCCCGTAGCGACGGGTGTGGCCGCGCCGGGCGCAGTCCAGCGAAACGTCACGACGGCTTTGAACGGGTAGAACTCCACGCGAAGATCTAGCAGCGGGTCTGGGGCCGGGGGCGGTGCGCTCAGCGTGCCGAGCAAGGCGCCGACAATCACCGTCATGGCGTATCGCCCGCGTTCCGCCGCGTCGCGCCCCGCGCGGGGTCCATGGGACCCCAGGGCAAACTGGCCGACCTCGCGCCCGAGCCATTTCCAAACATCGCCGCCCGGAGCGAGGCGCAACGGCAGCCGCTCTCCCGCCTTGGCCGCGCCTTGCGTAATCGCGGACCGAAGCCCGAGGTGGAGCCCGTCTTTCACGAGTGGGAAGCGCTCACGCAGCCGTTTGAACAGGGCGTGCACGGAGGTCGCATGGCCGCTGCATCTATCGACCCGCAGCTCTACGCCCGGTGCGAAGCGCGCGTCCGGAGCCACCCAGCACTCGAGACCATTTTGCACGAATTCACTGAGAGTCTCCGGCACGATCCGCCCGGTCGATACGCGCCGTTTGGTGCCCGCCTCTAACCATTCGAAGTGAACGCACCCCGCCACGGCATCGAGGGTCACCGCCAACGTGCAACAATCGGCGGAGGTAGGTGGCTTCCCTCCGTTTCCCGCTCCGGCGCCGTAGCTTCGTGGCTTGCTGACATCGCGCATGGAAGGGATCGCAGAAGAGTGACGCGGGCCCGTCAAGCGCGCCGACGTAAATTTTCGGGCGAGGATCACTTGTCACGTGAAACGTGACAAACCCTCTGGGGACGACGGTGTTTCCGGCCGGCAAAGTAGCCGAGCAATCCTCGCCCTCGGTGGTTGGACTCCGTGTCCTCGGTGACTCCGGCCTTGGGCTATATTCGGGGCCGCGGTTGCGCGCCTACAGCCGTGTGTTCACCCCGAAGAAAAATCCTGGCGTCAGGATTCGCCGAGCGGAGGCGCGGGCTCCGATGTCGGTACCGGTTTCGTATTCCTGCAGGATATTGTTCACGTCGAGATAGACGCTGAGGCGCCGCGAGAACTGATAGAGCGTCTTCAAATCGACGGTGTCGCGCCGGATGGTGTAGGCCTGCTGAGATTCGTTGACGTTGTAGGTCGCCAGAAAGCGCGTGCGGTGGTTGTATTGGAGGCGAACGGTCACGCGGCTGTGGAAATAGGAGAGGCCGAGGTTCGAGGTTTCGGGGTTGAAGCCGGCGACCTTGCCTTTGGGATTCGGCGCGAGCGCGATGCTGTTGCCGGCACCGTAATTTCCCTCGGTCTCCATCTTCGTATAGTTGGCGTAGGCCGCGAGGCCCTTGAAGATTCCGGGAAGAAACCGGAGCTGCTGGCTGTAGTTGAGCTCGAGACCGCGCACCTTCGACGAGCCGCCGTTGAACTGGGTCGTCAATGCGTAGCCGGCGTAGTCGCCGTTAAAACCGTTGTCGGCTCCGCCCGACACCACCACCCCGCCCGAGGTGTAGATGAAATTCTTGATTTGCTTTTGGAAGAGCCCGATCGAGAACATGCCGGCCGGCTCGAAATAATATTCAAGCGCCAGATCGAAGTTGTCGGCGGTCTGGGGCTTCAGGCTCGGATTGCTGCTGGAGATCGTCTGGGTGTCGAAGTTGACGTTGGTGCGGGGAATCAATTGGCCGATGCCCGGCCGGCCGACGTTGGTCGCGTAGCTGAGCCGGGTCACAATATTCGGCATGGGCGAGAATTTGAAATGCACACCGGGCAGCACATTTTGGTATTCGCCGACGCGGACCTGCCGGCCGCCGTATTCCGCGCGCGTGCGCCGCGCCGTCTCGGCATTGGTGACGGTGCCGACGAACGCCGCGCGGAGGGCCCGCTCCGCCGGCGTAATCACTTGCAGCGCACCCGTGCCTACCGTCTCCGTGCGCTCCACCCGCACACCGGCGAGCACGGAGAGGCGACCGAGCTCCATATTTCCCATGAGGTAGGCCGCAGAAACTTTTTCCATGAATTTCTGGTTGCCGGTCAACTGGGCAATGAGGTTCGCCGCGACTTCTGGCGCGAAGAGTCCGGGATTCGTCTCCAGCGCGGCGTCGATCAGTTTGCTGGTGTGGCCGGGGAAGGCGGGCGCAGGGACGTGGGGAAACATGACGTAGTTATTGTCCAGCTGGCCGCGCTCGATCAGGCCGAACTGCGCGAGGTTGTCGTCGTTCCGGCCCGTCGTCGCGTTGAGGCCCATCACTCCGTCAGCACCGACATAGGGGCCGCTCCACTGCGTCGCCTCGAGCGTGCGCTGCTGCTCGCGCGAGCGCACGCCGAACTTAATGGTCGACGGCACGGGCGCCGTGAATTTTTTCTGCGCGTTGAGGGAGACGCCAGTGTAGCCGTCCCACCCCGCGCGCCGATCGATGCGGTAGCGGAGCCGCCGAGCGAGTCTGCGGGGTTCGCGGGCGTGGGGACTTTGGACAGCTCGATGCGCGAAATGTCGTTGAGCGCCATCGAGCGCACATCGACGGTGCGCGTGGCGCCGGTCCAGATGTTGGTCGCGGGCGCGCCGTCGGAGGTGATGGAGGTCATCGCGCCGCCGAGGCCGCGCACGGAGACGCCCGCGATGTCGGCGTTGTCAAAATCGGCGGTGAGGCCCGGCATGAACTTTAAGAACTCGCCGACGCTGCCGCCGAGCACATCGCCGAGCGCATCGGTCGAGAGCACGTTTTTCAAATTGGGCGCGAAGCGCTGCTCGTTGGTCGCAATCGCCTGCGCATCGGTCTCTTTGTCTGAGGCGACGACGAACGCGTTGAGCTTCACCGCCGTCGCGTCGCGCCCGTAGCGCTGGGCACTCGTGAGATCGACGTGGCGCTCGATCGTGCCACCGGCTGGCACGATGAGATTCACGACGACCGGATCGAGATCGGTGTAAAAAAACTCGACGACCGCGGAGCCGGCGGGGACGTCGACGAGCCGGTAGGTGCCGAAGTTGTCGGTAAACGTGACGTGATCGCCGCCGCGCAGCGTGACGCGGGCCCGGTTGAGATATTGACCAGTGACGACATTTTGCACGCGACCGGTGATGGAGCCGGTGGCGGCGCCAGCGACGGACGCCGCTGCAAACACGATGATCGAGGCAAGCGACATCAGCCGAAGGAACGAGGTAATCATGGGGACGGGGATTGTTCGGACATCACGCCATAGCGAGCGCATAGGCCAGCGCAATTGTCCGCCCCAGCCGAAGTTCGCAAACGCCTGGTCGGATTTCATTGGCATGCAAACCGGTGACGCTGCCGCCAACGCGGCCGGCGCCTTCGCGGGCGGTCTCAATCATGGGGGTGATGAAGGCGTAATCGTCCTCATCCTTGGGCGGATTGGCCACGACGATGTCGAACGTCATCAACGGATCGCCCGCACCCTCAATCGTAGCAACGCCCGCCGCTCGCCGGCGCGCCGTATTCTGGCTTCCGCGCATTTTTTATTCCCCGCCCACTTCTGCCGTGACGACCCCGCGCTCCCCTGTTTCGTTGCCGGCATGTCCGGCCTACCGCCCCCCCCCTCCCAACTCCGGATCGATCTCGCGGGCTGGCTGAATGAGTTCGCGATGCCCGACCGCACCAAGGGCCGCGATTACTACTCGCGAGGTAAGGTAGTCTCCCTCGAACAGGCGGTTGATTCTCCGTTTGCAACCGTGTTTGCCGCCGTTCGCGGCAGCGAAACTTACGAGTGCTCGCTCACCTACACCACCCGCGAGGGGTGGTCCGGCGATTGCTCCTGCCCTGTCGGCTACGAATGCAAACACCTCTACGCCGTCGGCACCGCCTTCCTCAATCAACTCGCCGCTCAAACCATCCAACCTTTCGAGCAGCCCCTACCGCTCGCCCCCTCCCCGCCGCCTAAATCCACCACGCCGACCGACGAATCCTCCCTCGTCGCCACGTTCACCAACGCCACCGGTGCCGACCCCAACCGCAAGCAAATCACGTTTCTCCGCAGCCTCCTCGCGCTCCACCGCAACCTTAGCGACGCCCGCTACTTCGACTTTCGGGCCCTCCAAAATCTCCTGCCCTCCTCCCACCGGTATCTGTTTTTCAACTACTACCAGAATACCTTCGATAACCGCTGGGCCCGCCCGCCCGCCACCCCGCTCGAACTCTGGTCGCACCTCGCCCTCGTCTTCACGGAAAAAAATATCCCGCTTCCCGCCTTCATGGCGAAGCTCACCGACCTCGCGTGGGCCCGCACCGCCGTCGCCGCCTACCTCCGCGAACGTGAGCTCGCCATATGGCGCGCTCGTTTCGCCTCGCTGGAAAACACGTTCGTAGCCCACCCCGCCACCGACTCCCCGCCGCCACCCCTTCGCTCCCTCCGCCTCCGCCTAGGCCGCAAAAAAAACCTCTGGGAAATCTCCGCCATCGCCCCCGTTTTTCCCCCTCCTCTTCCGTCGCCCGCGTCTTCCCCGCCTCTGCCGCCTTGCTTCGAGCCCCTCAACGCCACCGAACTCCGCGAATTACTCGGCGCCGCCGAATACTCCGCCCTCACCTTGGAGCCCGCCTCCGCCAGCTTCGCCGCCATCCTGCGCGCCCACCAAGCCACCTCCGGCCGCACCAATCTGAAACTCACCGACGCCCACGACTGCACCTTTCTCGCCCGGCTCTTCAACCACCCGCTCGCCCGCACCTGTATCGTCGACGAAGCTGGCCGCCCCATCACCCGCGACCCCCGCCGCCTCGTCTGGCAATTCCACGATCACCCCACCGATCCCACGCTCACCTGCGCCCAACTCGGCTTCGCGGACGGCACGCCCGCGCCCACCCCGCTGCTCCATCTCCCCGCGCAACCCGACCTCTACCTCCACGACGCCATACTCTTCACGGGCCTGCCCCCACCCAGTGCCCACGCCTCCCCCGCCGATGTCGCCGCGCCCGTCCCCGTCCCCCGCGCTGCCCTCGCCCTCCCCGAGGCCGGTCGCTTCGCCTCCCGCGCCGGCGTCATTCTACCGAATGACACCACCGGCCGTTTCCGCCACGAAACCCTCCGCCCACGCCTCCGCGCGAGACTCGACCCGCGCCGCCCCGCCGGCACCGACACCCACTCCGCCAGCGATGAAGTCCTCTTGGTTGAACTCGCCGCCCTCGCCCCCGACAGCACCCCCCGCGCCCTCCTCGACGGCGACACTTGGCGCCGCACCGGTCTCGGCCTCCCGCCCGCGCCCACTGACTCGGCTTTCCTAATCCTCGACTTCGAGCCCACCCGCACCGCCACCCAGCAGTTTCATCAACTCGTCCAAACCGCCGACGCCTGGCACCCCGCCGGCCCGCGCTCCCACGTGGAAGTCACCGGCATCCATTTTCCTGAGACGTTCTCCACCTGGCTCGCCGGCTTCCCGCCCCATACCCTGATCGAACTCGCCCCTGAGCTCGCCGCCTTCGCTTCAGCCCCGACCCGCGCCCACTTCGCCATCGATCTCACGCCGGGCGACGAGACCGGCATCGATTGGTTCGACGTCCGCGTGACCCTCCGCGCCGAAGACACCACCCTCACGCCCGCCGATCTGGCGATTCTCCACGGCGCCCGCGGCCGCTTCGTCCGCCTCGCCGGTCACGGCTGGCGCCGCCTCATCCTCGACGATTCCACCGCCACGCAGGAAAAACTCTCCCGCCTCGGCCTCGACCCCGCGACCGCCGCCAGCGAGACCGCCCGCGAACCCCTCCGCTTCCACGCCCTCCAGCTCGCCGACGAATCCCTCCGCGACGCCCTCCCCGAAAAACTCTGGGCCCAAGTCCGCGAACGCTCCGCCGCCCTCCGCGCCTCGCCGGCACCGGCCCTCCCGCCCGGCCTCGTCGCCGACCTCCGCCCCTACCAACGCGAAGGTTTTCACTTCCTCGCCTTTCTCTCGGAAAACAATTTCGGCGGTATCCTCGCCGACGACATGGGCCTC
>SXGR01370442.1_pt1 | contig 11851 bp, 7 predicted proteins | sample 3174711 | NCBI WGS metagenome assembly SXGR01 (sample SAMN11356860, study PRJNA531348) | freshwater metagenome | isolation source: freshwater sample F1-60 | place: China: Fuxian Lake, Yuxi | collected 2017-12-25
CGGAAACGGTGCGGTCAGGAAGCGGGCCGCGGCGCAGCTGCACCGGCTCGCGCGCAATACCGGCATCGGCGTGGTCAACACGTTCATGGGCAAAGGCGCGGTGCCGCGCACCGATCCGCACTGCCTCTACACCGTCGGCCTGCAGGGCAAGGACCACATCCTGGTCGCGCTGCGCGAGGCCGATGTCGTGGTCTCGGTCGGCTATGACCTGGTCGAGTGGAGCCCGTCCTTCTGGTACAAGGGCACGCCAAAGAAGATCGTGCATATCGATTTTTGGCCGGCTGAGATCGACGATTACTATCAGACCGCGGTCGATCTTGCGGGCGACGTGGCCGACGCGCTTTGGCAGATCAACGAACAGATCGAGAGCCGCTTCACGAACAAGCTCCCCCTGTTCGACATCAACAAGCGCGCCAAGCTGCGCGAGACGATCAGAGGCGATCTCGAGACGGAGAAGGACGATATATCCTTCCCGATGAAGCCGCAGAAGGTGCTCTACGACGTGCGTGAGGTGCTCGGGCCGGAAGACATCCTCCTGTCCGACGTCGGCGCGCACAAGATGTGGATCTCGCGTTACTACCAGTGCGACACGCCAAACACCTGCCTCATCTCGAACGGCTTTTGCACCATGGGCTTCGCGTTCCCGGGCTCGATCGGCGCCAAGCTCGCGCTGCCCGATCGGAAGATCCTCTCGATCAGCGGCGACGCCGGCTTCTTCATGAACGCGCAGGACATCGAGACCGCGGTGCGGCTCAAGCTCAATGTCGTCGCCCTGGTTTGGCTCGACGGCGAGTATGGGCTGATCAAGTGGAAGCAGCAGAACGCGTTCGACGGCAAGCATAGCGACCTCGCCTTCGGCAATCCGGACATCGAGCTGTGGGCCAAGTCCTACGGTGCCTGGGGCCGCACGCTGAAGGCCGCCGGCGATTTGGTGCCGACGCTGAAGGAGGCGTTCAAGCAGAAGGGCCCCGCGGTGATCGGCGTGCCGATCGACTATGCCGAGAACCGCAAGCTGACCAGGCGGCTCGGCGAGATCGAATTCACCATTTGAGGTCGGGCCCGGTGTCATCGGATGAATAGAGAATGGTAGAGTCGCGCCTGGAGGGCGGCGAGACGGGGTGCGCCTTGTGACGCCGGTCACACCGGTTTGAAAGCAGCCTACGCGATAAGCGGGTGTCCGGGCTCGCGGGCCACGAATGGCGCCCCGGCGTTACGATGGCCGTGGCCGAGGGCGTTCGAGCGATGAGTCTGAAGGTCAAATTCTGGGGCGTTCGCGGCAGCATCGCGTGCCCGTCCCCCAATCACATTTCGTTCGGCGGCAACACGAGCTGCGTCGAGGTCTCGGCCGGCGGCCATCGATTCATTCTCGATGCCGGTACCGGCGTGCGGAATCTCGGCCACTGGATCTTCCGCAAAGGGCCCAATCACGTGACCTTCCTGTTTTCCCATACCCACTGGGACCACATAAACGGCTTCCCGTTCTTCTCGCCGGCGTTTCATCCCGACTATGTGTTCAACATGCTGGCCGGCCATCTCAACGATCAGGGCGGCCTGCAACGGGTGATGGCCGGACAGATGTCGGAACTGACCTTCCCGGTGCCGCTTGAGGCGATGCGCGCGCGGCTCGAGTTCGGCGACTTCAAGGCCGGCGACAACTGGTCGCCGGTGCCCGGTGTCGTGATTCGCACCGCGCCGCTCAATCACCCGAACGGAGCCACCGGCTACCGCATCGAGCATGGCGGCCGCTCGGTCTGCTACATCACCGACACCGAGCATGTGCCGGACAAACCCGACCAAAACATCCTCGGCCTGATCGAAGGCGCCGACCTTGTGGTTTATGATTCGACCTATACGGACGAGGAATTCGTCGGCAAGGTCGGTTGGGGCCACTCGACATGGCAAGAAGGCATCCGACTGGCGCAGGCAGCAAACGTACGGTCTCTCGCGATCTTCCACCACAATCCCGACCACGAAGATCGCTTCATGGAGCAGATCGAGGTGGATGCGCGCGCGCTTTGGCGGGGCGCGTTCGTGGCGCGCGAGAACATGCGGCTGGTGCTCGGCTGAGCCTACCTCCGCGATCGTGATATTTTTGGTCCGCATTATTGTTTTATCAACGAATCTACGATGTTATCGCATGACTACGGGCGTGCCGGGCTTGTCTCTGCGAGTCAATTGATCTACAAACTCTGGTCGCCGGTTACGAGTCCACGCCGCGGCACACGAGGGGGTGCTCCATGCGCTGGTTTGCGGTCACGGTTTTAGCTGCGCTGTTGAGTCTCGGCGCCATCTTCATCTCGCAGGAAGCGAAGGCGGAGCCCGTCGCCCAGGGGCCGAAGGTATGCGCCGAGTGCCATAAGAGTGAGGCGCAGGTCTGGGAAGGCACGAAGCACGCGACCTCCTTCAAGGAAGTGCACAAATCGCCGAAGGCGAAGGACATTGTCGCCGCGGTCGGCGGCGAAAAGAACATGAAGAAGAACGAGGTGTGTTCGCAGTGTCACTACACCCTCGTCGGCGCCGACAAGAAGGCTGAGGCTGGACCGAGCTGCGAGAGCTGCCACGGCGCTTCGTCGGACTGGTTCAAGATTCACAACGACTACGGCGGTCCGACGGTCAAGCGCGACGCAGAGACGCCGGAGCACAAGACCGATCGTCTCGCCAAGGCGACCGCTGCCGGCATGCTCTGGCCGCATGATCGCTATGGCATCGCGGAGAACTGCACAGAGTGTCACGGCCTCGCCAACCCCAAGGTATCGGCCGACGCGCTCGCCAAGATGCTCGATGCGAGCCACCCGGCGATCGCCGAGTGGGAGATGGTGCAGTATTCGCAGGGCACCGTCCGGCATCGCTTCTATCCGCCGAACATGACCGAGAACGCGAAGATGACGCCGCCCGAGCTCGCCCGCATGTTCGTCACCGGGCAGGCGGCGAAGCTGGTCTCCGCGGCCGGCGCGGCCGGCAAGGTCGACAATCCGAAGTACAAGGAGTTCCAGGAGAAGCGCCTCGCCATGGCGAAGGACGCGCTCTCCAAGGTGACAAGCGTGCCGGAGGCCAAGGCGCTTATCGACGCCCCCACCGCCGAGAACGCGCGCAAGCTCGTCAGTGCGATCGCGGACAAGGATCTGAGCGGCGAGGTCGGCGGCATCCTGCCGGCCGAGGGCACGTACAAATAAACAAGACGACGCTCCGCGGGGATGGCACCCACTGCGCCGCGCCACGCCGGAGTCTAGCCTTAGCGTGAAGTAAGGTGCGGCGCAGGCGTGCGGCCGAAGCGGGTTCCGAAGGCATCAGCCGGCTAGCACCCTGACAGGTAGTCGAGGCGAGGGTCGCATCATCCCTCAAGAGGCAGAAGGACGAAGGGGGAGGCTTTAGTGGCAAGCGTCGCCATCATGGCTAGACCGCAGCGTTGGGATGCGCCCTTCGGCCCCGACATGACGGGCGCAGACGTCGCGCGCCTCATGGAGCGGCCCGAGATCGCCGCGATCGAGAAGGACAAGTTTCCGGCCCATACGCCGCTCGACGGGATCGTCAAGAACGACACCCGCCTGGTGCGTTATGAGCCGGGGGACATTGTCGTGCGTAAAGGCGACTACGGCAATTCCGCCTTCCTCGTGATCTCCGGCAAGCTCCGCGTCGTGCTGGCGCCCGATCTGCCGCGCGCCATGATCGGCCACCAGGAGAGCCGTCGCAAAGGCTTCTTCGAATCGCTCGCGCAGCTCTGGACCAACCGCACGGTGGCTGAAGTTCGCGATAAGCCGCGCGAAGCCGGCCAGCGGGTGCGCAGCGGCGGCGATCCGGCGCGCACCCGCGTCTATTTGCAGGACGTTCCCGCGGTCCTCGACACGCACAAGACGGCCGAACTCGGCGAGGGCTCTCTGTTCGGCGAGCTGGCCGCGCTCGGCCGCGTGCCGCGCACCGCCACGATCTTCGCCGAGGAGCGCGCCGAACTGCTGGAAGTTCGCTGGCAGGGCCTGCGCGAGCTGAGGAAATACGATTCAGGCTGGCGCCGGCGCATCGATGAGCGCTATCGCGAGAACGCGCTCAAGGTCGCGCTTCGCGAATCGCCGCTGTTCCAGGGATTGAGCGAGGCCGAGTTGCAGGAGGTCGCGAACGCGGTGCTGTTCGAGACCTATGGCGGGTTCGACTGGCACGTCTCGTTCAAGCGCATGCGCGAGCAAGGCAAGGCCGAGCAGGAACCGATAATCGCCCGCGAAGGTGAATATCCCGATGGGGTGTTGATGGTCCGCGCCGGCTTCGCCCGCGTCGCGGTCAAGATGGGCAACGGCCAGCGTACCCTGACTTATCTTGGCGCCGGCGATCTCTACGGCTTCGACGAGCTGTGGGCCGGGCGCAACGGCACCGACGTCTCGCTGCAGACCTCGCTCACCGCGCTCGGCTATGTCGACCTGTTGCGCGTGCCTGCGCCGGTGCTTGAGAAATATGTCTTTCCCAAGATGCAGTCCCCGCCGCGGCCGATGATCGAGAAAGCTGCGCGGCCGCTTTCGGTCGACGCGCCGAAGGAGTGGGCGGTCGAGCAGCGCTTCATCAACGGCACCAAGGCGATGCTGATCGATCTGTCGCTCTGCGTGCGCTGCGATGACTGCGTTCGCGCCTGCGCCTCGACACACGGCGGCAATCCGCGCTTCATTCGCCACGGCCGCACCTTCGACCATTGGATGGTGACCAACGCCTGCATGCACTGCGCCGATCCGGTCTGCATGATCGGCTGCCCGACCGGCGCGATCCACCGCTCGATCGGCAGCGGCGCGGTCGTGATCAACGACGATACCTGCATCGGCTGCGGCACCTGCGCCAATTCGTGTCCCTATCACAACATCCGCCTGGTCGAGATTCGCGACGGCGACGGCAAGCTCCTCCGCGACCCTGACAGCCAGAAGCCGATCCTCAAGGCGACCAAGTGCGATCTGTGCGAGACCAGCCCGGGTGGACCGGCTTGCGTGCGCGCCTGCCCGCATGATGCGCTTCGGCGCGTCGACTTCCGCAGCGACACCACCTTCCGGAGCAACGGCCAATGATGGGCGAGCGCGCCATCACGATCCGCCACATGATCGTCCTTGGCATTTTCGCCGCCGCCATCGCCGCCTTCACGCTCCATGCCATCGAAACGCCCAATCAGCTCGGCCGGCCCGAGTTCCTCACCGGCTACGTGCTGTTCGGGCTGATGCTGGGCGTCGCCCTCTTGAACGTGCGCAAGCGCCTTTCGATGGTGCCGATCGGGCGTGCCGCCTACTGGCTTGCGTTGCATGTTCTGGGCGGGTTCCTGATCATCGGGATCTACTTCATCCACACCCAGACGATCTGGCCGCAAGGCGGCCATGAGCGCGCCTTCGCCATGCTGGTCTATCTGGTCACCGCGAGCGGCATCTATGGCTATGTCATCCAACGCATCATCCCGCGCCGGCTGACCACGACCGGTCTCGAGATCGTCTACGAACGCATTCCAGCCGAGCTTGCCAACATCCGCCACGAGGCGCAGGAGATCGTGCTCGCCTGCACCAAGGAAGCCGGCACCGATACGCTGGCGCGGCACTATCTCGAATCGCTGTCCTGGTATTTCCGGCGACCACGCTTCTTAGTGGGCCACGTGTTCGCGCTGCAGTCCGGCGAGCACTGGGTTCGCTTCCAGATGCAGACCATCGGTCGCTATCTGAACGAGGCCGAGCGGCGACACCTCGCCCGACTTGAGGAGATCGCGCTCTACAAGAACAAGATCGACTTACACTTCGCCGGGCAGAGCCTGCTGAAGTATTGGTTGCTGGTTCACGTGCCGCTGTCGGCCGCGCTGCTCGCGGTGATGTTCTGGCACGTCATCGTGGTCAACGTGTACGCGCTATGATGGATCCGGAAAAATTCCGCCACGATGCGAGCCGCTACGAGCGGCCGAACCAGCGCTACCGCTGTGGCCGGGCCGCGGAATGGGGTGACCCCTGCGCGTTCGGGCCGAACGCGAAGGGTCAATGCGGCGGCACAAGCGAATGCCGCCCGGCCAAGGTCGGCGACCGCTATGAGTGCCGTCGTCCCGCGTATGCCGGCGGCCCGTGCCACGAGGGCCCGAAGCCCGACGGGTCGTGCGCGCGGCAGCGCCCGCCCTGCCGGCCGCGCCGCACCATCCGATCGCTCCGCGGCCTCATCGCGATCTCGGCGTTCACGCTCGTCGTCGCGATCATCGCGACGTTCCTCACGGTCAGCCAGTCGAGCAGCCGCGCGGTGCTGTCGGCCGGACCGTTGACCGGCGACCACGCCAATTTCACGGTCAAGACCGGCTGCGCCGCCTGCCACAAGCCGCATGGCGCGGGAACCGGCGGCTGGGCCATGGCCGCCTTCCGCGAGGACGACCTGACCGGCAATTGTGTTACCTGCCATACCTTCGGCGGCGACCCGCGGCTCGGCCACAACGCGGCCGCCGAGACCACGCCGCGCGGCCGCGAGACCCAGTGCACCGACTGCCACACCGAGCACAAGGGCGAGAGCTTCGACATCGTCAAGGTCGGCGACGAAGCGTGCAACGCATGCCACAAGCAGCGCGTCGACGGCTTCGGCGAGAACCATCCGGCGTTCAAGCCGAGCTTCCCGCATGATCGGCGGACTTCCATCGTCTTCGACCACGTCTCGCACATGGCGAAGCACTTTACCGACGAGCGCTCCAAGGACCTCGCACCCGCGAACTGCGCCAGTTGTCACGAGATGCAGGGCGCCGACAAATTCGTGAAGCCGAAGAGCTTCGACCAGAGCTGCGCCAGCTGCCATACCGACGTGATCGCGAAGCGCGACCTCGCCCTGCTCCGTCTGCCCGAGTTCAGCGAGAACCTCCTCGACCGCCGCAAGGTGATGGAAGCCTGCGGGCCCACCCTCGAGCAGTGGCAGATGATGATGGAGGCCATGTCAGGCGACTCGGGCATGAAGGAGATGAAAGGCCTGATGGAGGGCGAGACCGAATACGAGGCGGTCTCGACCGAGGAAGCCAGCGCGATCTCCGCCTACCTGCTCGGCATGCCGGCCGATGATCCCGACACCTACACCAAGCCGTTGCAGGAGTTCCTGTGGCGCCTCATCGAAGAGGGCTCGGCGCCGATCGCCGAGCTGATCGATGCGCGCGCCGGGCGGCCGGTCTCGGACCGGCTGCTCGCCGGCCTCAACCCCGAGCTGATCAAGCGCGTCGCCTGCGCCTGGGCGAGCAACCTCGAATATGAGGCGCCGACCGATCCTTCATTTGGCGGCTGGTATGGCGACGCGCTCGACCTGAAATATCGCCCGCCGCACGCCGACAACCATGTCGACCCGGTCGCCTACGAATGGGCGCTGTTCGCCGCCTCGAGCGCGACGGTGACCGACGAGGCGCTGGTCGATCTCGCCGCCAACATGCGGAACGTCGTGCTCAGCCGCACCGAGGGCGTCGGCGCGTGCACCAAGTGCCACGCGGTGAGCGATGACGGTGCCGGCGGCTTGATGGTGGAATGGCGCTACGCGGAATCGAAGGCGCGGCCGTTCACCGGCTTCAGCCACCCGAAACATCTGACCCTGGTGAACCCGGAGGGCGTCAACCTGATGAACCCGGAGGCGGGCTGCCGCACGTGCCACAAGCCGAACGAGGCGGCGCAATACCAGGCCTCGTTCGACGCTACCGACCCGCACCAGTTCGAGAGCAATTTCAGCGCGATCACCAAGGAAACCTGCGCCCAGTGCCACAATGCGGGCCAGGTCAGGCAGGACTGCAAGACCTGCCACAACTACCATTTGAAGCCGGGCTTCGACCTGAGGATGATGAGCGATGCGAAGTGAACCGATGGGCTTCGGCTGGCGCCGCGCGCTGCTGGCGCTGATGCTGGCTGCGGGCGTCCTGCTAGGCGGCGCCTCAGTGCGCGCCGAGGATGCGGCCAAGGTCGAAAAGTCGGCCGACGAGATGCACTTCGAGGTGCTGGATGCCGAGCTGTATCCGAGCGCCTCGAAGTGCATGGCGTGCCACGAGGACATTTACAAGGAATGGTCGTCCTCGAACCACGCCTATGCGTCGATCTCGCCGATGTTCCACAAGTTCGAGCAGACGATCAACGCGATCGCACCCACCATCAACACGTTCTGCGTGCGCTGCCATGCCTCGGTCGGCACTTCGATGGGCGAAGCCCGCGAAATGCCGCTCTGGGAGCGCAGCCAGGTCTCGCGCGAGGGCGTCACCTGCATCACCTGCCACCGCGTCAACGAGGCCTATACGAAGGTGAATGGGTCGCGCCGCATCGTGCCCGGCAAGATCTTCGAGCCGGTCTACGGCCCGATCGGAGGCGAGGGCGTCGCCGAAGTGGTCAAGAACAAGGACGGCTGGAAGGTTGCGACGTCCGAGGAGGAACGCGGCAACCAGATCCACACCGAAGGCCGCAAGTTCGCCCAGCTTTCGGAGTCCGAGTTCTGCGTCTCCTGCCACCAGGTCGCAGTCAATCTCGGCATCAAGCTCGAGGTGGTGTGGGACCAGTACCGTGCCTCGCCCGCGCTATCGGAAGGCATCACCTGCCAAGACTGCCACATGGGCAAGGAGGCCGGCGTCGCGAGCGGCTATGGAACCGGACCGGCCGCCATGGTCAACGGCAAGGCGGTCAACGAAAACCGCGTGCGCCATGACCACTCGTTCCCCGGGCCGGGCTATCCGACCGCGCATCCGGGCATCTTCCCGCACAACCCGAAGGCCGAGAACTGGACGATGGAGCAATGGCTCCAGTTCAACTATCGCGAGCCGTGGGGCGATTCGGACTGGGAAGATCAGGTCGAAGAGGGCGAGATCGAGGCGCCCAAGTTCCCCGAAACGTGGGCCGACCGGTTCGATCGAGAGGAAGCGCGCGAGATCATCAACGAGAATCTCGAGGCGATCGAGCGCAAGCGCGAATTGCGCCGCGCGGTGATGGAGAACGGCTCGCATGTCGACGGCCCGTTCATCGACGGCGCGCCGAAGGTGGGCAGCGATCTCGACTTCCACTACACCGTCTTCAACACGAACAAGGGCCACAACCTGCCGTCGGGCTCGCTCGGCGCGCAGCCCGAGGTCTGGCTCAACGTCGCGCTGATCGATCCCGACGGCAAGAACGTCTGGGAGTCGGGCTATGTCGACAGCGGCGGCGACATGGCGGACCTGCACAGCGCCGACGTCTTGGCCGGCAAGATCCCGCATGACGATCAGCTGTTCAACTTGCAGACAAAGTTCCTCACCACCAACGTCAAGGGCACCGACCGCGAGATGTACCTGCCGGTCAATCTCGACGTCGATCAGCTGCCCTTCCTGCGCCCACCGGCGCAGCCGACAACGGTGATCAACCATCCGCCGTTCGTGCGCATGGAGAGCCGCAGCATCCCGCCGCTGGGTTCGCGCAATGCGAGCTATTCGGTGCCGGGCGAACTGTTGACGAAGCCCGGCAAGTACAAGCTGGCGGTCCGCATGCGCAGCCGCGCCGAGCCGATCTATTTCATGCGCTTCGTCGGCGCGACCAGCGAGATGGAACGCTCGATGAACGAATGGATGCTCGACTATCACGCCTATCAGGTTGAGTTCGAAGTGAAGGGCTGAGGGGAATGGCAAGGGCAATGGAGCACGGACGGCTCGCACCCAAAGGCCGCGGCGCACGTTTCGCCGGCGCGTTGATCAGCCTTGCGGCGCTCCTCGCGGGGATCGCAGCGCCGGCATCGGCGGCCGACGATGCGACGGAGATCAAGCGATCGCCCGGCACCGAAGTGCTGTCGCACGATCCCAAGGTCTTCCGTCCCGACCCGACCTACGCCGACCAGCCCTATGACATCGACGCGCAGCTCCAGATCTATGGCGGCAAGACCGCGTTTCCGGTAACGCGCCCGGCGATCGAGGCGGGCCGCGAGCTCTATCAGGCCGGCCCGCTCTCCGAGGCCGGCACTTGGCTCGGCACGCTCAACCCGACCTTCAACGAATTCTATGTCTATGGCGATTGGCGCAGCGCCGTCGCCTTCAACGACAGCGGCGATACCGAGATCGGTTCGGTTGCGACACGGCTCAACCTCGATATCGACTATCGCTTCACCGGCACCGAGCGCATCCACGCCTTCATCGGCCCGCTCGACCATGACGGCCGCTTCACGCGCTGCGAATTCTTCGGCGATGACCGCAAGGAATCGGGCGACAAACGCTGCAACGTCGAGTCCGATTTCAATCTCGATGCGCTCTTCTTCGAGGGCGATGTCGGACCGATTCTCCAGGGCATCACGGGCGAGTACAACCACGTCGACCTGCCCTTCGCGGTCGGCCTGATGCCGCTCCTGTTCCAGAACGGCGTGTGGATCGAGGACGCCTTCACCGGCCTCGCCTTCTCGTTCCCCGCGCTCAATTCGGCGGCACTCGACATCTCGAACATGGACTTCACGTTCTTCGCCGGCCTCGACAAGGTGACCACGCCCGCGATCAAAGACAATCGCAATCTCAACGCCGATCACAACGTGAACATCTTCGGCACGGCGGTCTTCATCGAGGCCTTGCGCGGCTATATCGAAGGCGGCTTCGCGTACATCGACGGCGAGGATGGCTTCGACGACGAGAGCTATAGCAGCCTCACCCTTGCCTTCACCAAACGCTATGGCGCGTGGCTGTCAAACAGCGTGCGCGCGGTTTACACCTTCGATCAGGACCGCGACAACAACCTGCAGCAAACCGCCGACGGCGTGATTTTCCTGGTCGAGAACTCGTTCATCACCAGCCTGCCCTCGACGCTCCTGCCCTCCGCCAATTTCTTCGTCGGCCTCGACCGGCCGCAGTCGGCCGCGCGGGCGGGCGGCGCCGGCGGCATCCTGAAGAACACCGGCATCAACTTCGAGACCGACAATCTGACGGGATTCACCAAGCTCGACGATACCGGCCAGAACACGTTCGGCGGCGCGCTCGGGCTCCAATACCTGTTCAATTTCGACCAGCAGATCGTGGTCGAGGCCGCGACCAATCAGGTGATCGAGGGCCGGAACGAGCCGGGCCGCCCGGCGAAGGGCGACGAATATGCGTTCGGCGTGCGCTATCAGCGGCCGCTGAACGAGGCGTGGATCATCCGCGCCGACGCCATGCACGGCTGGCGTGCCGAGGACGAGGACATCGCCGGCATCCGCTTCGAGGTCCGCCGCAAGTTTTAAGAGTCCGTTTGGAAGGAGGCGCGCGATGGAAGTCGCCGTCAATATCGTCACCCTGGTCTTTCTCGGCGCGCTGACGCTCTACATGGCGAACGCGACGTTTAGCAGCGTGCGGCGCAGCGCGGTCGCGGCGCGCAGCCACCAGCTCGAAGACGAGTATCTGAAAGCCCGCATCGGCCAGGTGATGGACGAGCGCCGCCTCGAGCGCGAACGCAGCGAGCTGTCCTGGAATGGCTTCCGCAAATTCGAGATCGCGCGCAAGGTTCAGGAAGGCGGCGGCATCTGCTCGTTCTACCTGCGGCCGCATGACAAGAAGCCGTTGCCGCCGTTCAAGCCCGGCCAGTACCTCACCTTCCAGCTTAACATTCCCGGCCAGAAGAAGCCGGTGATCCGCTGCTACTCGCTCTCCGACAGCCCGAATCACCCCGACTATTATCGCTGCTCGATCAAGGCCGTGCCGGCGCCGCGCGACAAGCCCGAGGTACCGCCCGGCCTTTCGTCGAATTACTTTCACGGCAGCCTCAAGGAAGGCGACATCGTCGACGTGAAGGCGCCCGGCGGCGGCTTCCACCTCGACATGACCAAGAACACCCCCGTGATCCTGATCGGCGGCGGCATCGGCCTCACACCGGTGCTCAGCATGCTGAACGCGATCGTGGAGAGCGGCTCGAAGCGCGAAGTCTGGTTCTTCTATGGTGTGCGCAACAGC
>SXGR01198792.1_pt1 | contig 11850 bp, 7 predicted proteins | sample 3174711 | NCBI WGS metagenome assembly SXGR01 (sample SAMN11356860, study PRJNA531348) | freshwater metagenome | isolation source: freshwater sample F1-60 | place: China: Fuxian Lake, Yuxi | collected 2017-12-25
ACCGCCTGCGCAAGCCGTGACGCGCAGTTGATTTGCTCACAAGGGCGGCTGGAGTACCCGGCTGCCCATTTCCATTCTTGCGATCGTAGCGGCGTCCGTCCGCCCGCTCCCGAAGGGCAGCGGGAAGTGGTAGGTGGAGCCAAACAGATTTTCCACGGATTCAGGAACCCCACAGATGAGCAGTCTCCATCCGTGGCTTCCCTGAATCGGTGGGAGGAAACATCGACAGCGCTTCGTCGTCAGCAAGCCCGGAGGTCCAATCAGAGATTAGCCGGCGGCGCGAGCCACCGGAACGGAAGTGAAGATCAGAAAGGCCCCGGCGAGGCGGCAGAACCTCCCGGAACCCGGAATGATTTCGCAGCGCACCGGTGGCTCACGCCACCGGCCAATCTCTCGGCACCCCTCTGGGCCTTAGTTCGGAATGCGGCACACGCTTCCTCGCTGCACCGCTACTCCTTCACTCCATTACTCCCTTCAGGTCAGAGAAGTACGGCGCTCTCACTAATCGCCGCTACAGACGCGGGAAGAGCGGCAGGCGGACGGTGAGGGTCGTGCCTTCGTTCACACGGCTGTTACAGGCAATGGTGCCGCCGTGCATCTCGACGCAGCGTTTCACGATCACCATGCCTAAGCCGCTGCCGGGGATATCGCCGACGTTGCGCCCGCGATGGAACGCGTCGAAGAGGTGCGGTAAATCCTCCGCCGGAATGCCGATGCCGTGATCGCGGATCGTGATCACCGCGAAGGCTTCGTTGGGAGTGATACGAAGTTCCGCCGCGCGGCCGGCCGGCGAATACTTGACGGCGTTCGTCAGCAGGTTGACGAGGATGTGGCGGAGCAATCCTTCGTCGCCACGCGCCGGACGGTCAGCAGGCGCGAGGTGCAGTTCGATGGGGCAACGCGCGTTCGTCGCGGATTGAACATCCTCAATCGCGCGTTCGCAGAAGGCGCGCAGGTCGAGCGGCGCAGGGCGAAAGGTGACTTTGCCGGACTCGACGCGTCCGAGCAGCAGCACCTCCTCCATCAACCCAGACATCGTGCGCGTGGCATCGATGATGTCGCGGAGGTTGTCGGTGCGCTGCGCGGGCTTCAGGCGATCGTGGTAGTCGTGAAGGTTCTCCGCCGAGGACATGATCACGCCCAGCGGCGTGCGGAACTCGTGCGACACCGTGGCCACGAACTGGCTCTTGAGGTCGTGCAATTCGCGCTCCACTTGCAGCTCTTTGTCGCGCTGAAGCGCGAGTGTCTCCGCCTGCGAGTATTCGCCGACGAGCTGGCGATGATGCCGGAGGAAAGCGAGTGCGACGAACGCCGCCGCTCCGGTCGCGCCGAGGAGGATGAAGGCAATCCACTTGCTCGAGGTGACCGGCGGCACCGTCGCGCCGAGCACAGGACTGATGGCGGTGGGCGCGTTCCAATCGAGGTCGAGCTTCGCCAGTTCCCCGCCCAACGCAGCGGGGTTCCACACTTCAAGCGTGTTCTCCCGCGTGGCCAGCACGAGGCGACGACCGTCCTTCGTCCAGCGCGCGATGCGGAGCGGAGCGGCATCAGGTGCTTCCAAGAGGCCGAGCTCGCGTCCGCTCTCGGCGGCCAGCAGCGCGGCCCGGCTGGACGCGGTCGAGAGGGCCAGCATGGTGCCGTCCGGGGAAAACGCGGCGACGCCGGAGGAATTGGGACTTTGCGAGTCGGCCGTCCTGGACCACATCACGGCCCAGTCGCTCGTGCGAAAGAGCCGGGCCTGACGCAGGCCGACGAGGAGCAGCCAGCGGCCATCGGGACTGAACTGCACGCCGCCGGATTCGCCGTCAAGTGTCCGCACCCGGCGGCCCGTGCGGGTGTCGAAAAGAGAAGTTCCCCGACCGCCATCGGCGCCCACCACGAGCCAGCTTCCGTTCGTGTTCAACGCGAGCGTGCCCGTGCCCCACGGGCTGCCGGAGCGTTGTTCGACGCTGCTGTGCGAGATGTCCTGGATTTCCACCAGGCGCGGCCCGCCGCCAAGATGTTCCACCCAGACGCGCCCGGCCCTCAGCCACACATAGGCGCGGGTCTGGCCGTCGGCCGAAGTGGTGACGAGGTCGGTCTTGCGATCCAGCATGTTGGTCTGCGTGCGGGCCGCGCCCAAGGCGAGAGAGCGGCGTCCGTCCGCCGCGACCACCGACACGTCGCGCTCTTCCGGCTGCTGGCCGCGCAGGAGAATCAACTTCGGCTCGACGGGATGGAAGCCGAGCGACTGCACGTTCGTCAGTGCGATGAATTCCGGCGGCGCGGGCTGGTCCAGATTCCACACGAGCAGCCCGTTGGGGAATGCCCGCGTGATCGCCCATTGGCCGTCAGCGCTGACATCCATCGTGAAGCCCTCCGCCTGCTCGGGCACACCGGCGAGTTTCGTGTAGGCGGGATTGGCGATCGGGCGGCGCAGCTCCAGGCGTTCCCGAGACACGGCCCAGGCGGCGGCCCCTGCCGGTCCCCACCGCACGAAGCGCCGCCCTTCCACAACGCTCGTCGGGCGTGTCTCCGGCAATTTCCACAGCAACGAAGTGCGGTCCGCCGTCACCGCCGCCAGATGTTGCCCGGTCGGATCGAAGTAAAGGTTCACCACCGAATCCTTGGGGCCGGACAACAGCGTGCGCGTGCCGCGCGCAATATCCCGCACCTGCACGTGCAACGACGCGCCCGCGATGGCGAGCAGCCGTCCGTCGGCGCTCCATTCGAGCGTGCGCGCGCCTTCGGGATACGCGTATTCGGCGATCGTTGCGCCCGTCGCCCAGTCCATCAAGGACACCAACCCGTCCACATACACGGCGAACTGCGTCGTGCCCGGACGCACCGCGCAGTGATGGAACGAACTGAATTGGCCGAAGTGCCGCAGCGTTGCGCCCGTGCGCGCGTCCAGCGCCGCGAAGCCATCCGGCGTGAACACCGGCGCGACCAGCACCGAGTCGTCACTGTTGAAGTAACCGCGACTGGCCGGACGCCGGGGTTGATCCGCGTCACGCACGAAGCGCATCCGGCCGGACTCGAGATCCCAGACCGCGAGCGCGCCGCGATTGTAGCGCACCGCGAGCGCCGCGCCGTCCCGCGAGAAATTCAGGCCCACCACCGAACCCTGCTCTGCTGGGATCGGCCCGTCCGCCAGCCGCAACCGGCGCGACACCGTCGCGGCTGGAAACTGATAAAGCACCACGTCGCCATTCGTCAGGCCCAGCGCCGCCTGCCGCAGCGCGGAGTCGAAGTCGTAGGTCCGCACCGCCGCATCCAGCGGCACGGTGGCTTCCACGCGATCCTCCGGCAACGCGAGCGCCGCGATGGCTTCGTTGCGCAATTCCGGCGCGGGCGAAATGGACGCCGCACGACCGAGAGCTTCGAGAGCTTCCGTGCGCCGAGTCATCGAAGGCCCGCGTCGCGTCGCCCGCGCCTCCGTGAGCAGAGCGCGCCACAACTCGGACCGCGCCAGTTCCTCGGCCGTCTCGGCACGCTGTTGATTCGCGACAGCGGAGGCTTGGAGCTTGGTGGCGCGGAGACTTTGCCAAAGGGCCAGCATCGCGAGGACAGCCGTGCTCGCGATCAGCACGGCCACGGCGGTGTTCGCCCGCAGCAGGCGACGGCGAACGGATTCCCGGCGCGCGACGAACTCCGTGTCGTGCGTGGTGGGCGATGAAGGTTCGGTTGGCAAAACGTTTCGTCCGGCGGCTGACCGGACCGCCTCTGCGTAGCCGAAACCACCACCCAACGCAATACGACCTTGGTCGCACTCGTCCGACCAAGGTCGCATATCGGAGGCGCCAGGCAGTGTGCTAAGAAAGCGGGCATGTCAGACAACTCAGTTGCGCAACCTATGAAAACAAAAACCAGCCGCATCGCCGCCTTCGCCGCGCTGGCGTTCCTTTCAACCCTCAGCTCCCAATTTTCCACCGCCCTCGCCCAAGGCACGGCGTTCACCTATCAGGGCCGCCTGATGGAGAGCAACGCGCCGGCCAACGGCATCTTCGAGTTCGAGTTCAGCCTCTACGATCGGCGGTTGGGCGGGAGCAATCTCGGGACGGTGACGCTGGAGGAAACGCCCGTGACCAACGGTCTGTTCACCGTGGTGCTCGACTTCGGCACCGGCGCGTTCAACGGCGCAGCGCGCTGGCTGGAAATTTCCGCGCGCAACGACGGCGCGGGCGGTGTGGGCGTCCTGCTCACGCCCCGGCAGCAGATTCTCGCCACGCCTTACGCGATGTTCGCCGCGCAAGCCGGATCGGCGGCCACGGCCACCAGCGCGACGAACCTGATCGGCACTCTGCCGGTCGGCCAACTGGCCGGGCAGATCACGATGCATCAACTAGCCGACGGCTCCATCGCGAACCAGCACGTCAGCCCCGCCGCCGCCATCGCCGACACGAAGCTCGCCACGATCGCCACGGCGGGCAAAGTGGCCAACTCCGCGACCACGGCGACGAGCGCGAACACTCCGAACACCATTGTGGCGCGCAACGCGGGCGGAGCCATCTCGGCCAGCGTCATCGAGGCCCAGACCGGTTTCGTCGGCAACGGTGCGGACCTTTTCGGTCTGGACGCGGACGCCATCGCCACGGGCACCATCAGCGACGCGCGCCTGTCCGCAAATATCACGCGGCTCGGCTCCACCATCGAGCCGTCCGAGCTGGCCAAGCCATATTACTCAGGGACCATCGTTTCCACGTCGGCGACCCAGCTCGCGTTTTGGCGGATGACTTACGACGTGGTGTTCCCGACGCCTTTCGCTGCGGTGCCGAAAGTAACGCTGGCCTTGTCCGAACCCGATGTGGCGGCGCTGGACACGCTCAAGGTCAGCGTAGCGTCCAAGAGCACCACCGGATTCACCGCCAGCGTCATCGTCCCGACACCACGCTTCTCGCAGCAAATTCATTACGGCTGGGAGACCAACCCTCCCGGCATTTCGAGCATCTCTGTCAACGGCCAGCCCGGAGTGTTCCACCAGCGGACGCAGCACTACGTCGCCACCAACGCGCTCTGCTTCAGCACCATCCCGAGCGGCAGCAATTACTGGCAGTTGCATCCCATCGTCAGCGACGTGGCGATCAATCTGGATGGCATCGCCGGCAGCATGATTCAGGGTCGGCCGGCCGTCGTTTATTGCGAGGGAACCAATGGCGCGATCCGGTATGTGCGCGCCGCCAACGAGCAGGGCACCGCCTGGGGCAGCCCCTTGACCGTGGTCGTCAGCCGAATCGAGTACTCGAGGCCCATGCTGGCGGAAGTTGGAGGGCGTCCGGCCATCGTTTTCAGCGGCACCAATGGCTTGCGCTATGTGCGCGCGAATGACAGCGCCGGTGCCAGTTGGCCCGCGAGCGTGACGGTGGACACCAATTACTGTGCCTGGCCTTTCCTTACCGTCATCAACGGCCGCCCTGCGATCACAGCCTCCCGGAACCATGTCGATTTGATGTATTACCGGGCAGACGACGTCAACGGCGCTTCGTGGAGTAACAAGGTCGTCGTCCAAGCCTATGTGCCCGGCGGTTCATTCAGCCGTGTGCAACAGGGATATTACTCCTGCATGGCTACCATCAATGGGAATCCAGCCATCACCTACCTGCGCGGGCCGGACTACGTTGACACCGATCCCTATTACATCCGGGCCACCGATCCGAATGGCACAGCTTGGAGTGCTCCCAAGCGCCTCAACTACACTTCCGGCTACGGTCGCAACTGGCTGGTACAACTCCACGGCCGCCCGGCCGTCGGCCTGAACTCAGCTGGAAGCCCGAGTTTTGTCCACGCTACTGACGCCATTGGAGATTCGTGGGGTCCGGTCATTGATCTGAACACCGATGAGGACGGCGGCATCCCAGAATTCCAAAACTGGTCGATGCAAGTTCTCAATGGGGTGCCTTGGCTGTTCTATCACCTCGTTGATGGACTTAGCCATGATCTGGAATGCACGCGGGCCACCATTCCGCAGTTCCAGGTCGACTGGACGGCTGTGGCACCGTGACCGACCGAGTGCAACCTCGAGATCTTGTTCCGATGAAAACATTCCACTGTCTCATGTCCGTAGTCCTCGCGCTGCTGGCCTGCGGTGAAGCACGCGCCCAAAGCCTCGCGATGCAACGCCACGTCGTCGCCGGGGGCGGCGGCACGAGCACGGGCGGCGCGTTCGCCCTCAGCGGCACCGTCGGTCAGCCGGATGCCTCCACACCGCTGACCGGCGGAGCCTTCGCGCTCACCGGCGGCTTCTGGGCCTTGCCCGTGGCCGTGCAAACACCGGGCGCGCCGCACTTGAGCGTGGCCTTGTCGAACGGGCTGGTCGTCGTCTCCTGGCCGCTGCCGGCGGAGGGATTCGTCCTCGACCGTCGGCCCACCTTGAACACCGGGTTCTTCCCGGTGCTCTGGTCCCAGATGCCATTCCCTTACCAGACGAACGCGACGCACATCTTCGTGACGACCACGCCGGACGACACCGGCTTCTTCCGCCTGCGCAAGCCGTGAGAAACGGCTGAGGCCAACCTGATCCGCCGTTCCCTTACTACGATCACGGGCAACTCAGACAACTCAATTGCAAAACCTATGAACAACAAACTCAACCGTCTCGCCACTTTCGCCGTGCTGGCGCTGCTCTCCACGCTCAACTCCCAACTCTCAACCGCCTTCGCCGGCACGCACGTCTGGAGCGGCGCGGTCAACGGTTACTGGAACGTCGCAGGGAACTGGTCCAGCGGCGGCGTGCCGGTCGTGGGCGAGGCCGATTTGGTCGTGCGCTTTCCGTCATCGCCCTCGCTCTACCAATCCACGAACAACATCACCGGGCTTTCAGTGCAGCGGTTCGAGATGGCGGGCAATGGGTATCACATCTACGGCAACGGCGTGACGCTAGTCACTGCGCCAACGGGCACCAATTTCACGATGAGCGCGGGCATCGGCGCGTTCCTGCACCTGCCGCTCTCGCTGCCCACCCGGGCGTATGGTGTGTTCGTGGATCTCAACGGCACGCTGGTTCTCTCCTCGCCGATCAGCGGCGCGGGTGGTTTGGACAAGCACGGGCGCGGCCTGCTGCGGTTGAACGGCTCCAGCGGAAACACTTTCGCCGGCGGGTTTCGCCAGCGGCAGGGAAAGGTGGCGCTGGGCAAAACCTCGGGCGTGGCCTTGGCTGGGCCGGTCTTGCTGGAGCCGTCCGTCTCCGGTGACGACATCGACATGACCCATGAGGCGGATCACCAAATCGCAGATACGGCGGCGATTTTCATCCGGGGCGGCGATACGCGGTTGTTGATGGAAGGATACGAGGACACGGTGGGGCCGATTGATTTTGTCGGCGGCGCGGTGATCACCTATCGATCCGGCTTCAGCAACGAGCGTGGACTGCTGCAACTCAATGGCAATGTGACCGCCGACAACGCCACGAGCGGCTACCACAGGGAACCGGAGATTGTGGGACGAATGAGCCTGGGCAACGCGCAACGCACCATCACGGTGCCGACGACCCAGCGCTTGATCGTGTCCGCCAATGTGGAATCCACCGGCCCGAACGGCGGCATCACCCTGGACGGCGGCAACCTGCAGTTCGCTTACTCAAACAGTTTCGCCGGTCCTCTGCGGATTCGAGCCGCCAGCGAGGTTTACGCCTACGATTCACATGCGTTCGGTGCGACGAACGGCCCCACGATCCTTGAGGGCGGACAGTTGTTCCTAGGCTATGGATGCTTCGCGTCGGGGGAGACATTGGAAGTTCGGGAAGGCACCTATCTGACCGTCGCCGCGACCAATGCCTGGAACGGGCCGATCTTCATTCACACCAACCAGACGCTGAACGTGTGGAGCAGCAGTTTCGGAGGCTACGACTGGCTCACGCTGGGCGGCGCCATCAGCGGTCCCGGCAAGATGACTTACTTCATCAACCGTGTTGAATTCACCGGCACCCAGCCAAACACGCTTTCCGGCGGGCACTTTTTCCGCTGGAAGACGTTTGCGGTTCTGAACAAGGCGACATCCAATTCGCTCACCGGGCCGATCACGCTGGACTACGGATTCACCGCGCCGGCCTTTCCGAGGATCCTCTGGAATAATCATCAACAAGTTGGCGACTCCAGCAGCATCTCATGGCAGGACTACGCTCCCGAAGGGACAGTGAAGGGTGAACTGGATCTGAGCGGCTTCTCGGAAACCATCGGCTCGATTCAGGGCAACTCCTGGATGCGGATTGACTGCTCGTTCGGCAAGCTCACCGTCGGCGGGGATGGCAGCGACAGCCGTTACACCGGCTCCATCACGGGCACGGGCAGCGGCGGAACGAACCTGCTGAAGATCGGCACCGGCACGTTCGTGCTCGGCACCGAGTTTCTCGGCACGGCGCACAGCCTGGCCGGCAAGACTGTCGTCCAGGCCGGCACCCTCATCCTCGACTCCGCCAACGGCGTCGGTGCCGTGCATGTCGCCAACAACGCCCGGCTCGCGGGCAACGGTAACTTCAATGCCATCACCGCCGGCCCCAATGGCGTCATCACCCCGGGACTCCTCCTCACGCCGCAGAGCTACGGCTCGATGCGTCCGACCGCATTCGCTCCCGGCGGCGGGATCCTCGGCATGGAACTGGCCGGACCCATCCCTGGCTCCAGCCACGACACGCTCCTCGTTGCCAATGGTGCCAACCTCACCGGCGTCTTGCTGCAACTCTCCGCGCTGAACCTGCCGCACGGCTCGAACAGCTTCACGCTTATGTATGTCGGCGGTTCCACCCCGGCGACGGGAACCTTCACCGGAATGCCCGAGGGAACCGTCTTCCCCTCGAGCGACGGCAAGCTCTTCCGCATCACCTATCACGGCGGCGACGGCAACGACGTGGCGGTGACGCGCCATTACACCGGCCCGATCGGCGGCCAGATCAGCGGCGTGAACCGCCTGCCCGATGGACGGATTCAAATCAACGGCACGGGCCTGCCCGGTCTGAGCTACCGCGTCCATGCGACGACAAACTTCGCACCCGGAAGCTGGATCGACATCGGCAGCGCCGACGCCGATCCAGACTTCAGCACCATCGAGTTCATCGATCCCAACGCGGCGCAACACCCCCATCGCTTCTACCGCTTCATGATTCAGTAAGCGGCGACAGCAGACGCCAGGCGCGGCGCGCGGCCTTTCGAGGTCGCGCGCCGTTGTGTGTTCCGGGCCGGCGCGGCGCGGGAGCCACGCGCCCGCCCGCAATTGGCCCGCAACTGGCTATGCAAGTCTCGGCATGAATCCCGAATTCGCCGTCGAGCTCGTCAAAGTCATGATGTTCCAGGCCGTCACGCTGGCCGCGCCCATCCTTATCACCGCAATGGCTGTGGGCCTCGTCGTCAGCCTCTTTCAGGCGGTCACCACCATCCACGAGCAGACTCTCGCGTTCGTGCCCAAGGCCCTGGCCATTGTTGCCGTGTTGGTGCTTTTGTTGCCGTGGATGCTCCGCTCCATCATCGAGTTCACCACGGCGGTGATCGAAAAGATTCCCCAGATGACCTCGTAAGACCCGCCACGCCACTGCCCATGCCTGACGTGTTGAACTGGTTGCTGGTATTCCTGCGCGCCAGTGCGTTGATGTCGATCTTCCCGGTCTTCTCCGGGCCGAATTTCCCCGTCCAGATACGCATCGCCCTCGGGGCGCTCGTGTCGTTCCTCATCGCGCCCACCGTTCCGTCACTGCCGGTGGCGCATCCGGACCTGTGGGGGTTGCTGGGGTTGATGATTGGCGAAGTTGGCTTCGGATTGATGCTCGGTTTCGCGAGCCGCATGGTTTTCTACGCCCTCGATCTCGCCGGCGGAATCATCTCCACGGAACTCGGCCTCACGCTTCCGGGCGGCCTCAGCCCCATCAGCGCGGCTCCGGCCTCGGAAGTCGCCGCCTTGCTGCAATCGCTCGGGGCGATGCTCTTCCTCTCGTTGAACCTGCATCACAGCCTGCTCGCCGCCTTTCAGCGCAGCTACCACTTCCTGCCGCCGGGCGGCGGACATTTGCGCGAAGCGCTGCTCGTGGACATCGCGGGACGAACGGGTCACCTGTTCGTCTTCGCGATCCAGATGGCCGCACCGTTGCTGGCGGTGACGTTCATTCTCCTGCTCGTCTTCGCGGTGCTCGCGCGGGCCGTGCCGCAGATGAACGTCTTCACCGAAAGCTTCTCGATCAAGCTGCTGTGTGGAATGACGATCTTCGGGTTCACCTGCCAGTTGATGGCGCAGCACATCGCCAATTTTCTCAACCGCCTGCCCACGGACGTGCTCCGCGTGGCGCAACTACTCGGGGGAGGCTGACGCATGGCCGAGCAACGCGGCGAAAAGACGGAGCAGGCAACACCACGCCGGCTGGAGGAGGCGTGGAAGAAGGGCCAGTTCGCGCGCAGCTCCGAGATCCAGACGGTCTTCGTCCTGTTCGGCGGCATTCTCGCGATGCTCTTCACCGGCGGCGAAGCCTGGCGCAATCTCGGGCAGTTGATGTATGGGACGCTTGCGCGGCTGCACGAGACCTCGGTCCTCTTGGAGAACATGCAGCGGTTCGCCATCGACACGCTCATGGTCGCCGGTGCCTGCCTGTGGCCGATTCTGGCGGCGACGACGGTCGGAGGGCTGCTGGCCGCGGGTTTTCAGAGCCGCTTCCGCACGGCTTCGGACGCGATCGAGGTGAACTGGGACCGCATCAATCCGATCAACGGCTTCAAGAAGATCTTCTCCATCCGCTCCGCCATGCCCACAGGCATCGCGCTCGCGAAGCTCGGCGTCATCGTCGCGCTGTCCTACAGCGTCATCCTCTCCGTCCTGCACGATCCGATCTTCTTCAGCTCCGTCGATGTGTCGCACATCGGGAAGTTCATGGCGGATTCATCGTTCAAGATCGTCATGCGGATCGGCTTCGCCCTGATCATCCTCGCGGCCATCGATTACGGCTACCAGCTCTGGCGCACCGGCCAGGACCTGATGATGAGCAAGGAGGAGGTAAAGGAGGAAATGAAGAACCAGGAAGGCGACCCCAAGATGAAGGCTCGGATGCGCAGCCGTCGTCGCACCTGGAACCAGCGCAAGATGCTCGCCGAGGTGCCGAAGGCCGACGTCATCATCACCAATCCGACGCATCTGGCCATCGCTCTGCGCTACGACCGCAAGAGCATGGGCGCCCCCCGCATCATCGCCAAGGGCGCGCGATTGAACGCGCTGCGCATCCGCGAAGTCGCGAAGCAACACCAGATCCCGATCATCGAAAACAAGCCCCTCGCGCGCATGATGTTCAAATACGGGAAGGTCGGTGGCGAAATTCCTGCTGAGCTCTACGTCGCGGTGGCGGAAATCCTCGCCTACGTCTATCGGACGAACGCCTACCGCTACTATCGCGAGCAGAATTTGCCGACCGGATGAAGCATTTGCCGACCGCAGCAGCGCTGGGGTGCTGGAGTGACGGAGTATTGGGTTTCAATACTCCGTCACTCCATCACTCCATTTCCGTGCGCTTCGCAGCCACCCGTCCCCGATGAGCGCGCCGAAACCCATCTCCAACCTCGGCCGCCTGTTTCGCAATGGCGATCTGCTGCTGACCTTCGGCCTGCTGGGCACGATCCTCCTGATGATCATGCCGGTCTCGCCGTTCCTCCTGGACGGCTTCCTGGCCATCAGCATCGCGATCTCGCTGCTGATCCTGCTCGTCATCCTCTACGTGCGCGAACCAGCGGACTTCACCGCGTTCCCCACGCTGCTGCTGTTCGTCACGCTCTTCCGGCTTTCGCTCAACATCGCCTCCACGCGGCTCATCCTGCTCGACGGCTACGCGGGCGACATCATCGAGACCTTCGGCAACTTCGTCGTGCGCGGGAACTACGTCGTCGGCCTTGTCGTCTTCTTCATCCTCGT
>SXGR01529152.1_pt1 | contig 11848 bp, 8 predicted proteins | sample 3174711 | NCBI WGS metagenome assembly SXGR01 (sample SAMN11356860, study PRJNA531348) | freshwater metagenome | isolation source: freshwater sample F1-60 | place: China: Fuxian Lake, Yuxi | collected 2017-12-25
AATAGCGCGCGCCGAGGTTTTGCACGGACGCGCGTTCGGCTTGAAGGAGGGTGCGCTGCGACTCCACGACGTCGAGGTAGCCCATCATGCCGCCTTGCAGGCGCTGGTCGAAATAGCCTGCGGTGCGGCGGGCGGCGTCCTCGGCGCGGCGCAACGCCTCCGCTTGCTCCGCGTAGGCGCGGGTGTTGGCGAGCGCGTTCTCGACGTCTCGGAACGCAACCAGCACCGCCTGGCGATACGTTGCGACGGCCTGCTCGTAGCGCGCCTCGGCCACCTGGAGGTTGGCCTGGCTCTTGCCGCCGTTGAAAATGGGCAGCGACACACTCGGCCCGATCGCCCAGAGCCGGCTGTCCCAAGTGAACAGGTCGTTCAGTTCCGGACTCTGCAGGCCGGCGTTGCCGGTCAGCTTTACCGAGGGGAGGAAGGCGGCTTTCGCCACGCCGATCTCCGCGCATTTGGCAGCGGCGGCCCGCTCCGCCGACCATGTCCGACTCCGCCGGCCAAGCCGTCTTCCTTTCCTATGCGTCCCAGGACGCGTCGGTGGCGACCCACATTTGTGACGCGCTGCGCGCGGCGGGCGTGGAGGTGTGGCTCGACCAGGAGGGCGGGCTCGTCGGCGGTGACGTGTGGGATCGGAAAATCCGTGAGCAGATCGCCACGTGCGCGCTGTTTGTGCCACTCATCTCGGCCAATACGCAGGCGCGCAAGGAGGGTTATTTCCGACTCGAGTGGCATCTCGCCGAACAGCGGATAGGGCTCATCGCCAAGAGCGTGCCGAAACCGATGCCGCATTTCTGGAGAAAATCGCGGCGGGTCAGGAAATAATCTTCGAGGCGCGGGGCGTGGGGCATGACGCGAGGGAAAGACGCGAGCGGTGGGGTGTGGTAACGCCCGGAGCAAAAGCGTTATTGGCCCGCCCGTCAAAGCCCGGAATGAGATCGGTTGGTTATCCCGAAACCGCGCGGCAGGGAAACGCGAAAAGCCGGCGCGCTGTTCAGAACCGGGCGGCTGAGACGAACGGAGACGCCGGCAGGTCGGCGCCGTTCACGAGATTCGGGGCGGTCAATCCGCCGTGGAAGAAGCGCACGTGCCTGGGCTGCGGCACCGCGGCGGAATGCACGCGAATCGTCTCGCCGGCGACGATGGCCTCGGCGGGGTGGAACTCCCAGTTGTCGCCCGCGAGTTCGAAGCCGCGCAGCGACTGGCCGTCCCGCGACCTGAGACCTTGCGCGTAATCGAATTCCACGACGGCCGTGTGGCCGTCGAAGCGAGCCACGCGGAAGAGCGGGCCGGAAAAGGCCACTGCCCGATCATAGGTTCGCGCCAGCGCCCACAACGCGAGCCGCCGGCCGACTTCCTGTTTCTCCGCGGGGTGCAGGGTCGTGGAGTCGCAGAAATCGTAAGTGACGACCATGCCCGTGTGTGACGTGCGTTGGTGCACGCGGCGCATGGCTTCGCGCACCACGTGCCAGTGCTCGCCCGCGGGCGGCTGAAAGATCGGCAACTGCACGAAATAGAAAGGGTGGGCCGGATCGTTCCAGAGCCGGCGGCGGCTGGCAATGAGGGCGGCGAGCATGTCCTCGTAGGCGACGGCCAGCGCGCGCGGCGCGGCATTGGACTCGCCTTGATACCAAATCGTGCCGCGGAGCGCGAACGGCACGAGTGGCGCGACGTAGCGCTCATGCAGTTCGCCGTGGTTTTGGAGCTTGCGCGCGGTTTCCAATTCATCCGGCAGGGTCGGCGGGCGTTGCGGCCGGGAGGCGGCGCCTTGCTTCACCGCCTCGCGAAACGCGGCGAACTCGCGATTCCATTGTTGAATCCTCCCGCGGGACTCCTCGAGCAGCCGCGCATTCTGCTGGATGAACGGAAGCGCCTCCAGCTCGGGCTTGGGCGTCCACGCCTGCAGGCTGGTCCCGCCGATGCTGCGATTGATCAGACCGATCGGCACACCGAGCGCGCGGTGCAGTTCACGACCGAAGAAATACGCGGTGGCGGAAAACCCGCGCGCGCTTTCCGGTGCGCAAACGTGCCAGCCGCCGTGCCCGAGTTCGTAGTCGGCGGCGCAGTTCAAGCGAATGAGCGGCCACAGTGCGTGAGCGACTTCGGCCTCGCCGTTTTGCACTCCCGGCCAGGAACTGCGCTGATTCGCGATTTTTCCGAGCGGCCAGAACATGTTCGACTGCCCCGTGCACAGCCAGACTTCGCCCACGAGCACATCGTCGAAGCTCACGCGCTCCGGCTTCGGCGCCCCGCAGCTCACGCTCAACTCCCGCGCCGCGGCGCTGGCGGGCAGCGGGTCAAGGGCGACGCGCCATTTTCCGGCGGCGTCCGCGGTGGCGGATTTCTTTTGCCCGCCAAACGACACGGTGACTTCCGCGCCGGGCTCGGCGGTGCCCCAAACCGGGACCGGCCGATCCCGCTGCAACACCATTTGGCGGCTGAAAATCTCCGGCAGCGTGAGCGCGTGAGCCGAGGCGCCCGCGCCGATCACGCCGAGAGCGGCGAGCCACCATTGCCACCTGCGCATGCTCATCGGGCGTCCTGCGTCTTCAATTTGAACGCGTCGGTGCGGAAGCCCATCGCGGAAAAGCCCTCGCGATTGAACAGGCTCGGTTCGAAAAAGTTTTTCCAACCGTAGCGGACGGCCACGGGCTTCGTGATGCGCGCGGAGGTGACCACCACCGTGTCGCCGACGATCTCGGCTTCGGCCGGCACGAATTCGCCCGCGGCGTCGCAGATCGTGAAGTCCTGCAGCGTGCCGCGCGCGACCAGGCCGCCGCCCACCTCGTCGAATTCCAAGATCACACGGTTGCCCTCGATCCGATGGGAGCGGAGCCGCGGCCCGCGGCACACGATTTGCTCGCCGTAGACCGCGCCGCGGGCGAGCAGCGCGAGGCGGGCGCCCACGCCTTCCTTGAGGTGCGGGTGCAGCCGGTTGAATTCGCCATACTCGAGAATCACGCACGTCTCGCATCCTTTGACCTGACGGCCGCCCAGCCACTGCGACTCGCGCAGCTCCGCCCAGTCGTCCTCGTGCTGGCCCTTGATGACGGGCAACTGCACGTTGAGGAACGGCAGCTCGCTGCCGAGGTCGCGCCGCCATTCCGCGATGAGCATGGGCAGCAGGAAGCGATACTGGTAGCAGCGGCCCGCGTCGATGTTGCTCTCCCCTTGGTAAAACACGATGCCCTTGAAGGTGAACGGCACGATCGGCTGGAACATCGTTTCGTAGAGACCGGCCGGGCGCTGGAAGTGCTCGCGGCCCATCGGCTCCTTTGGAGCCGGGCCGCCCTTCCCGGCGGATTTGCGTTTCTGTTTCCATCTGGCCAGCTCCTCACGGTGCTCCGTGAGTTGGGACTGGTAGGCGGCCTCGCCGCCGTAGCCCGCCGCGATGACGTCGTAGCGGGTGATGATGGGTTTGGTCTCCGGATTCGAGAGCAACGTCTCGCGGCTCATCCAGTTTTCCGCGAGCGTCCCGCCCCAGGCGCAGACCACGATGCCGATCGGGATCTGCAGGTGGCGCTGCAAATCGCGCCCGAAAAAATAGCCCGTCGCCGACATGTCGAGGACGGTGTCGGGGGTGACGGCCGACCAGGGCGTGGTGGAAACGGGCTCGGAGGGGAGCCGACGTTTGTCGACGGTGAAGTAACGCAGCAGGGGATAATTCGCGCGCGGAACCTCGGGCGCCACGGTCTCGAGATATTCGCGCATTCTGCTGCCCATGTTCGACTGGCCCCCGGCCAGCCACACATCGCCGACGAGCACGTCGCGCACTTCGAGCGTGTTGGTGCCGCGCACCGTCAGGGTGGCTGCGGCGGCATTCGCGGTGAGTGGCGCGAGAAACGCCCGCCATTTTCCCGCGGCGTCGGCCCGCGTGCTGACTTGCTGGCCCGCGAAGCCGAGCTCGATGTTCTCGCCGGCTTTGCCGGTGCCGAAGATGCACACCCGAGTGTCGCGCTGGAGCACCATGTGATCGCGAAACACCGCCGCGAGTTCGACCGCGCCCAGCGGGAGGCCCGCCAGCAGCAGGAGCGCAACGACGCTTGATCGGTGGATAAGTTTGTTCATGGGGCGGGAGAGTGGCCGGCTCCGGCGGCGAGGTTCGGCGCGCAGGCACGGGCGAAGGTTTGGTGCAACGCGCGCAGTCGCGCGACGATTTCCGGATGGTCCGCGAGCAGGTTTTTCCGTTCGCCCGGATCTTGCGCCAGATTGTAGAGGCCGGCGACGCGCGGCGACTTGCCGGGGTTGCCGGTCTTGGTCACCGACCCGGGACGCAACGAATCCTGGCCTTCGATCAATTTCCACTCGCCGGCGCGCACCGCCCACTCGTCCTGCGGCGACGGCAGGGTGGCGTGGATGACGTCGTGCGGGTTTCCCGATTTTTCGCCGCGCGCAAACGGCAACAGATTCACGGCGTCGACACGGCACTCGGCGGGAATCGCGACGCCGGCCGCGGCGGCGACCGTGGCGAACACATCGAAGAGATGGCATGTGCCGGAGCACGTCACGCCTTCGGGCAGCGTGCCTTTCCAGCGCAGAATCAGCGGCACCCGGATGCCGCCTTCCCAGAGCAGGAATTTCCGGCCGCGCAATCCGCCGTTGTGCTGCACGGTGCGGATGCCGTCGGCGAATTCGTATTCGTTGCCGCCGTTGTCGCTGGCGAAAACCACGAGCGTGTTGCGATCGAGTCCGCGGAGGAAGAGTTCGCGCAGCATGCGACCCACGTTGCGATCGAGCGCATCGATCATGGCGCGGATGTTCGTGCGGGCGGGATTCTTCACGGTGGGAAAGCGTGCGAATTCCGCGGCCAGCTCCGGCTGCGGCTGGGCCGGGCCGTGCGGCGCGTTGAACGGGAGGTAGATGAAGAATGGCTCTCCGCGGCGCTGGCTGCGGTCAATGAAATCGATGGCGACCTCGGCCAGTTGATCCGTGAGATATTTCATCTCCGACGCGGGCGCGTCCTGGTCGTAGACGAACGAGCCTTCGTGGATCGCGCCCTCGGTGTCAGTGCCCACGCTTGGCTTGAAGTAGTCATGCGCCGCGCCGAGGAATCCGTAGAACCGACTGAAGCCGCGATCGAGCGGGCGGCAGCCCGGCTGGTGGCCGACGTGCCATTTGCCGAGGCACGCGGTGGCGTAGCCGTGCGGCGCGAGGAGTTCGGCGAGCGTGCGTTCCGATTTCGGGAGGCCGACGGCGGCGTCCTGATTCTCGTAGAAGCCGAACCGCTGGGAGTATTTTCCGGTGAGCAACGACGCGCGCGACGGGCTGCACATCTGTGACGCGTAGGCCTGCGTGAACTTCACGCCCTGCGCCGCGAGGCTGTCGAGGTGCGGCGTGAGGATCGGCGAGTCGGGATTGGCGGCGTCCTGGTGGAAACAGCTCAGATCCCCGTAGCCCAAATCGTCGGCGAGGATGAGGAGGACATTCGGCCGCGACGGCGGCGCGGCGGCGGCAAACGCGACCGGCGGCGCCAGCAGCAGCGCCGGCCACAGCAGTCGCCTGGTCAGGTTCATCATGATTGGCCGGCGCTTCGCGTTCAAAATGTCCCTTTGATCCCGAGCGAGATGATGCGCCCCAGCTTGCCATGGAGAAAATCGTGGGCGTAGCCGGGCGTCTCAGCCTGATAAATGTGTTCTTCCTGGAGAGTGTTGGTGACGTTGCGGACGTTGCAGAACAGCGAGGTGCGGCGGCCGAGCCGGTAGTCCGTGCTCACGTCCAGCTGCAGCCGCGCCTGCGGATAGCGGAACGCGTCGGGTCCCACGTTGGGGAACTGCACGCCCTTCGACGTGCCGCGGTAATTCCATTTCGCGCTCAGCTTGGCGCGGCTCCGGACGACTGTGACGCCCCAGTTGACCGACTTGGGCAGAAATCCGGAAAAGTCCGCCAGGCCGCTGCCGGCGAGGTCCAGTTTGGTTGCGTTGGCAAACAGCGTCACGTGCCGGCCCCAGGCGCCCAGCGGCGCGAGCGAGTGCCGGGCGTTGATTTCGGTGCCGAAGATGCGAGCTGAACCGGAATTGAACTGGGTGGTCAACCGCCAGCCGAGGTAGCGCGAATCGAGGCCGAGCCGCGCGAGGTCGTCGGCCGTGGCGTCCTTGGCCACGGTGCCGAAGAAGTTACTCACGTCCTTCCAGAAGACGCCTGCGCTCAGGATACCGCCGTGCCGGGTGTAATACTCGAGTGACAAGTCATAGTTGTCGGCCGTCCATGGTTTCAGGCCGATGTTGCTGACCGTGATCCGGCCGAGCGTCGTCCCGGGGGCGGCATTGAGGTCATCGTCCTGGGTGACGCTCGTGTTGGGCACGATGTTCGCGTAGTCGGGCCGGCCGTAGGTCCGCGCGTAGGCTCCGCGCCACACGAGGTTTTCCGTCACGTTGAAATTGAGATGCAGGCTCGGGTAGAGCCCCCGGTAAGAGCGTTCCGCGCGCGACGCCCGCTCCTGGTAGATCAACGGCACTTCCGCGAGGGAACCGGCGGTGCCAGCTTCCGGTTTGCGGATGCGCGCCCCGGCGGGTGTCCGGGCGAACGTGCCGTTGGCGTTGCGCACAAACACGGCGTCGGGGTCTTGCAGCGGCCCCAGCCCGAGGTCCGTGGTCGCCTCGTAGCGCACGCCGGTCACCACGTGGAGCCGGTTGCGGAAGAGCCGCGCCTCCGCCTGCACATAGGCCGCGGCCACGGTTTCCTTGAGATATTTCGAGTCGAGGAGGTTGTTGCTCGCCGTGGTGCGCTGTTGCGCGACGGTCTGCGTGAACCACGCGGGATTGGCGGTGAACGCGGCCAGCACCTTGTGCGGCGATACCCACGGCACCGCCGGCTTGTCTGGGAACGCCACGAGGCGGTGCGCCCCATAGTAATTCTCGTTGAGGAATGGCGCGGCCGACCGCGAGCCGTTGATACCAGCGAAATTGTAGGTGCGCCCGTTGCGGCGGCGCTCGTCGTTGGCCTCGACCCGGTGCAGGCCGCCGATTTGCAGGCCGGCGGGGAACGGCAGCGCCGTCAGTTCGCGCCGCACGTCGAGCTCGCCCAGCGTGATCTTCGTCCGCATGTCCAGCTCCGGGTTGGTCGAGGCGGTGTTCAGGACGTAGCTGGCGATGTCAAACGGGTTCACCGGCCGGTTGTTGCTGTCAAACACTTCGAAGTCGCCCACCCGGCCGCCGCCGATGCGCAGGAGGTTGACGCGCGAAGGGGTGGCGAGGGCGACGTTGAGACCGTTGAAGAAACCGCGGCTCGAGTTGCGCCGCCACGATTTGGAGTCGGAGAGGCTGGCGAGCGATTCGATCTTCCACACGCCGTCGTTGAAGCGGTAGCGGACGTTGCCGTTCTGAGTAATGCTGTTGTTGTCCGCGAAGCTGAAGGTCTGCGGCGTGTCGCCGCGGCCGGTTGCGCCGAGCACTTGGGTGGGCGTATAAGAAAGCGCGGTGCCCCCCGCGACGCCCGAGGTGCCGTTGTTCCCGGCCGTGGGCGTGAACACCGACTGGTTGCTGCGCGAGTTGTAGTAGGTCAGCACGTAGCCGGCCGACAACACGCCGTGGTGGCCGAGGCGCCAGTCGGCCCGCACCGAACCGCCGTGGCGTTGGTTCGCCCGCAGGAACTCGACATTGCGCGTGCGCCAAAGATAAGGGTTCGCTGGCGTTGCGCCGCTCCCGGTGGCGGCGGCGAGGTAGTCCGTATACCACGAATCGGTCCGGAACAGGGTGGTGGAGTAGAGGCCGGTGAGCACGATCCCGAACCTGGGGCTGAGGGGCAGCGTGTAGTCAAAATTGAGATCGGGCGCGACATTGAAATCCCGCTCGTTGCTGGGCACCCCGGTTTTCTGCAGCGAGAGTGGTTTTCCGTTCGTCGCCAGTGCGGCGCGATATTTGAACTCGGCGGTGCTGCGCTCGAACGCGCTCTTGCTGACCAGATTGATCGAGCCCGACATCGTGTCCGCCGGGTTCGAGGGCAGCGGCACCTTGGTCACCTCGACGCGCGACACGCTGTTCACCGACATCCGCGAGGTCGAAAACTCCCGCCCGCCCTGCAGGGCGTTGCCCGCGAGCGGCACGCCGTCGTAGGAGACCACCGAGTAGTTGCTGGGAAACCCGCGGAGCTGCACTGCCTCGGTCTCCAGCTCCCCGGCGAAGGTTCCGGCCACGCCGGGAAGAAAGCGCAGAAAATCGCCCGCGCTCCCGCCCATCGCGTCGCCCATGCTTTCGGTCGAAATCACGTTCTTCAGATTGGGCGCGAAGCGCTGCTCGTTGATCGCGATCGATTCGATGTCGGTCTCGCGGGTCGATGCGACCTTGTAGGGATCGAGCCGCACGACGGCGGCCTGCTCACCGTCGCGGGTGGCGCTCGCAAGCTCGACGTCGTGCTCGACCGACTGGCCGGCGCGGACGCTCACCGGCGAGGAATTTGCCTCCAAGCCCGTGTAGAACACCTCGACCGTAACGCGGCCGGTGGTCACGCCGGGCAATCGGTAGCGGCCGGATTCATCCGTGAGCGTGAGCAGGTTTGTGCCCGGCACGGTCACGCGCGCGTTGTTGAGATAGGCGCCTGTCACGGAGTTTTTCACGCGGCCCTCGATCACGCCGGTGCCGACCGGGGCGGTCGCGGCCCACGCCGTCAGGGAAACGGCGAGAGCGAACCAACCGGACAGCCATCGGCTTTGGAGTCGAAGTGCGAAGCGGGGCGGAGGGAACGTGATCGTCATGGGGTAAGGGGATTGAAATTGGGTCGGGACGGCCCAACGACGGGTCACGGCTCGCCGTAAACGTCGAATTCGCCATAGAAGGTGTTGTTCATGACCGAGGGTTTGCGCACCTGCGTCGGCTCGACTTCCCACAGCAGGTAGCGAAATCGGCCGACCGTCCCCTGCGCGCCGGTGATCGAGCACGCCTGCTGCGCCGGTCGATCGAGTGGCTGGGCCACGCGGAAAAAATCATCCGAGTTTACGCGCGCCAATTGGATCCAGCCGGCTTCGGCCAAGGCGCCGTCGGTGGCAGGCAGCACGTCGCCCGCGAAGCCATACAGCGTGAATCTCTGCACGGCCCGAAAGCGGTTTTCGGCGTCCTTGTTCTGGTGCCACGAGTAGGTGTTGATCTTGGTGACGGAAAGCGCCCGCCCGAGATCGAGCAGGAGGAGGCCGGTCGCGTTGTTGGCGAAAAACACCGACTCGGAGGGCGAGTCGGCCTTCGACTGGCCACGACCGTCGAGCAGCACTTCGGGCGGGCCGCTCGGGATGCCCACCGTGTCGTGCAAGGTGCCGCGCACCACGCGCATCGTCGCCCGCCCCGCCGCGCGATCGGCGGCGTCGCGGTTTGAGGGCGGTTCGATCGTCGGAAAGCGAAACGCCGCGGTGCCGTCGCCGCTTTCGATTCGCACGACCACTTGCGCCCGGCCGGCTTCCACGGAGAGGGCGTCGCCGGTGCGCAACCGCAGCGGCGCTTTGACGCCGTCGAGCAGCACGCACACTTCGCCCGACGTCACGTCCACGCGGCTTTGCCCGTCCGGGGCCGCGGCGGCGACAAATTCGGTGCCGACATCGACGACCTGCGCGGTGCGCGTTTGCACGGTGAAGCCCTTCGACTCCGGCGTGGCCGCGTTCGCTTTCAGGTGGCCGAGTGTGAGAAACCCGCTGTTGGCCGAGGTGACCTCGAAGATGACCGGCCCGACGAGCGTGACCAAGGCGCCGCTGCGGAATTTCAACCCCGCGGTGCCCGACGACAGCTCGACGATCTGCCCGGGGCGAAGGCCGTCGCCCGAATGAACCTGGACGTCGCGGCCCACCCAGCGGCAATCGCGGAGCTCGCCGAACCACGCGACGGGCGCACGCGGTGTGCTCGTCGGGAAATATTTTATCGCGCCGCCAGCTATCGCGAGCGCGACGCACGCCGCCGCCAGCCACGCGGGACTCTGCCACCAGCGCCTCGTGGGCGGAGCGAATGCCGGTTCCCTGCCACCCACTTCGGGAAGGATCGGCCCCGGAGTTGAGCCCGCTTTGACGCCGGTGTCGGTGGACTCGGCCGCGAGTGAAGCGTGGAGGTGCGCCTGCCGCAGGTAGGCCGTGCGGGCGTTGCCGTCGGTTTCCAGCCGGCGTGACAACTCGGCCACATCCTGCGGCGAAGCCACGCCGTCGAGGTAGCGCGCGATCAGGGATTCGAGCTCCGGGTTCACTGCGCGGCCTCCGCGATTTTCCGATCCATGCAGTCGAGCAGCGCGCTGCGGATGCGCTGGAGCAATTTGTAGGTGGCCTCGGTGGTGCGGCCGTAGCGCTTCGCCAGCGTCTCGACCGTCGCCTCCTCAAAGTAGTAGCCATCGAGCAGCCGCGCGTGTTCGGACGGCAGGCGCGCGCGGCAATCGGCGAGTTGGCGTTCGCGTTCCAGCCACGCGGGCGCAAAGGTCTCGTCGCTCGCCATGACCGCCGCGGCCGCCTGTTCGGACAGCAACGCGCGGCGATGCGCGGTGCGCAAGAACCGCCGCACCTCGATCCGCGCGAAGCCGCAGGCCCAGTTGATGAATGGGCGCTCAGGTTGGTAGGAAGGGAAATGTTTCCACAGCGCGACCGCGGTCTCCTGCACGACATCGCGCGCGTCGGCTAATTGTGGGATGCACACCAGCACTGAGCGCAGGATGGCCGGCTCGTGCTGCAGAAACAGTCGCATGAAGCGCTCGTGGGCGTCGGGGTCGGACATGGCGGCTCACCTATTATCCGCGGCAAAACGCGGAATTGGACAAAGTATTTTCGACCGCGCGCCGCCGTCAGCCGGGCCAGTGACAAGTGCTCGGCGGCAAGGTGGGCGACGGCGGCGGAGGCATCGGTGGGATGCGGCGCCGGGGCGCCGGCCGGGCGGCCTTGGGCGTATCCGGAGAGCGCGAACGCGAGGCTGAGCGCGGCCGCGAGGGCGACGGACGGGAGCGTTTTCATGGGAGTTGTTTTCCTGAAGTTGAGTTGGGCGGGAGAATTGCGCCGGCGGCGATCCGGATTGTCCGGACCGCCGCCGGTGTTGGTTTGGTTACCGGCTCGGGCGATTGCCCCGGCCGCCGAAGGAACCCGCCGGACGAGCGGGGAGATCAGCCGGGCGTTGGCCGCGGTTGGCGCCGTAGGAGCCGGTCGGACGGGACGGCAGATCAGCCGGACGCTGGCTAATTCCGCTCGGGGCGCCGGTGGGGCGCGCCGGGAGATTCGCGGGGCGCTCGCCCGTCTTGCCGAACGACTCGGCGGGACGCGACGGCGCGCCCTCCGGGCGCTGGCCGATTCCGGCGGGAGCGCCGGTGGGACGCTCCGGGAGGCCCGCGGGGCGCTGGCCCGTCATGCCCAGCGACTCGGCGGGGCGGGTGGGGGCGTTGGCCGGGCGCTCCGTGGGGCGTTGGGCCGAGGCGGTGGAGGCGAGCGCAATCGTGACGAGCGCGAGGGTGGTGAACGTTTTCATGTGACTCTTGATTTCGACTTTTTGGTTTCTCCCGCGAGTCGCCGGAGTGGCGGCTCATCAGGTTGCGCCGAGAATAACCGAGGAGCCGAAAACTCGCCGCCGGTTCGAGATGGGGCCGGCCCCGGGCAGGATGAACCGGGCGAAATCCGTGATGAATTTGCGGCGAGTGGAGCCGCAACGATCCAGTCGGACGCGAACCGCGCGGGGAATCGCCCGCCCCGGATGGTGGTCGATTGCGGCGACAGGAATGTCGCCGCTCCGACGGAGGGGCGACATTCTTGTCGCCCGGTTTTTGCCAGACGTTCACCGGCATCGTTACGCCTCAGATCGCGTGCGATCGATTGACCGGGAAATTCAGGCTCTATCAACGAGGCGGGACGTGCCTTCGCGCAGCGCGATGGCGTGGCACGCGCCTCGTCCACGACTCCACCGGAGACGAG
>SXGR01420261.1_pt1 | contig 11845 bp, 11 predicted proteins | sample 3174711 | NCBI WGS metagenome assembly SXGR01 (sample SAMN11356860, study PRJNA531348) | freshwater metagenome | isolation source: freshwater sample F1-60 | place: China: Fuxian Lake, Yuxi | collected 2017-12-25
GCTAGTATGGCCACTTGGCTGGAAAAACGTTCAAAATCGAAACGGTGCGTTGTGCGCAAGTCCCCAAAATAGGGCAACATTCAGTTAACTGACTGACGTTTGGCTCGTCTGCCCGCAAACGTCAGTGTCATCGCACCGTTCGTCCACTTGTCTCAACGAGGGCTCATCCATGATATGCCGAGCGTTTGCCATGACGTTGCCAACAGCCTTCGTGCTGCTTGCTTTTGCGGGTGCTGTGCACGGTGAGCCGGCTTTTCCGAACAAACCCATGCGATTTATCGTCGGCAATGCGCCCGGCGGTAGCACCAGCTATATCGCACGGCTTGTGGGTGACGCCGTAACCAAAACCTGGGGCCATCAAGTTGTGGTCGACAATCGCGGCGGTGGCGATGGTGTAATCGCTGCTGAAGCGCTATACAAGGCTGCGCCGGATGGGCATACGATGCTGCTCGTCTCGGCCGCACTGACGATTCGACCGCACCTTCATCCCAACAAGGTCTATGCGGCTTTCCTCAATGAATTTGTGCCGGTCGCGACGTTAGTGAGCTCCGACTATATCCTGGTCGCGAACGTGTCGCTTCCGGTCAACAATCTGCAAGAGGTGATTGCGCTCGCCAAAACGAGACCCGGTTACTTAAAAGCTGCTGTTTCAAACATCGGCGGAACAAATCATTTGGCGCTTGAGCTTTTTAACGTGCTTGCAGGCGTCAAGATTAAGGCTATACCCTACAAGGGCGGCGGACCCGGTATGACGGTGCTGATTTCAGGGGAGGTATCGGTGGCCGTCAACAACGCCATCACGCTTACCCCGCACATCAAGAGCGGCAAGATCAAACCGATTGCGACCGGCGGGACGGAGCGTCTTACGACACTTCCGCATGTCCCAACCTTCGCAGAACTGGGTCTGCCTGGCTATGCTGCACGCAATTGGTTTGGTGTTGCGCTACCGCCACGCACCCCTGTAAAAATCGTTGAGAAGCTCGCCAAAGAGCTTGTGCGTATACGCAACACGCCGGAATTCAAGGAAAAGATTGCGTCACAGGGTGTGCAACCGTTCTCGCTTGGCCCGGAGGAGTTTCGAGCGTTTCTAAAAAGCGAGTCGGCCAGGTTCGCCAAGATCATCAAAGAGGCCAATATCGTAGCCGGACCATGACAGCGAACTCGCCTACGCTACGATCCGATACACCCGCACCGCCGTGTCATGAAACATCGCCGCGCGTTCGCTGGCCGAATAGCCCTTCGACAGGCGTTTGAACGCGTTCCACACCACGCCGTAGGAATACGACACTTTGTCGACCGGGAAATTGCTTTCGAACAAGCAGCGGTTGGGGCCGAATTTTTCTATGCAGTACTGCATCAACGGCGCCAGCGTGTTCGCCAGTTCCTCCGAGCCAATGGGTTTCTCGCGCGCAAGCCATTCGTAGCCAAAACGCTTTTGCCCCACGCCGCCGAGCTTGAGCAAGATGTTGGGGCAGCTTGCCGCGTTGGCGATGCCGCGCCGCCAGTCTGCCAGCACTTCGTTGTCACGATTTTCATCGCCACGATAAGGCCCCACGCGCACGAGGCCGCCGATGTGGTTTAGCACGATGGTGAGTTCCGGCACGGCGCGGGCGAATTCGACCAGTTCGTCCAGCTGCGCGTGATACAGCGAGTTGTCGAGTGTCAGTCCCATTTTCGCCAGGACGCGCGCACCGGCGCGGTATTGCGGGGTGGACATCACGCCTTGAATATCGCGTTTGGCGAGTTCGGGGCTGGCATCCCACCCGGCGGCGTGGCGTATGCCGTGAAAGCGCGGGCTGGCGGCCTGCATGGCCTCCAATACCGGCGCGACGGCATCGCCGAGTTTTAAATCGGCATGGCCGACTATTGACGCGGCAATTTTGGTGGGGCCGTATTGGCCGGTCGCTGCTTCGTCAGCCACCTGGTTGACGTGTTCCACCTCGCCCAGCGGACGCATCGCTTCCGGCCCGCTGTCACGATAAAACGCCTTGACCTCGATATACACCGTCGAACGGATGTTGTGGCCGCTGTCACAGATGTCGGCAGCGAGTTCGGGCAGCAGATAGCGCTGATAAGCCGCCGGTTCATGCCGCTGCGCCCAGATGTGGTGATGCGGATCGCAGATGGGTAAATCAGGCTCAAGGGCCGATTCGGGTGTGAGTTGCAGCCAGGTGGAGTCTCCAATGGGCATGCGCAGCTTCCTCGGTGAACAGATCAGATGGTGAAACGATAAACCGCTTACTCGCTCTGGCAATCTATCCCGCGCCCCCGGAAGCGTCAATCACGCGGCCAGGCCTTCGATACACCCAAATTGCCATTTCCTCCACACAGGCTTGCATGATTGCCGAACTTGGCTCACGATTACCCCACGCAACCTTATATGCAAAGCGACGGAGACCACAATGCAATACGATCTGGTAGTCAAGAATGGCACGATAGTTGATGGTTCGGGCATGCCGCGATTCCGCGCAGATGTCGGGGTGATTCAAGGCAAGGTCGCCCGTATCGGGCGCATCCGCGAATCCGCGAAGGAAACACTGGACGCCGAAGGCCATGTGGTAGCGCCCGGTTTTGTCGACGGCCACACGCACATGGACGCGCAGATTTTCTGGGATCCGCTGGGCACGTCGTCGTGCTATCACGGCATCACGTCGGTGGTGATGGGCAACTGCGGCTTCACGCTGGCGCCGTGCGCCGCACAGGACAAGCACATGGTGGTGCGCAACCTGCAGCGCGCCGAAGACATTTCGCCCGAGGCGATGGAAGCCGGCATTAAATGGAACTGGACAACGTATCCCGAGTTTCTGGAAACCATCGAAAAGCTGCCCAAGGGCATCAACTACGCCAGCTATGTCGGCCACTCGGCGATTCGCACGTTTGTGATGGGCGAGCGCGCATTTACCGAGAAAGCCACCGAAGCCGATCTGCAAGCGATGGAGCGCCAGGTGCACGATGCGATTTCCGCAGGCGCCATCGGCTTTACATCGTCGCGTTCGCCCGCGCACGAAACGCCGGATGCGCGCCCGGTGGCGAGCCGCGCGGCGGCGTGGGACGAGGTGCGGCGGCTGGTGGGCACCATGGGCAAACTCAATGCGGGGCTGTTTGAACTCGCGGGCGAGGGCGTGGATCGCAAGCTGGGTGACCCGGGGCTGGGTGAATATCATGGGCGCTTGCGTGATCTGGCGGTGGAGTCTGGCCGGCCGATTACATTCGGAGTTTTTGGCCGGCGTGATTCACCCGGCACGTGGAAAAAATATCTCAATCTGCTTGATGAAACCGCTGCGGCGGGCGGGCGCATGTTCGCGCAGGCACACAGCCGTTCATTGAGCGCGCTGCTGTCGTTCAAGACGCAAATGCCGTTCGACCGTTTGCCGCTGTGGAAAGACATTCGCGCGCTGCCGTTGGAGGAACAAAAAGCGAAGCTGCGCGATCCCGCGTTGCGGGCGAAGCTTATTGAAGCTTCCAGCGCGCGCGACAGTCACCAGGCGCGTGGCACTGAGGCGCGGCCACCCGATTACGATTGGCTGTTCGTGTTCGACACCGTGAAAGGGCCGCATCGCTCTGTGGCGGAAGTGGCGCGCAGCCGCAATCAGCACCCTGCCGAAACCATGATAGAACTGGCGCTGGAAAAGGATCTGGACCTGTTCTTTTTACAACCGGTGGCGAACGAAGATCAGGATGCCGCGCTGGAAATCATGCGCCATCCACGCGCGGTGACGACCTTTTCCGACTCCGGTGCGCATGTGTCGCAGTTGATGGATTCATCGCTGCAAACGCATTTGCTCTCGCACTGGGTGCGCGAGAAACAGGCGTTCACGCTGGAGCAGGCAGTGCGCATGCTGTCGCTGGTGCCCGCGACGCTGTGGGGCTTTCACGACCGCGGCCTGCTGCGCGAAGGCATGATGGCGGACATGGTGGTGTTCAATCCCGATACCATCGCGGCGACCATGCCGGAGGTGGTGAACGATCTGCCCGCCGGCGCGCGGCGGCTGGTGCAACGCACGCACGGTATGGCGGCTACAGTGGTCAACGGTAAAGTGGTGCTCAAGGATTGCAAGCCGACCGGCGCGCTGCCGGGCCGGTTGCTGCGCGGACCGCTGGGGCAGCGGGCGTAGCGGGAACGCCTAAAACGGTACTTGGGGAACACCGCGCGCAAGAGTTTAAGGCGCGCGCGGTGCGGGTCATGCCAGTAGCGGCTTGGCGGCGATAAGACCTTCAACTGGACCGTCAATTGCCGCTTTGGCCTACTGGTAGCGGCGCTCCACTAATTCGCTGATATCGAAAGCGTCGAAGTCGTCGTCGGCGTCCAGCAACGGGTTGACAGCGCGCAAAATGCGCGGCGATAACCTGCGCCGGGTTGGGGAGGCATGCGTGGAGTTGGGGCGATCGCCGTCGTGCGTGAACGCCTCAAGGTCATCGAGCTCCGGCTCTACACCGTAATCTTTGATGTGAACGATCATTTGTCTCTCCTTATCGGATGCTGCTGTTTGAAACAAAAGCATCGACCATGCCAGTGCAAGATGGCACCGTGATGAAATTCACAGACAGCCGTAACTATTTGTTTTAAAATGGGTTTTTATAGATCATTTGCTGAATTGCAGCCACGGGCGGTTTGCTGCTTAAAGAAGTATTGACACATTTCGGCGCATGCCGGCACATCTTTGACAGTGCATTTTCCTATGCTGTGCACTATGTCACGGCGCATCTTGACGGCAAGATAGCGGCCCGTAGCCCGCACGCGTAAACTCGCGTGCCATGAATCGGCGCGCCCTCCATGACTGAAACTTTCGACATCGCCGTCATCGGTGCGGGGCTGGTGGGTACGAACCTCGCGTTGGCGTTGGCGCCCTCCCGGCTGCGCGTGGCGCTGGTGGAGCCGCGCGTGACGGTTCAGCCTGATGCAGCTTGGGATAGCCGCATCTACGCCATCAGTCCCGGCTCGGCGGCGTTTTTGGGCGATTTGGGTGCATGGCAAAGCGTGGATGCGACGCGCATCGCACGCGTGGAAACCATGCGCATTTTTGGGGATGCGCCTGCAGCCAGTCTTGAATTCAGCGCCTATGAAGCGGGCTTGAGCGAGCTGGCCTTCATCGCCGAAAACGGACGGCTGCAAGCGGCGCTATGGCAACAGGTGCAACAATCCGATCACGCCGGGCACGTCACGTGTTACTGCCCGGCAGCGTGCCTCGAAATGACGCAACACGCGGACGCGACTGAAATCAAACTCGATAACGGCATCACGTTGCGCGCTAAACTTGTGGTTGGTGCGGATGGCGCGCAAAGCTGGGTGCGCGCGCAAGCTGGCATCAAGGTGAACACACAGGCCTATGCGCAGCACGGCGTAGTGGCGAATTTTTCGTGCGCAGCACCGCACCGCGACACGGCGTTTCAATGGTTTCGCACCGATGGTGTGCTGGCCTTGCTGCCGCTGCCGGGCCACCGCGTGTCGATGGTGTGGTCAACCGACGATGCGCATGCGCAGGATTTGCTGGCACTGGATGCTTCAACACTCGCGCTGCGCGTGAGCGAGGCCGCACAACATGCGCTGGGTGCGCTGCAAGTGATTACACCGGCTGTGGCGTTTCCGTTAAGCCTGCAACGCGTGGCGGCTTTCGTGCAGCCGCGTCTTGCGCTGGTGGGGGACGCCGCACATAATGTGCACCCGCTGGCGGGTCAAGGTGTGAATCTGGGGCTGCGGGACGCACGCGAATTGGCGGCGGTGCTGCGTGATTGTGGCGCGCAAAATGATTGTGGCGATTACGCGTTGCTGCGCCGTTACGAGCGCGCACGCAGGGAAGATGTGTTGTCGATGCAGCTTGCCACCGACGGCTTGCAGAAACTTTTTGCCTCGCGGGCGGTCTGGCTGTCACGCGCACGGAATTTGGGCATGGACATATTGGCGAAACAACCGCTGCTGAAAAACCTGCTGGTGAAGCATGCGGTGGCGTAACACTGACAAAGGAACAACATGTTGAAACGACTTTCCATACCGCTCGCGATGATAGTGGCGATGCTATTGACTTTCGGCACGCCGGCCGCGCGGGCGCAGGACACCGAAGAAGCCCGTATCAAGCAGGCGCTGCAGGTCAAGTTTCCCAAGATGACGGTGGATACCGTGACGCGCATGCCGTTCGGCGGCCTGTTTGAAGTCATTATGGGCGGCGAGGTGGTTTACACTGACGCCAAAACGGAGCTTCTGCTGGCCGGCACGCTCTACGACACGCGCACTATGCCCGCGCGCAACCTCACGCAGGAAACCACGCAAAGAGTCGCTGCAAAGCTGATGGCCGCGTCGCACGACACCGCCATCAAGATGGTGCGTGGCAATGGCAAGCGCGTGTTGTATACATTCGAGGATCCGAACTGCGGCTATTGCCGCGAGCTCTACAAGGAGCTGGGCAAGATGACGGATATCACCGTCTACACCTTTCTGGTGCCGATTTTGTCGCCGGATTCCACCGAAAAGTCGCGCGCCATCTGGTGCGCCCGCGATCGCGCCAAGGCTTGGGATCAGGTGATGATCAAAGGTAACGTGAGCGAACCCTCAAAACCCTGCGACGCGCCGTTGGCGAAAAACACCGAAATTTCGCAGCGCCTTGGCCTCCGCGGTACGCCGGCGATTTTTACAGCGAGCGGTCAGCAGCTTGGCGGTTTCATCCCGGCGCAGCAGATCGAAAACGCGCTGTCCAAAAAGTAATTTGTTCCTCCGGCGTACGCCATGGTTGACACGCGCGGCGCACACAGCCGCCTGATGCTGGCGCTGGCCGCATCTCTGCTGCTGCATGCGTGGGCCATGCACGATTCCAGGGGATTGGGCAGGCCGCGTGTCGAAGAGGGTGGTGCGATGGCGATGAGCGCGCAGTTGTATGCACCGCCTGTAAATTTGCTGGTGGGCGGCGAAGTGCTGTCGCTGCCAGAGCAAACCCGGGCGGCGGCACCGTCGCAGGTTACGGCGGCGACGGTCACCGCGCAGCAGCGTTCGACACCGGCGGCCACCAAGTCTTTCGCAATAGCAGCAACTCCGGCTACGCAAGGCGATGCGCCGCTGCCGCAGCCCGCTGATCCGACTTATTACGGGGCGTTGAGTTTGGACGTGTATCCGCGCGCCATCACCGCGCTGGATCTGGGCGCACATTTATCGATTGCCGCAAACGGTGAAGTCCGCGCCACCGTGCTGATCGATGAAACCGGTGCGGTCAACGACGTACGCAACATTGACGCTGCCGACCCTGAAATCGCGCGCGCCGCGCGCACGTTGCTGTTGCAAACGCGGTTTACACCGGCGCGCCGCGATGGACGTATCGTAAAGGCTGAAGTACGTGTCAGCCTGCGCTACGGCAAATCGCAGTGATATTGTGTAAGTATTTGTTTTATTGAATTTTTTGTAGAGCGCCATTCACAGCTGTGTAGCCCTGCGGCAGCAGTACCCACTTGCGTACCGGCTGCTGCATGCGTCCAGCCTCCAGCGCGGCGGTATCACCCGCGCCCCAGAAATAGTCGATGCGCACCGCGCCGCGGATCGCGCCGCCGGTGTCCTGTGCGAGCATCAACCGTTGCAAGGGCTTGCTGGTATTGGGCCAGGTGGTGGCAATGTGCACCGGCGCGCCCAGCGGAATGTAGCGCGGGTCAATCGCCACGCTGCGTTCCGGCGTGAGCGGCACGCCTTGCGCGCCCGGCGGTGAGGTGGCCGGGCCAGTGAGTTCCCGAAAAAATACGTAGCGCGGATTTTGATGCAGCAAATCGGTGAGCCGCGCAGGATGCGCGCGCGCCCATGTTTTGATGCCCTGCATCGACGCGCGTTCAGCCGGCAGTTCACCACGCTCGATCAACACGCGGCCTATCGAGCGGTATGGATGACCGTTGTGATCGGCAAAGCCGATACGCATCACGCCGCCTTCAGCGAGGGCTATGCGGCCGGAGCCTTGCACCTGAAGAAAAAACAAATCAATCGCGTCGTCCACCCAAGCGATTTCGCGGCCGCGCAGCGGGGAATTCTCGGTTTCGATTTGCGCGCGCGTGAAATACGGCACCACGCGCCGGCCATCGAGCCGGCCGCGCGGCAGACTGCCTTTCAGTTCGGGTGCAACTGCCGCGAGATCGATGACGAAAATATCGTCCGGCGCAGCGTAAACCGGATAACGATTGCGCGCACTGCGCGTGCGGCTGCCGCGGATGGTGGGTTCATAGTAGCCGGTGGCCAGCCCCTCCAGCGTGCCATCGGGATTGGCGACGCGATGCGGCGTGAAGTGGTGCTCGAAAAACTGCCGCGCGGCTTCACGCCCTTTAACCGTGGACGCGGCCTCACACGTGGCGCGCCAGGCCGCCTGTTTGGCGATCACACGGCAACTGGCGAGCAGCGCGGGCAAGGCGTCGGCGTGGTTGTCCTGCGCCCAGCCGGGCAATTCGGCAAAGCTGACCGGCGTAAGGATTTGCGGTGTGGCGGGTGGCGACTCGGGGGTGATTTCGGCGTGCGTGGCCGTGGAAGCGGATGGCGGTGCGTCGGCAGGAGTCACGGAGGATGCCGGTGGCGCGGGAGAGACGCTGGATGGCGCTTTCGTATCAGCGCTCGGGCTACTTTGTGGCGCTGGCGACTGGCACGCCCCCGACAGCAGCATCATTGCCGCTGCAACAAGGCCCCGGATACATTGGATTTTCCGCGCGGAATCATTCATGATAGGACGAGAACAAACACGCAACAATGCAGGCTACAACGCTATGGAAGTTTTGGGTTGGTTTTTGCTGGAAGCACTGGCCGCAGCTGTATTACTGGCGCTGGTGGTATGGTGGACGTGGCCGCGCAAGCCGAAAGATGGCGACGGCGATTCCTGAAAGGCGAAATCGTCAGTGCAACACGCGCGGCATCGACAGCGTAAATTCGGGTATTGCTGCGTCGAATTCCGTGCCGTCGTCGGCGACCATCGGGTAGCTGCCACGCATGGTGCCCACCGGCGTGGCGATGGCCGAGCCGCTGGTGTATTCAAAACTTTCGCCGGGCTTCAAATGCGGCTGCTCGCCGACCACGCCCTTGCCGCGAACTTCCTGCACCTTGTTGGCGGCGTCGGTGATGATCCAGTGGCGGCTCAACAGTTGTGCGGCGACGTTGCCGCTGTTGCTGATGGTGATGGTGTACGCGAACACATAGCGGTCGTTGGCCGGATCGGATTGATCGGCGATGTAAGCTGTGCGCGTTTTCACTGCGATATCGTAGGTTTTGCTGGTCATGATCGGGTTTCTCTGGCGGGGTAGTATACGCGAGGATCACGCGCGGGCGGCTAACCCGTTACAATATCCGCATGAATTTGAGCAACCCACGCACCTGCCGTATCGCGCCGAGCATTCTTTCCGCTGATTTTGCGCGTCTGGGCGATGAGGTCAAAGCCGTGATTGAGGCTGGTGCCGACATCATTCACTTTGACGTCATGGACAATCATTACGTGCCGAATCTCACCATCGGCCCGCTGGTGTGCGAGGCGATCCGACCGCACGTGCAGGCACCCATCGACGTGCATCTGATGGTGCGGCCGGTGGATCGCATCGTGCCGGATTTCGCCAAGGCCGGCGCGAATATCATTTCGTTTCACCCGGAGGCGTCGGATCATATTGACCGCACCATCGGCTTGATCCACGACAGCGGTTGCAAAGCCGGTCTGGTGTTCAACCCCGGCACACCACTGCATTATCTGGATCATGTGCTTGGCAAGCTCGATCTGATACTGATCATGTCGGTGAACCCGGGTTTCGGCGGGCAAGTGTTTATTGATGAAGCGCTCGATAAGATCAAGGCTGTGCGGCAACGCATCGATGCCTGCGGACGTGATATCTGGCTGGAAGTGGACGGCGGCGTGAAGGTCGATAACATCGCGAAAATCGCGCGTGCGGGGGCTGATACCTTTGTCGCAGGCTCGGCAATATTCGGGGCAAAGGATTACAAGGCCACCATTGGTGCGATGCGGGCCGCCATCGCAGCCATCTGATTTTATTGGAATATTTGCAGTGAAATTCACCCCGCCCCTACGTGTCAAAGCCGTCATGATCGATCTTGACGGCACGCTGCTCGATACCATTCCCGATCTCGCCGCTGCCGCCAACTGCATGCTGACAGAACTTGGCATGCCTGCGTTACCGGTAGCGAGCATCCGCAATTACGTCGGCAAGGGCATCGCCAATCTGATCGAGCGCACGCTCACCAACAGCATGGACGGCAAACCCGATCCCAATCTGTTCGAGCGCGCGGTGCCGGTGTACGAGCGCACTTATCGCGAGGCCAACGGCAAGCACACCACCATGTATCCCGGCGTGAAAGAAGGCCTTGATCTGATGCGTGCGCAGGGCTATCCGCTGGCGTGTGTGACCAACAAATCGGAACGCTTCACGCTGCCGCTGCTCGACTACGTGGATCTATCACGCTATTTTGTCAGCGTGGTGGCGGGCGATACGCTGCCGCAAAAAAAGCCTGACCCCGAACCGCTGTGGCACGCCTGCAAGCAGATGAACGTCAAGCCGCACGAGATGCTGATGATCGGCGATTCACTTAACGACGCGCAGGCCGCGCGGGCGGCGGGCTGCCCGGTGTTTTGCGTGACCTACGGCTACAACGAAGGCCATGACGTGCAGTCGCTCGATGTTGATGCTATAGTAGCTTCTCTGGTTGACGCTACACGCTTGATTTCAAAGATCAATTAGTCGCTTGGTTCATTCGTCATGATTTTGAAAAACGCACTTTCAGGTTTGGCCTGGGAACGCTGGCGTCGCTGGCGCAGCTAATCGTTCTCGCGTGCCGTGTACCGCGTACTACGAGCGCCGCCTTGATTGAATGGTTGGCGCATCCTGAATAAATCGTTTTTCGTGGGAAACCCATCATGACTGAAGCCGAATTTAACCGGCTGGCGCAAGCCGGTTACAACCGCATTCCCCTGTTGCTTGAGACCTTCGCTGATCTCGACACGCCGCTGTCGATCTATCTCAAGCTCGCCAACAAGCCTTACACCTACCTGCTCGAATCCGTGGTTGGCGGTGAACGCTTCGGGCGTTATTCGTTCATCGGGCTGGCCGCAAAGACACGCCTCGAAGTGCGTGGCTATCAATGTACGGAGTTCACCGGCGGCACGGTAACACGACAAGAGACGGTCACCGATCCGCTCGATTACGTCGAGAAATACCTAGCGCAATTCAAGGTGGCGCCGCTCGACACCACCGCCAAGCTGCCGCGTTTCTGCGGCGGCTTGGTGGGGTATTTTGGCTACGACACCGTGCGCTACGTCGAGAAAAAACTCGCCCACAAGCAAAAGCCCGATCAACTCGGCACGCCGGATATCGCGCTGCTAGTGTCGGAAGAACTGGCCATCGTCGACAACCTGTCGGGCAAATTGTTTATCGTGGTTTACGCCAAACCGGGCGAGGAAGATGCGTACCAGCGCGCCCGCGCACGTCTCGCCGAGCTGCTGCAAAAACTGCGCGAACCGGTGGTGATTCCGCCTGCCAGCACCGCGGCTTCGGCAGCAGCGGTATCCGGCTTTGGCCAGGAGGCGTACTACATCGCGGTGGAGCGCGCAAAGCAGTACATTTTCGAGGGCGACATCATGCAAGTGGTGCCTTCGCAGCGCATGTCCAAGTCGCTGCGCGCCACGCCGCTGGCACTCTACCGGGCGCTGCGCACACTGAATCCGTCACCGTATATGTTCTATTTTGACTTCGACGATTTTCACGTCGTCGGCGCATCGCCGGAAATTCTCGCGCGCCTGGAAGGCGACACCGTCACCGTGCGCCCCATCGCAGGCACCCGCCGCCGCGGCGCGACGGACGAGGAAGACAACGCGCTGGCGGTGGAACTGCTCGCCGATCCCAA